>JACLAD010007050.1_pt1 | contig 20379 bp, 10 predicted proteins | sample 8027901 | NCBI WGS metagenome assembly JACLAD01 (sample SAMN15725071, study PRJNA655200) | protist metagenome | isolation source: fluorescence activated cell sorting (FACS) single amplified genomes of... | place: Spain: Blaines Bay Microbial Observatory, Mediterranean Sea | collected 2016-07-05 | reverse complement strand
TGTCCTTTTTTGGACTACCAAGAGTCCGACTTGATGAATAAGATCATTACACCAGACGGAAATATACTCGCTTGCTCTCAAGCTCAGAAGGAAGGTCATTTCCCTTGTGTCGATGTAGAACATATTGGGCAGAACACACATCGTCTGGCGCATATCGGGTATCCGCGTAATGTCATCGATAGCATCTCTAAATGGTCTAAACAAGTACACGAAGATAGAGACAATCACATGAGGTTTACTGATAAATCTGAAGAGTATTGTCATGCTTTCAATGCTTTGACACATGTCGACCTCAGTCTATTCGGCAACTGGTTATTAGAATATGTGCATCGATTAGAAATGGGTATCTATGATGTAAGACCACTGATGATTGAAAGGCCCGCATTGCTTCATCAACGAATGCTCAGTCGGCCGCATTTCTATGATACTGAAGATGATATTAGCGGCACATTGGAGAAGGGTAACAAGACCAGTGATAGTATGGATGATGATGATGATGATGATGATGAAGAAGAAGAAGAAGAAGAAGAGGAAGTATATTCGTATGCTCGTCGATGGAAAGGCGATATGTACAAAATACCAGGCAGTATAATCAATAATAGAGGACCAGACAGCAATGTCTTCATTAACCTCTTTCCCGTCTCTGTAGAAGATGTGACATCTAGTAAACAAGGTAGAGCGCTATTTGCAAAGTATGATCGCGAAGACAAGGCGCTACTTTCCAAGTGTCGAACCACCAGCGGTGTTACCATCAGTGTACATCAGATATTCGTCCCTTCATATTCATATTCCAATAACTACAGGCAAGAAGAATTCTGGTCCTACAGTGTGCGCATGGACTTGCATAAAGACCACCCTAGTCGCCTACCAGCTGTCGGCGTATGTGAGCTCGTAACGAGGCATTGGCGTTTCAATACTAACTATGCTTTGCGTTCGTATGGCACCTATACTATGGTGGGCATCAACCCGGTACCTGGTAACACAGTAGACGGCCCTGGTGTCGTCGGATTGTATCCACGTCTTACACTAGAAGATCAGCTGTATCCTTTCACCTATCAATCATGTACTAGATCCATAAACAAATTGGACACCGTGATGTCGGGACATGTCTTGATGAGATTACCTGGAACGGACACTATTCAGTATGGGGATTTAAATTATCTGGGTCCCGCTCTTACCCATCTGGCAGATGCAGAGATAGCGGGGGAAATGAATGCTGGTGATGAGCAGATGCTGGTATTTATTCCAGACACGGAATTCATCATACCGCGGTTTATATATTGATGATAATGTACTCAGTGAAATAAAAGTAAGTAAAGCATGTAGTGATCATTAATCTACATCTACTATACAATCAAAAAACAGTACTTATCACTATTGGCCACTCGCACTCTTTATCTTATTTTCATTGTCACTGAACCATGAAGATTCACTAGTAAAGCCTGCTTCATCACCTGCATCGGCTTCGCTACTCTGATTGTTCTCTCGAACCTGTTTATCTATCTCTACTTCACGGGACGACCGCTTCTTCAATTGTTTTCTACATGGACGTGTATTACTCGTTTCCTTAGACATCAGTTTGGATACTTTTTCTACAACCTCTTCGTCACCATAGGATCTCAAGATGATTATGTATAAAGTAAGCAATGCAATGAGATTCCCAATGAAGGCCAACATCTTGTTGCGGAGGAAGTAAGTATGCAAATCAATGTCTTTTCTACGTTGTTGCATCAATAAAGGTTCTACTTCTCCGCCTGCTTCTGGGAAAGTGCACTCATAGATAAATCCAAGTAATGGGTAAGCAAAAGCCACCCAAATGTGAATCAATCTCCAGCCCCGACTGGAATAGGCCCATACCAGAACTTCCCGATTATTATACAATTCTGTGATGTGACACAATACTGGCATGATGTAGAAGATTGTCACTCTTGCTATAATTTCTCGCACGGACATGCTTGTATAAATAAAAGACAAGTTCTCCTTCTCCTTATCCAGAGAACTGTAATTGTATTGGATATTTGGCAAATTTGGGTCAATCACATAGAACAAATAGGGATAAATCAGTATGGATACTACGGAGCCCACAAAGCTGAGGGAATGCAAAAAGGGCACTGCACGACTACGTTTCGGTAGTTGGAAATACAAGAAGTTGATGAACAAATTCCAAGACCCGAATTGTTCAATCGATTGACAACCTTGTTCACCCGAACGAATGTAGTCCCAACTGAGTGTGATGGCAAATACAAGGGCACAATAATTGTTGAAGGTCTCGTACCAAATGCCCACGGGCTCATCATCGCTCAGTATCTCAAGGATTTCGGCATCGCGACGACCTTTACGGGAAGATCTGCCTTGGCTCATACTTTGCTTGAGATGATAATAACCTGATCGCGAGTTCAAATGACAATTCTATTCAGTGAATGAGTGCTAAAGTCAACCAGATAAATCAACCAGTCTTCTCACAGTTACCATGCGCACGCAAACTTGATGGCAGAAGTGAATAGTTGTGGTCGGAACCTCAATCGGCCTCGTACGTCGTATGTCAACATACACATTCGCTGGTATTGCCTAAACGTAGCATTTATCGGATCTTTCGTGGACTATGCCTTTATTCAGGGCCTTGATCTTTCTTGTACTTCTAATTGTGTTGTGTAATTGCTTCATGTTACGTCTATCGAAATTGCATTGTAGAAGTCTGTGTAGCTTTGCTTCTCACGCGAGTAAGAACGCCGCTAGCCTGAAAATGGTCAATGCAAATGGCGACGAGAAGATATTGAACAAATATTCGCGCATTATCACAGAACCAGCCAAACAAGGCGCGAGTCAAGCTATGTTGTACGCCACTGGTTTGACTCCAGAGACGATTCGCAATCCACAAGTCGGTATTGCTTCAGTATGGTTTGAAGGTAACCCTTGCAATATGCATTTGCTTGATCTGGGAGGGCATGTGAAGGAAGGTGTGCAGGATCAACAGATGACAGGTTATCGTTTCAATACCATTGGTGTAAGTGACGGTATCAGTATGGGTACGGATGGTATGTCTTATTCTCTACAAAGCCGCGATGTGATTGCTGATTCTATTGAAACCACCATGGGAGGACAATGGTATGATGCCCTTGTTGCGATTCCTGGTTGCGACAAGAACATGCCTGGATGTTTGATTGCTATGGGACGACTGAATCGTCCTGCTATTATGGTATATGGTGGTACTATTCGTGCAGGATGCACTAAAAACTTCCCTCAATTAGACATTGTCAGTGCTTTTCAGAGCTATGGTGAAAAAGTTTACGATAGAATTACTGAGGAGGAACGACAAGAAATTGTAGAAAATGCATGTCCTGGACCTGGTGCCTGTGGTGGTATGTATACTGCCAACACTATGGCTACGGCTATTGAAGCCATGGGCATGTCTTTGCCATATTCTAGTAGTACCCCTGCAGACGATCCGTTGAAGGAAGCAGAGTGCAAGATGGCTGGAGAGACTATATTAAATCTTTTGAAAAAAGATATCAAACCAAGAGATATAATGACCAAGAAGGCATTTGAGAATGCCATCCGTCTTGTGTTAGTACTGGGAGGCAGTACTAATGCAGTTCTTCATCTCATTGCCATGGCTAGAAGCGTATTCGTTGACCTAACTCTAGATGATTTCCAGAGATTGAGTGACGAAACACCCTTCTTAGCCGACCTAAAACCTAGTGGTAAGTATGTTATGGAAGATATTCAGAAATACGGCGGCATTCCCGCAGTAATGAAGTACCTCTTGAATAAAGGTATGATTCATGGTGATTGTTTGACTTGTACAGGTAAAACTGTTGCAGAAAATTTAGCATCTGTCGAAGCCATAGCACCTGATAATCCTATTGTCATGCCTTTAGAGAAACCCATCAAACAAACTGGTCATTTGCAAATCATATACGGCAATGTAGCACCCGAAGGTTCTGTCGCAAAGATCACTGGTAAAGAGGGGCTAGTATTCGAAGGTACAGCAAAGGTATATGATGGAGAAGACGCCATGATGGAAGGTCTTGCTAACAAGGAGATCACAGCAGGAATGGTGGTAGTTATTCGATATGAGGGACCTAAGGGTGGACCTGGTATGCCCGAAATGTTGACACCTACTAGTGCTATCATGGGGGCAGGACTAGGAGATAGTGTTGCATTGATCACAGATGGACGTTTCTCCGGTGGTAGTCATGGGTTCATCATTGGACATGTAAGTCCCGAAGCACAAGTAGGAGGCCCTATTGGCCTATTGAAAGATGGGGACCGAATAACTATCGATGCTGAATCAAGGGTCATGAATGCTGACATCAGTCTAGAAGAGATGCAGAAAAGAGCTAAAGAGTGGAAAGCACCTCCTCTTAAAGTCAGTAGAGGTACGTTGTATAAGTACATCAAGAATGTGTCGAGTGCCAGCAAGGGATGCGTCACTGATGAGTAGATGAATATTGTAACAATAGCAATTATATGTATATACATCATAAATAGTAATATAGTGACAAAATTATCAAATCTATAATATTCTCCAAATTCATCCATCGATACATATCAGGAGAGACCGTACCATACTGGGTCCGGATGGCCTATTGTTACATAATATGCGTGTTAGTATCCAATACCAAAGGTACGTCCTTTCTCAAATATGCCTCCTTGTCGTCCAATTTGAACCCTGTGTGGCCATTAAAGGATCCCATTCTCTTCTGGTGGAATATTCCCTTCGTAGGATCTTTGAATATGGGATAATTCTTGTTCATTTTGCGATACGACCAAATATGTGCTGTTCTCCATCGTAAGATGTCATTCTTACACATCAACACCAATTGTTCATCCACGGCTCGTCCACAAGCTCTGAATCTCTGTACGGCAGCTTTGGCACCTTTGCGCGTCATTGCATATGCATGTAAACATAAAGGCACGGGATTAGCCCATCGACCATGACACCATCCTAACCATACTATTTCATGCTTTTCCATGTCAATCAATTCCTCTCTCAATGTGGATTTCAAATCTCCAGCAATAGCACTGTCTGCATCATCTTCAAAAACGGCCACAATGTCATCGTCGAGATAAGGTACACCAAACTTGTAATATTCCACTCCTGCACCTTCCTCCTTGGCGATGAAATGGCCATCCAGAGAAGACCACATCTTGCCATCCCCAGTAGTAGCCACATAGTACTGAGACTTATAATCTCTGGCTTTGGCTGCATCCATGATCTCTTGATCAAAGTAGATGAAATCTAGCCATATTTGATAATGTGCCATGGCGACTCCGCGTTCCGTCTTATGCTTCATATGTTTCAAATGAGGACATGGTCTGGTGAACACACCCGGCCATTCAGCCGTAGGGAAGAAGAATTGAGATTGCAAATGACGAGCATGGATCAGTCGTGCGTGGGCTGCAGTCATGGCACTACTTTGTCCTTCCAAGGCAGCACTCGCATTCGTCTCCGTACGAGCCACAGAAGCTTGGACGAAATCTAGATTCTTGGCTACTGCCTGCGACATGATCATCGCACCGAATACAGTGGCATTACGAATCTTCTTTGTTGGATCCTCATTGAGTGGGGCACCCGTCATCCATGGATACACAGGTTGGGTTTTTTGAAATGGATATAATGGCTCTATGCTTTTGACCCAAGCTTTCTTCTTCTCATCGTCTTGCCAATGCAATGAAGCACCATTTGAGCAAGTTAAAGTCCATAATAGGCAAATTGCGATATAATACGAAATACAAAGACCTCTCATGCCGACAAAATGACCTCAGATCGATTTCTCACACGTCTACACAGATATATAACTGTGTGAGCTCAAACGAGAGATTCTACAACTTGTTGGAGTCTGAAATCGGAACTCAGCACACAAATCTGCAAACCTAAGACCAAAGGCGACAAATCCCCACTTCTTTTCGATCAGATTGAAAGGATCCTCGACCCGGGATTCTCCTCCCCTCACTGGCTGCGCTCACATTTTACCCACAGCGTTAACATCCAAAAGTGCTTGATAGTAGAATCGTTGATTGTACCTAACGCGAATTTTGGTTTGTTCAACAGGAAGTCTCACTTACTTTTTGCTTTTCTTTCGTGAACTAGTGAATTGATCTTCTTTTTGGGCGAGTTTTATTATTTACTTGAATACGATGAATACTCAGATTTTCTCACTACTATTGCTGAGCATTGTTTGTGCTGGAGTGCTTGGTCACCAAGCGGACCCCCCTAATGTGGGCAAAACAGACCTTGATGAGTATGTATGGCGCCCTGATGACCATTATGGATGGACTGATATGGGTGAGGATTATGTGATTAAAGGCAAGAACATAATTCATCGCTCTGAAGGCTGGACTGGTTATCTAGTAAATATGACATCTCAGCAATGGCTGACTCCTGAAACCTTTTCCAATACTAGTGATAGTGGCTCTGTATGGTGGCACATGTTGATGATAATCGTTCCTGATAACATTAAATATAAAAACAATGGTTCTCTGTATATCACGGGTTGTGATATGCATTATACACCTGACAAGAAGTCCGAAGATATTAAAGTAGCTGCTAGTCTTGCTACTTCTACTGGTGTTGTCACTGGAGCCCTTTTCCAAATTCCTGATGAGAAAGTAACCTTTGTTGATGATCCTATTCAGAAATCCAGAGGTGAAGATGCTATCATTGCTTATACATGGAGCCACTTCTTGAACAACACTGAGGATTCGGAATGGTTGTTGAGATTCCCAATGGTGAAAGCGTCCCTGAGAGCAATGGATACCATAACTGATTTCATGAAGCAACGTTTTCCTGATGAGAACACTGATTTGCAATATTATACTGTTGCCGGTGCATCCAAAAGAGGATGGACCACTTGGGATGTAGGTGCTGTTGATCCTACCCGTGTAGTTGGCATTATACCTATTGTACTAGATGCCATAAACTTTGTACAAGTTATGCATCATCAATATGCCTCTTACAATGGATGGTCATGGGCTCTCAGTGATTATACCGATATGAATGTTATGGCTAAATTGGATAGTCCCGAAATGAAGAAATTGGCTCAATTGGTAGATCCTTTTTATTATAGAGATAGACTCACCATGCCTAAATTGGTTGTGAATGCTGCATTAGATGAATTCCAACAACCTGATGATACTCGTTATTGGTGGGATGATATGCCAGAACCCAAACATTTTATTATGACACCGAATGCTGAACATAGTGAAGCTACTGGCATCTTTGAAATCGTACCAGCTATTGCTGCATGGGTGAACCAACAATTGGAATCTAAACCTGTGCCTGAATTCCACTGGACCATAGATGAATCTGGAGAAATTACTGCTACTTTGGATGATGAAGGTTACGTCAAGGAAGCCAGAGTGTGGTATGCGTACTCTTGTGGTAACAACGCGGACGGCATCAAGAGACGCGATTTCCGTATTATCAACATGGATGAACCTTGTCATTGCGGTATTACTGCGCAAGGTAAGTGTATGAACTTGAAATCCTTCTGGACACCAAAGAAATTGAAAGAAGAGAAGGTTAATGGCAAAAGAACGTACAAAGCCAAGATTGATGCGCCTGATGATGGACGATGGGTTGCTTACTTCATTGACATCGTCTATGCTAAGGATAGAAAGGACAGTCTCATCAAGTTTGATTGGGAGAAAATTCCGGGATTCATTCCAAGAGATCTAGCACATCGTATGCAATTTACTACCGAAGTGAGTGTGTTCCCTCAAACATTCCCCTACCCTGGATGTGGTATTAATGAGGGAGTAGATACAGGTATTCCTTGCACCACCAATTTGGTCTAACTCATGAGTAAGACCAACTCAAGACAACGAGTAGAAATGTAAATAAACTAGCAGAGATCGAAGATATATAATAGAGATATATCCCTTAGAGAAACTATCATTATTCACACGTAGTGAGTAATATATTTTAAAGTAATAAGTGAACCGATTCAATATATATATCCACAGCATACTACAACACAATACATTCGTGCATCTACCTTTTATCTAGACTTTTACTCCATTCGATCCAACATAGCTTTCATCTCCGCTCTAAGAATATCTAAGTCACTCATAGGTTCTAGCTCCTCCTCCTCCTCCTCCCCAGCAGCAATAGTATTATTATGATTATTATTATACACTTTGCCTGGGATTTTCCCTTGCCTGAAACGCTCCTTCTTCTCGAGCATATTGCGCTCGGCATCACTCAGTTGTGGAGCGGAAGGGACGCCTTTACGCATGTCTCGATATGCATCCGAGTATATATCTGGGCTACTCCGGAAGCGAGAACTGTCACCTTCAGCTTCATTTGCATGATCGGATGTCCAAAGGCGGGCTCTTCCTACGATCCTTTCATGCCCAAAATGGAATAATCCAAAACTACTACTCGTCAACAGAATGACGAATAGTGCATACATGTAAATAATATTTATAGACATCTCTACAATTATAGAGTTTGATTAACTAAACCATACCGAGGAAAATTGAAAGGTCAAAACGCACACTTCAGCCGATTCGATGTGGAGATAGGAAGTGGCTGGCTAGTGGTGGGAGCACCGTATGTTCACAATTTGATTTGTGGTAGTGAGTTCACCGCCCCTACGTCCTTTATCATCTTACAAAAGCTCATTTCTGTGGATCTTTAGATTTGAAGTTGCATAATGGCCGACTTGAATTTGAATACAAAAGAAGTTCGCGACTTGACTCGCATCGAAAGAATTGGTGCTCACAGCCACATTCGAGGTTCGTTAGCACACATTTATGAACTTTCTGAACGTTTATACGATATAATTGTGAGCCTCAAATTATCTGTAATGGTAGCATGTGCATCGTGACTAACATTGTTACCTTTTTTCTTACTTAATTTCATCAATGGTTTTGATTTTGCTGTTTTTCTAAATAGGTCTTGGTTTGGATGATGCTCTAGAACCTCGTGAAGTCTCTCAAGGCCTTGTTGGCCAACGCATCGCGCGTAAAGCTAGTGGCGTGGTCTATAGAATGATTGAGGAGGGCAAGATTGCTGGTCGTGCTATTTTACTTGCAGGTAAACCAGGTACTGGTAAAACAGCCATTGCAATGGGTATCGCACAAGCTCTTGGCGAAGATACCCCTTTCACGACTATTGCAGGTTCAGAAATCTTTTCTTTAGAAATGTCCAAGACAGAGGCTTTAACACAAGCATTTCGTCGTTCAATTGGAGTTCGTATTATGGAAGAGACTGAACTGATCGAAGGTGAAGTGGTTGAGATTCAGATCGACGAACCTGAAGCTTCTGGTGAAAAGACTGGTCGCTTGACATTATGTACTACCGAGATGGAAACTGTATATGATTTGGGAACCAAGATGATTGAAGCGCTTACGAAGGAGAAAGTGAGTGCTGGTGATGTCATTACCATTGATAAAGCAAGCGGTCGTATTTCCAAATTAGGACGTAGTTTTACACGTAGTAGAGATTATGATGCTATGGGGCCACAAACACGATTCGTACAATGTCCCGAGGGAGAACTGCAAAAGAGGAAAGAAGTGGTGCATACAGTCAGTTTGCACGAGATCGATGTAATAAATTCCAGACAACAAGGATTTTTAGCTTTATTTGCTGGTGATACTGGTGAAATCAAGGCGGAAGTACGTGAACAGATTGACATGAAAGTCGCCGAGTGGAGAGAAGAAGGCAAAGCTACCATTGTTCCCGGAGTGTTGTTTATTGATGAAGTGCACATGTTGGATATCGAGTGCTTCTCTTGGTTAAACAGAGCGTTAGAGTCAGAATTAGCTCCAGTACTTATCATTGCCACCAATAGAGGTTTCGCAAAGATCAGAGGTACCTCTTACAAGTCTCCTCATGGCATTCCTATCGATTTATTGGACCGATTAATGATTATTTCTACACAGCCATATGAAGAAGCAGAGATTCGTCGTATCTTGGAGATCAGAGGAGAAGAGGAAGATGTAGAGATGAGTGCCGATTCTCTTGATTTATTGACAAAAATCGGTATGGAGACGAGTCTTCGATATGCCATTCAAATGATCACTGTAGCATCTTTGTGTTGTATCAAGCGCAAGGGCACTGAAGTTGGCATCGAGGATATTAAACGAGTGTACAGTCTATTCGTTGATGTGAAACGTTCCACCCAATTCTTGATGGAATACCAGAAGGATTTCATGTTCAACTCGATGGGGGATGGTGCAGATGAAGGTATGGATGACGATGAAGAGGAGGACGAAGATGAAGATAGTGACGATGATGACGACGACGATGATGATTAGAGGCCATTTTGATTAACGAGCCATGATGAAAAGGAGGAAACCAGAGCATTCTTTTGATTTTTACTTAAATTGTATTTGTATTAACAGTGTCTATATAAAACTTACATCTGTCTATACTAATCTACGAATACAATCATCATCATCATCCTTGGGTCCGACTTGGGTTTCGCGTTCCAACACGTGGCATTGGAAGAAACGCCCGATCATGACACTACGAATCAAAGAAAAGCCGGGTTTTCCCACTGTTCAAGATGGTTCTGAAAAGAAATATGGCTCCATTCACTGCACTCTGTGGACTGCTAGTAGCACTAAACACCGCATAAAACTCAGATTTAGTCCTGGGACTGGCCAGCCCGATGACGATACTGCCATCTTCTAGAAGAATATACGCCGCAGCATGGTCCTCAGAGGGAGAACCATCCATTAGTGTGACATTACTATTCTCTTCTTGTACTTCCTTGACGCCTTCCACGGATGCTGTACCTGCTCGCAGACAAGTGGCCAAATGTTCATAGTGTACCATGATTAGATCTTGAGCATGTGGCATGTGCAAGGGGAACTCGAATCTAGATGATATGAACTGAGATGGCAATGAGAAGGAATTGTCTCCTGGGGCCAATGGCGTATGCTTAATAAAGTAATGCAGACAATTCGCTAATATATTTTGCTTGGTAGGATTACTATTATTGTCATTCTTACTCGCGCTCGTCTTCTTTAAGACGGATGTGACCATATCCAACTGCTTCTCTCCCCTACTGAGGATGAGTGTATCCACAGTCTTCTCGCCTGAAGTTATAAAAGAAGAAAACTCTTCTCTGCCGGAGTGCATTTCCTTGATAATAGCCGGATCTAATGAAGTGGACAACAGAATGAGACTAAGATCAATACCAGGACGACTGTCTTCATTGTGAGTTCCGGATTCCTTATTTCTAGCCATTTGTTCTTTCATGGTGTTAACAAACTCATCTGAACAGTCGAAATGCAATGTGCATACATAGGCATGCAATACAGCAGAAGCGTTGAGTTTGGGCAAACAAATCGGTACCCAATTCTGGTCATGTTTGGTGAAGGAGGTGGAATTCGCGACAAAATGGGTCAAGAGAACAATATCCGATGCTTCCAATGACAATGCTGTATCTGTATTGACCCGATAACTCAATAGTTTGTCCTTTTCTAAAATCATGCCGATAGCTGCATTCGATTTGTGCACAATGTTGTTGAGACAATCACCAATTTCGCATCTGAGCTTTTGATTCATCACAAAGCCTGCCACTGCATTGAACGCAATTTGAGGAGGCGTGATACTAGGCTGACAAGCAGATTGCATTAGTTTTATAGAATCGGGACCTAACAAATCTCGCAAATCTTTTGAGAAGCGAATGGTCTGTACACGATCCGTCAGGATCATCAACACTTGATCATACAGGAATTCCAATTGTTTCGTCAATATAGACTCTGGCTCGCCATTGTTGGATATACAGACAAAGTATAGAGACTCTGTGAGTAAGAATACGAAGCGACGTGAACCGGCTTTGATGCATTTGATGCGATCACCTTGATCTTCCACTATACTAATCATTGCCTGCAAGAGCCCGAAAGTGGTCACAAGGTCATTCTCATCGCCAACTCGACTGAAAATAGGCTTTCCACTTGCACTCAATATCAATATGTGTTTGTCCTCGAATTCCCAAGGTACTTCCATCTGTATATTATGTAAAATGTCTCAATACTCAGCTAAACGCTTCTTCCAGCACCGAATCCCTTATACGGCCAATAAAAATACTACTACAATAGACTAGAGTATCACAGAGGCCTCAAGAGGATTGCGGCACTGTGTTTTTGGCTTGTTCAGCACTTCCTCCTCTCTATCAACTCTTTCCTCAAGATCCGGTGGCCGACCAGGCTTTAAAGTGTGGCACTCTGGGCCGGTGGTGGTCCAGCCCTGTCCGTCCCCCCCTTCAAGCAGTTCAGTGTGCTGTGACGCTTTCAAACATGGTAGACAATGTACCGGAGTTGTCTTAGGTGATAAGAGAGTCCTTATAGACCAATTACAAAACATTTTCCGTCGTTCTTTTTCTAATGTCGTACTCTCAGGCACCTGCAAAGCCTCCTCGGCCAAATCGCAAGAAGAAGAACGAGTTTCGCCTTGTGGAGCGCACCGATGACTCTGGATATGGCGAAGATGAGCTATCTAGTGCAAACGAGCCTCGCAAAAACGGCAAGACGCCCCGCACGATCAAACGTAGAGTGGACAAGCAACACTTGCCATCTGGTTTACCTGAGAATTGGCCCAATAGTACCGACAAGGAGTTGGCGGATCGCCCCGTTCGTTATGTGGAAGTGGGCAATCCTCAGAAGTACCTTTATAGAAGCAACTATATCAGTACTGCTCAGTATGGCAAGTACGACTTCTTGCCTCGCTTCTTATTGAAAGAGTTTAATCCCTATCACAACCCAGCCAATACGTATTTCTTGTTTATTGCTATTCTACAATGCATTCCTTCGATTAGTAATACATATGGATATCCCACTACTTTGATTCCTTTGATGTTTGTGTTATTGATCGATGGCTTCATATTGTATAAAGAGAATCAAAGCAAGAGCAACAATGATCTAGAAGCCAATGGTAGTACTATAAACATATTTTCAGCTGACACGAATGCGTTTGTGGAACGGCGATGGTCTGATGTGGAAGTGGGAGACTTTGTGCAGATCCATGCACGCTGTATGGTCCCTGCAGATGTCATTTTGTTGTCAGTAGCAGAGAAATCGGACGTACCTTCTGGTAAATGTTTCATTGAGTCGCGCAGTATCGATGGAGAAACCACACTAAAACGTAAAGTAGCACTAGAAGCAACTTACAAAACAATGCTGACCGTGGCATCAATCTCTCGATTGACAGGCAATATCAATATGGAGCACCCAAATCGGTTTATCAATTCTTTCAATGGGGTAATCAACCTTGATGGAATCGGCTCTTACAAGATCAATCACAGTAACGTGTTGTTGAGAGGATGTATTCTGAGAAACTGTGACTGGGCATTGGGACTGGTAGTAAATACGGGGTTGGATACCAAGATTCACATGAACTCGCCTCTCATGAAGGGCAAGTCCTCCAAGCTCATCGGAGAAGTTAACCGCCGGATCTCGCATATTATGACTTTTCTAGTATGTGTCTGTCTATTCGGCTCACTGGGGCAATTGGCATGGGATGCTAACTATTCTGAGGGAGATCTATGGTACTTGCAATACAATAATAATCCTGGAGCTGATTTTTTCTTGTATTTTTTCCATTTCCTCTTGATACATAGTACCTTTATTCCTGTATCGCTATATGTGAGTATTGTCATTGTGAGATTTTTCCAGACATACTTCATGCAGCATGACTTGGATATGTTCCATAAGAAATCGAATACAGCCTTGCATATTAAGAACATGTCATTAAATGAAGATTTGGGACAAATCACTCATATCATCACAGACAAGACTGGCACATTGACTTGTAATGTGATGGACTTTAGAAGGATGTCTGTGCATGGTTTATCATATGGTACAGGTATAACATCTGTCTCCAAAGCCAAGCATGAGATCCTAGGCGAGAAAATGTCTGAAGAAGATTTGGAATGTGAAAAGATTTGTATCGACAACAAGGCCGACCACGTGTCATTTTACAGCCCGGCTTACGACAAGGATATGTCATCTCCAGGTGAACAACGACAGCGAATCTTGGACTTCTTTCATGTTTTGGCCATCTGTCATGATGCGGATTTTGAATTAGATATCAATGGGCGACCGACTAGAATGAGTGCATTGAGCCCTGAGGATACAGCTCTATTGCATGCTTGCGACTACTTTGGGTACAAATTTCTTAGTCGAGATGAAGAAGGATTCATAGAGATTGAGAATAAGTATAATAAGGGTAAAGAGAACTATAAAGAGAAGGTTGAAATATTGTATACTTTCCCTGTGTCAGCTGCGCGCAACCGCATCACCGTGATTGCTCGAGATCCTCTCACTAATGAAATCTCCTTGTACTGTAAAGGTTCTGATATCGCTCTAACGCCTTTACTGAGACATGATGGTTTCGACGATATTATCAGTAGCACTGCCTTGGACAAGCGGAAGTATACGGAGCAAGGGTTGAGGTGTCTCTATGTCGCCAGGAAGCAAATCAAAGAGAATGAATATACTGCTTGGGTTGCTTCTTATGAAAAGGTGATGGAAGATGTCAACCAAATAGAACGACAACGCAATGGTAAAAGGAACAATATCGATGATTTGGTGGAGGAGATAGAGAAAGACATGACATTGTTGGGATGCACCGCTTTGGAAGATCGATTGCAAGATGGCGTGAGTGATACCATTGAAGAGCTGCTGGCGAGTGGAATTCACATTTGGATGGCTAGCGGCGATGATGAGATCACGGGCCACAATATCGGCTTGGCATGCAAATTACTGTTGCCAGAAATAAGCAGTGTGCATGTGATGATTACGCGATCCAAGTATAGCACCAAATCGCAATTGAAGGAAGCGCTGCGGCAATCTGTCTACTCTTTCGATGCTGCTCTAGATCAAGATGGCATTTCTCTGATGAAACCGTGGTTTCTCGTCATTGATGGTACGAGTATTGCTATTGCTCTCAAAGATGAAGGGGCAGAGAGCATGAGGGAATTGCTGATCGAATTGTCGTTGAGATGCAAAGCGGTATTATGTTGTCGAGTCAGTCCTGCACAGAAGTCTGATTTGATCAATTTTTTATGTACTTCGAGGGAGGATGTTCGTGTTATGGCGGTTGGTGATGGCAGCAATGACATCGCCATGATTCAAGAAGCTCACGTGGGCGTGGCTATCAGTGGTGTTGAGAAGTCACAAGCTACTAATGCAGCGGACTATAGCGTGGCACAGTTCCGTTATTTGTCACCTCTCATACTCAAACACGGGCAATTCAACTACATCCGCTTAGCTAACCTCGTCTGTTTCACCATCTACAAGAATGTCCTCATGTCGCTAAGTATGTTCTGGTTCAATTTCAGCAATGGTTATAGTGGTCAGAAGTACTTCACAGAGGGATTGATGCAAATATATAACGTGTTTCTGACGTCTTTGCCCATATTGTACTATGCTATATATGACCAGAAGTTTAGTAAGGAGGTAGTGTATCGGTTCCCACAAGTCTATCGTCAATGTATCCACGGGCATTACTTCACAGTAGAACGATTTTGGACGTGGATTGCGAATGCAGTTTTTGAGTCTATAGTTTTGTCCATCACGGCATTGTATTGTAGTGACGGCTTGAGTACAGAGACAGGCGCCCTCGAAACCTTCTGGCAAGCAGGACTGATCACCTTTACATGCATTGTGATTATAGCCAATGTTAAGCTCTTGTTCATTCAGACCAAATTCCATTACAGTCACTACATAGTTATGAGCTTGGGGATCTTTGCCTTCTTCGCTGCGGTTTATGTTATCTCTAGTAATCATTTTTTTGATGATAAGTACTACGGCATGTTGCAGCATTCTTTCTCCGAACCGTATTTTGGACTCAACGTATTACTATGTGTCATCATTATAATGGGAAAGGATGCCTACACTTGCGCCATCGACAGGCACTTCAACTTCTATCCTTACCATATCATACAGGAGTTGGATGCCCAATTGCAGGAAGATAGGCGTAAAATCAGACAAGGCGGCAAGGTAATGGATATTCATCAGTTAGTGGAGCAAAAGATTGCCGACGAAGAAGAAGGAGAGAGAATAGTCGCTGAACACAATGAAGCTACGGGTGGCAAGGTAGATGATGATGATGGTGATGAGGAGGAAGTGGTGGGAAGTGGAAGTCCCAAGATTCGTGTAATTAACAACAAGAGAGACAGCCACGTAAGGGGAAGCTTCGCCCCTAGTGACACTGGGATGGCCAGCGATACAGATGATGCTTCCATCATGACGGGCACGGGGAGTATGGCTCCCTCTAATTTTACCCCCATGCAACATGCTCGGGGCGGGGGACTTACTGCTGCGGGACTATCGAGTCTTGGAGGGCCCACAGGTATCACAACTGCCCAGCGGCGAGAATCGCTGGAGTCCACAGCTAGTGACAAAACGATCACCATGGACTACAATACAAGGAAGGTCATCCGCTTCCAAGCTGTCGGAGAGGAATCCGACGAAGACACACTGTAGGGAGTGATTCAATCAGGTAGAACGTGATTCAATGGACCCTCTATAGTAGAGGTATTATTGATGTGTGGATGTAATACTATTGCATAAAATGGACATTAGTGCTACTGTAATTACAATGTGCTCAAAATCTACACTAACCTGATTCTGATTCTTGCTGGGAGTAGCCCGGTCGTACCCCTCCTGGGAGTAGCCCGGTGGTACCCCTCCTGGGAGTAGCCCGGTCGTACCCCCACCCTCCTCCTGGGATTCTTGCATTCAATTATTGCCGCATCTCGATTGTAAGGATGGTCTTCTCTGTTGGTGGACTGGGACTTGAGGGAAAGCCGACACTCACGTTACTATTGTTGTCTATATCGTCGTCTGGGATGTTATCCTCGGATGCTCCCACACTACTAGCCCGTCGCATTCGAGGGGTAGCCAAGCTGTCGTTCAGTGATTCTAGCGATTCCAATGATTGCCTCACTTCTCTCGGTATGACCACTGTGGTACCAGTGCGATTGTCCACGCTTCGATTGAAACGTTTCTGAGCGTTAGGTTCAGGGTGCATACTTTGCATATTATCGACCTCATTAGCACCATTGGCACCAATTGCCTCAGGGCTGAGGGAGCGGAGGGGATGCTCTACATATAAATCTTCGGTCCTCTTACCCGCTAAATCCACTACCATTGCATCCTCGGAGACGATGTTAGTATAGCCACGGGCTGGCAAGGTCTGATAGGACATATTCAAAGGTGCTGTAGAGCCGCGTTGTTGGGTTCTCTTTCCAGGTCCAGCCCTGACTGCACCACGAGGATCCAGTATCTGAGACCCAGCAAAGCTGAATGATCCTGATCCTGGTCTACCCTTAGGGATATTGCGTTGTGCGTTGAATACATCCTCCAAGAACACTTCATTGCCACTTTGAGGAGCTCCTTGCCAAGTACGACTCAAAAATTCTCTATTGACCTTTTCTTCTTTCACCAAATGGTGATGATCATCTCTTACCAAGTGTGCAGAGCGAGCTAGTGCAGCAGGCGGTTTCTCAATAGTCAAAGAGAACATATCAACAGTGGACTCCTGCGGATCGCTGCCCACTTTAGACTCGTAGATATGCTTGATCTCCGTCATGCTTACTTCAGCTCTTCCGCGATGTAATTGCTCTATCTCCTTGACCACTCCATCTAACACTTTTGCGTTCAATATATGTTTGTTGACCTTGGAGTTCATCTTTCTCATAAAAGTAGTCACATCTGTATCGTTTGGACCACCTCCAGTAATGGTGGTAGATTCTTGCTCTAACCCCCCTTCATTCTCCTCAAACGCCTTTGCATACAATACACGCATATTGATCTTGTTGCAAGCTTCGTCCAAGAGATTGACCAAAGCCTTGGTCTTATCACTGGACCACTCGAAGTCTTCTATGCTCTCGCTACTATGGGCATGATCAATAAGCTTGACATTACTGTTCTTCTCAACAGCGTTATTGTTACTAGGATCTACTCGAGCGCTGGCAGGAATGGAGGCAATGCGGTACTTCTTCAACAGCCTGGTTCTCTTCTTGCTCTCCACATTAGCCTTCCACTCGTTGGCTGGGCCCCGTGTAAGGGATTTGTGCACACCTTTATGTTTGGGAAGGTTGGGATTGGAAAAGGAGGTGGCCATAACGTGCTCTGCCGTGACTGGGGAAGTAGGCCGACCCGCTTTATTGCCAATGCTAACTGTACTTGCACTATTTTCAAGGGAAGGCTCGCCTGCTACACTACCTGTGGTCATATGTGGCAATTTACCTCCTCTTCGCACTTGCTTGACCATGTGGGAAGCTCGGAGCCCATAGGGAGTACTATCTAAGATAGAAGGCGCTCTGTCTCCTGCAGGGGTGATCTCTGTGGTAGTACTCTTCACACCGAATCTACCCCCCATAGTGCTCGGGCGGCTGTGAGCAGGGACGTCATGAGCGACTATTGTGCCCGTAGAAGGTCGAGCATTGTCATTGTCTGTCTGGCACAAGCCGAGGATAGTCTCCACGGTCTTATACACGGCATTCTCTATATCAATAAAATCCTGTGGTTTGTAGATCACCTCCGGCAAGTTGTGTTCTGCTAAACTACCATCTAGAATGCCATTCTTGATGCGAAGATATACATGGAAGTCATGATCGATGCCTTTCGCGCCGTATTCCTTCTGCAAGTCGTCGAGCTTGTCCTGGAGAGCGTCACAGGTACTGTCACTTTTCCCTTTCATTTCTTTCCATTTATTCAGGACTGTCTCGCTTTCTTTCTTCTCCTGCTGTCTAAGTGCTTGCACATACATGAGTTTAGTTTTCATGATGTTGATCTGATCTTCAGGGCCCCAGTCTGTGATCGACATATCGATGTTGATAGTACCATCTAGATTGTACAACTCAGTGCGCCATCCTCCGTATTTACTAGCATCTAAGCGCACTTTTTCCACAATGGCTTCCAAGGAGTACTTCAACTCTCCCACTAACTCTTCTTTGCTCTCTCCTTCCTCCACTTCTAGGCCTAGTTCGGCCAGCTGAGCATCTGTCACTTCTCCTTGTATATCCACTACCTTGGATTCATATGAAGCTGCCATGTGGTTATCTCCGATGGCACGTGTAGGGTCTACTTTACTATAAGGCGGTGGCTTTAACGCATCATGTATCTTAGTAGCTCCCATGCTGAAGTCCAGTGTCTCGAACACCCACTCCAGATGTTCTTTGACCGTACTTTTGGTGGCATTGACCTTCTCCCAGATCTTTTGCAAGGACGCTACATTGTGTGCATTGTCATCAGCACTCTGATGACGACGATGGTAGAACTGTGCTTCCTCATTTTCGATCACTTGCAAGTTTTCTAGTACCACTTCACACAGTCTCTTGGCCTCTCTCATCAAGATGGTATTCTGGCCAAGTTGTCTTGACACCTCATTCTCGTTCCTGCGAATGTAGTTTAAGAACGGCTGCAGTAATCTCTTAGGATTGCCCTTGGACTTCTGATTGAGATCACTAAGGCTTAACGCAGGATGCATAGGAGCATTTCTCTCTGCTTCTTTCGCTCGCAGTATATCCAACTCCTGTGTTGATTCAGCATTGGCTCTCATGGATTGCTCGAACCGACCCTTCATTACATCCAACGCTGCCTCTGCCTTTTTCCGGTTATCTTCCTCAGCTTGGAATCGACTTCGTGTATCCTCAAGCTCCGTCACCATCTCTGAGTTCTCCAGTTTTAACTCATGATTTGACTCCTCTAATTCTTGCAGCTCTTCTGTGAGTTGCGCCACCCGCATTCTTAACGGGTTCTCACTCTCCACCGCGGTTGCAGCACTATTGAGAATAATCTGTGCCGTTTTATTGACATTCTGCTCTGCATCTCGCTTTGCTTCCTCTTTTGCCGCAATGACAGCCTCCTCTTCTTTTCGTTGCGCTTCTTGCCGAGTCTCCTCGACGTGACCTATGATATGTTCCATAATGTGGTCTCGATGCTGTAGTGTTTCATGGTGATCATTCTGCATCATGAGCAGAATCTCATTATTGATTACAAAGCTGCCTTTTTCGTGTAAGGTAAACTTCTCTGGATTGTAGGTCAGCCATCCTTCCGGTAGTAGAGTGACGTGTGAGTTGCTATCCCCAGCGGCCCCACCTGTCATGGACCCCATCATAGCGGGGGGCATGTTCATAGCATGCCCTGGAGAGCTTGCGAAGGCCATTTCACCAGGCACGACACTTCCAGCAATAGATCCATCATCGGTCGCATACACGCTTCCAGATGCATGACTGCCTTCAGCCAAGGATTGTGATTCCTCCACGAGACTTCTTGTCTCTTCGATCACTGCTCTAGACATCGACAAAGATTGTTCCAGTTTGGAAATGGCCTTTCTGAATTTTTCCGTGGTAGAGCGCACAGTTGTATCCGCAAACGCCACTACATCGATAGCCTTCTGCTGCAGACCCC
>JACLAD010011630.1_pt1 | contig 20380 bp, 7 predicted proteins | sample 8027901 | NCBI WGS metagenome assembly JACLAD01 (sample SAMN15725071, study PRJNA655200) | protist metagenome | isolation source: fluorescence activated cell sorting (FACS) single amplified genomes of... | place: Spain: Blaines Bay Microbial Observatory, Mediterranean Sea | collected 2016-07-05 | reverse complement strand
AATCCGTCGTTTCAACCCCAACGCAAGATACGAATAAAAAGCTTTTAGGCAAAGTTAATTCTACGCGAACTCGGGCGATAAGTGTTGATAAGGCTCGACGTATATCTGCAGAAAATAGGGCAAAACCACAATCAAATAAATTGAGTTCGCGACAAAGCGAATTGGAAAGAGTGTTTGAGAAGGATGATGAAGATGAAGAAGATATCATTTCTCTAAAGCATCAAATTACTGATATGCTTATGGGAGAAAAACCTATTGACCAACGAAATTTTGAAAGTGTCATTGGTACTAGAACATATGAACGTGCTCAGGATAAATACAAACATGTCGAGATGACATACATTCATCGTGATCCAATGATGGGACATGGTGCAATCGGTGCACGTTTTGAGACTGCTGGCGATCAATTATCTGCCAAACCACGTCAAATCGCCGGGGGCGAAGTAGATGAAACCAAAGAAGAGCTTGATGATGCACAATTAAAAGTTGCCGGTAAGCCAGCAGATGGTATTGGAGCCCCAGCTAATGATAATCCTGATACTGCTGGAGGTAAATTTGGAACGTGGGATGGTGTATTTGTCAGTTGCTTATTAAACATCTTTGGTGTTATTATGTTTCTACGTTTAGGTTGGGTAGTAGGTCAAGCTGGTATAATTCAAGCCATTTTAATCATTTTATTAGCAGGTGTAGTAACGACGTTGACTACTATGTCCATGGCGGCAATTGCAACTAATGGTACAGTAAAAGGTGGAGGTGCATATTTTATGATATCAAGGGCACTTGGGCCTGAAATTGGGGGCACAATTGGTATATTGTTCTTCTTAGGTCTATGTGTTGCAATATCAATGTATGTAATTGGATTTTGTGAAACGCTTGTTCAAAACTTTGGCGTATGCCCAAATAAATACGATGCATTAGGACAATTAACACTATGCGATCCTGATGCTGTTAAATTGACATTCTTTGGTTGCAATGGTCCTACCACGGCTGCTATGAGTGCATGTAAATTGAATGATATCCGACTTTACGGCATTGTAATGATGGTCTTTCTATTGATCATGGCATTAATTGGTACGGGATGGGTTATTAAAGTGCAATTAGGTTTAATGGCATTATTGACTGCAACCATCATCTCGTTTCATATCGGTACATTTATTCATGAAGGGATGGAAGATGATAAAATCGGTTTTGTTGGTTGGGGTGGCAATATTATGAAAGTTGATGAAAATGGCACGTTGGTTGATACTGGCCAGAGTAATATTGCAGATATGCTACATGCTAAATATACTCCACAACTGGTTGGAGGTGAGTTGAAAGAATACAATTTTTTCTCTGTATTTGCAATCTTCTTCCCAGCTGTAACTGGAATCATGGCAGGTGCAAATATATCTGGTTTATTACGAAATCCTTCCGAAAATATTGTTGTCGGGACATTTTCTGCAATTGGTTTGTCAACAGTAGTGTATGCGATCATGGCATTCTTTTGTGGTGCAGTTATTAGTCGTACAGCTTTGATTAATGATTATTATATAATGATGAAAGTTGAAGCTGCTACAAGTGTGATGGCAGATGGATCGACTATTGGTTGGTTGGTATTGTTAGGCATTTATGCAGCAACATTTTCATCCGCATTAGCATCTTTAGTAGGTGCACCGCAAATGTTATTTAATGTAGCGAAAGATCGAATTTTACCATTAGGTTTCTTTGCAACTACGCATCGTCAAACTTGTTGGGGAAAAAAAGGTGATTTTTGCAATAGATCGAAAAAAGTGTTTCTAGGTTGCTTTGAACCTATTACCTCAGAGTTAAATGAGAAAGGCACACCAGAGTATACGGACACAGCTGGTAATAAAGCATCAGAAGCTGATCCAATCTTCGGGTATTTTGTTAGTTTCTTTATTGCATGTGGTTGTATTTTAATCGGTGATTTGAATTTTGTTGCGCCTTTAATTTCAATGTTTTTCATGTTAACCTATGGATTGTTGAATATCTCATGTTTTTTCCTTGCGTATTATAAGACACCTGGATGGCGCCCAACGTTTAAATATTTTCATTGGTCTGGTGGACTGTTTGGATTTATTTTTTGTGTTATTGCGATGTTTTTAACTGATTTGGTCTTTGCACCAATATCATTTTGCATTGCTATTGGGTTGACATATTATATCGCTACAAAAAAAGTAACAACCAATTGGGGTACAGCACTTGATGCACGTGCATATGTAAATGCATTGAGTTCCGTATTGCATTTAAGAACTATTCGTTTACATGCTAAAACTTTCCGTCCTTCCTATTTAGTTATGATGACAGAAGATATGATTGATGATGCTTCCGAAGAGGCTTTGGGTAATTATTTGTATTCCTTACGGAAGGGACGAGGATGTGTATTTTGGGGGCAAATTAATATTGGTGACCCACGCACAAATATGTTAAAATTACGAGACCGATATGCAGATACGTACAAGCCATTGAAAAAAACAGAAAAAGGAGAGACGCCAAAACCTGATTCATTCGCACCACTTGAAGTATTGCAATCGCCGACTTATTACGATGGCTGCATTTCATTAATGCAAGCAACTGGAATTGGCAATTTAAGACCTAATACAGTTGTGATGCCATATTTAGAAAATTGGAAAGAAATGCTTAAGAATGGCAAGGAAAAAGAAGTAACAGATTACGTAAATACAATTGCAGCATCACAAAAAATGAGATTTGGTACAATGATTGGCCGTGGATTGGATCGTGTATCATGGAATGCGCCTAGCGCAAACAAAACTATTGATGTATGGTGGTTGTTGGATGATGGCGGTTTAACGCTACTAGTGCCTTACATCATGAGCTTGGATAAATTTTGGGTGGAAAACACAGACGACAGGAGGGAATGTACAGTGCGTTTGTTTTTCATTTTTCAAGGAAACCAAAGTTTGGAAAAAGGTGCTGCGCAATTTAGCAAAGAAATGAAAACTATTAAAGAATTAGTAAAAAAATTTCGTTTTAATTGGGAAATTATGGATCCTAGCGATCATAATTTATTTATGATACGTCCAGAAAGAAGAGATCATACAGGTAAACCAATTCAAGAAGTTATTAATGACTTCAACTCTTTGCCAGTCACCCCAATTGACAAAATGCAACGTAAAGATGTCAAAGAAGCAACTTATGATTGGTTGCGTATATCTGAAATTGTCAGGGCCAATTCGCATGGTATGACTGAAATGATTTACATTACCTTGCCATATCCACGATCATTTTATGAACCTTCCATGTATATGGGATGGTTAGAAATGTTATCAGATCATATGCCACCTATGATTTTAATGCGTGGTAATGCTAAAGATTGTTTAACATATTTCTTGGAGTAAAAAACAAAAAAAGCAAGATTGTAATTTACATATATGTGTATATATATATATATATATATAATATATCTATGCATTGAGATCTAATAATTGATGTATGAAAATAACTATTATATATAGTGTGAGTAAGAGAACATTTTATATAGTGTGAGATAGATCATTTCAGTTATTGTATCATATTCTTTTGAAGAGTAGGAATTATCATGAGAGTAAATTAAAACAATTAAATTATGCGTAAAATTAAAAATTATATATACGAGCAGTATATTACGTACGTATCATTATTATTATACGCACTGATTGAGTATTGAGCATATTACTTAGCACGGGAAGTAAAATTATCGTAAAACTTCGTAGATTAACATCACAGCGCTCTCAAAATTAAGATATTGGCATTGTTTTTTTACCATTTTTTATTGCAAAGTGTGAAAGAATAATTTCCGTGTTTTCTATGTGGGAACAATCAATGATGATGAAGAAGAAGATACTTTTGGTGGCCATATTAGACTTGCTCGACACGGTAAAATGGTTGTGGGAGCATTCAACCATTCATCAATTGCATTAAATGCAGCATCATTACCAGCATAATCCCACGATTCTGTCCAACGTAATGACTTATCATGAATTTCAGTTTTCCAATCCGTTTGATTTGAAATCCACCACTTGAAACTTTCCATATTATATTTTGCAACTTCCATCGCAATTTGTTCATAGTTAACAACACTTTTTAAATTTGCATCCAAGTCTGGTATGAGGGCTTGAAAATTAACATCTTCAATTAAATTTTTCGTTTCATCAGGATCATTTGTCAAATCAAATAATTGATCTTTCACTTGTTTACCAGTTCCCCATCTAATATATTTCATGAGACATGATGACGATTTTCCATCATTATTGCATGGTACTGGCTGGACAATGAAAAACCATGACATTGCAATATTACATCCATGGAATTGCGAGATGACAAAATTAGGTCTATTACCATTGGTTTTATCCTGATCCATATCCTTATCGTGACCCCCATCATCATCTAACGCTTTCATCATTGGTACTAAAGAATACCCGTCAATTTTTGGTATATGTTCCTTTTCCACATTTGCATATTCCATTACAGTTGGAAATATATCAATTAATTGTGTAGGCGCGGTAATAATTTTGTTACTTCGTTTATTGATACCATTTCGACCATCATATATAACCATAGGCACAGATGCACTAGCATCATATGGTACCATTTTGTAATGTTGTTGATGTTCCATTTGTTGATCACCATGATCCGATGTCACTATAAAGACCGTATTATCCCATTGGCCAGCATCTTCCACAGCTTTCATATATTCCCCAACCATTGCATCAAATTCACTTATCATAGCATAATATATTCTTCTTATCCTTCGCCTTCGTTCTATTGAATAAAAGGCATCTTTTTCCTCATCGGATGGAATACATCCTTTTAACATGGAACTTTGTAAATCACATGGATGCAAATCTTCAATTGCAGGCCATTTTGGAACATCAATTTTCAATGGATCTATTTTATCAAAATACTTTTCATTTGTTACATATGGTGGATGAACAATGTTCATACCAGAATATACAAAAAATGGTTTAGTATTTTTTTTCGTATAATCCCGTTCACGTATCCACTCTGTTGTTTTGTGTGTTACTTCCCAGTCTCCTTTGTGTAATGAAATATTCCCCGGGCCAACAATCCCTTGTGAGCGACATTCATCTGTTTCGTCTCTCCAACCCCCAGTTTTGTTCATATCATATGGGAATCGAGTATACATGGTCCAACTATTTAATCTGACATTTAACGAATGGCTCCCTGATTTCCAATCATATTTTCCAGATAATAAGGTATCATATCCACTTCTATTTAATACTTGATCCATGCGGTTGTTATAGTTGACTGGAAGACCTTCGTAATTATTCCAACTCCCACCAACTTTGATATTATTATGCATATGTGGTATGTGATGAGCATGTCTCCCACTCCAAAATGATGCCCTTGATGGACAACATACAGGAACATTTGAATAATGTGCATGGAATGATGTACCACCGATTTTCTCTAACCGTTTAATATTTGGCATAGCTGTTGAATTCAATACACCATTTTGATATCCATCCCTCCAGGTTCTGCCATCTGTTGATTCCACTACAAGGAAAATAATATTTGGTCTCTTCTCAGCAGTACAAGAAAAAGCAATACCTAAAAAGACAACGACAATTAGAAATAAATTTGCGATGCTACTCATTTTTTACTTTTGTTTTTCTTTCCAAACTTTGTACATGCTTTTGTCTATACATATGTGTATATTTTTTGGTGTTGTAATATTTTTGTATCCGGATTAGCAGGTATATTTTTTGGGCACCTGGTACAAGATAATATGTGCACATGATGTGTTATAATAATAATTTCAGCACAGAGAAACAAATATGTGTGTGTGTATCTTACCTGTAATCTAAACAACTGATATTTCCTATCTGGCTAGCTATCCCATACGCTCCTCGTAATCTCGTAATAATTAAGGAATATAAATACCACACGACGGCCACAGCTGGACAGCTCTTCGTGTGATAAATAAGAAAAGTGCAAAAGTTCCGGTGATAAATTTAAGGGGCCGCCCGCCCGCCCGGTATGTGAGCGTGCATCGAAAATTTAAAGACGGGATAATATCATATATTCGTAGTGTATATTCTAATTTACATTTTACATTATGCACGGTAAAAAATATACCGCACGTTCTCTCTCTCTTTCTCTCACACACATATATAATAATGTCAAAAGAAAAAATATTATTTATACCCCCGCGCCGTGTTTAGTTGATAGAATTTAAAACACTACGACATTTAACTTCATGCTCAAATAATGTTTTAAAAATAGAATCTTCATCCCGTAATTGGACAATACGTTTTGGCACAATTCCCGATGCAGGAAATGGTTTGATTGGACTTCCACTTATGGTATCACTATCTTCCTCATCTGCTTGATAACTCATAATATTAATACTGTTATTATCAGTTGCACAGTGGTTATTATTATTATTATGATTCATTTTAATATATCTATTATTAATATGGTTATAATTATTATTCTTTTGTTGTTTCATTTCATTTCTATTATGGTTTTGTTGACGATTAAATAATTTACGATTTACAATTGCACCTGGTACTAAGGCAGTATTTGAGGTATTTGGTGCGACATGTCGTAATTGCAATATTTGCTTACGATTACTATTCATAGCAGCACCATTATTACCGTTATTATTATCGTTGTTGTTGTTATAATATTGATTCATCCAATTTTTTTCCAAGTGTGGACTAGGTGGTGGTGGAGATCTGACTTTAATAGCCATTTTGTCCAAACCATTGGCGATGTCACGTATAAATCGTTTATTTTCTAAACGACCACCGGCTTCTGACCTTGATTTTCGTTTATGACTATTATTACTATTCCTAGTAAGTATAGGCGATGCGGAGGAAAACGATGCACGTATACCATGGCTTGGAAAAGTTTTGCTAGGTGTAGGATAGTTTGGGAACATGGTTGCTTCAGAGTCATCCATAATAATAGATGATTGGTGACCATAAATATCACTATCATCATTTTTTTCTTGTTGCATAAAAGAGACCCTTTCCATTTTATTTGGACTTGAACGTGGAGTCGAATTTGATTTTACCATATATTGCCGCCCACTATTACTATTACTATTATTATTGTTGTTGTATACAAAATTCATTTTTGAGACGCAATAATAATAAACGATGACAAACTAAGTTATAGCCCAAAAACGAAATATTTATATATATATATATATGATTTATTAATATAATATGATAATATTATTGAAACAAAAAAAACTCAATAATATCTATAATCTCTCTATATATATCTCTCTATCTATATATATGTGTGTGTATGTATGTATTAAAAGTAAAAATTAATAAATCAAAATCTACTATTATAGTAGTTTATTATAGATAGGCCACCAGTTTCCGAGTGAAATGTCTTTTACATAATAAAAATGTATATGTTTTCCTAGTAAACTGTTGTATACGGTATGTTATTTTATTGTTGAGTGTTTCCTTGTACTAATGCTATGGCATGCTATAATACCCCCTGGGCAACTTTCTTCACTGTTGTGCACCTTATAAATAGTTGTGTAAGTTGTACAAGTTGTAATTTTATATAATATATTAGCTAAAATGTTTATCAGATAAATTGTGTATTTTTTCAAAAGTAAAAAAATATTGTATTTTTAAAACTACGATCGTACACCAGATCTACTTTATAAAAGTAACATACCTCTCATACGAACAAAAATACAACCACACGAATAAATACCTTTGTCTTATTTTTGATCGTATATATATATTATAGAGACTACACATACATGTCTTCGTATATATCTCAAAAGCTACATTAAAGTGCAACAACCATTATTAAATCCTTGTGTAGGTGCTTTACTACTTTCAAGGTTTTTCCATTCTATCTCAATTTCACAAGATAAACGACTTTCTAATACTTTACCATATAATACTATAGGAGCATTATCGATTTTAATAGTTTGTTTCTTCCCTGTTTGCAAATCTTTCACATATTCCTTTAAATGTAAACAAACACCTCCTAATTCATCATCCGCATCCAAACTGTCATAATCCCAAAATCCCATAAACAAGACAACATTACTTAGTTCCTCAACAGTTTTGCATCTTGTACTTAATGTCGGTAAATCGTGATCATTAAAAGTTGGATTTAGATTCGCAGTTTTGTATGAGCTATTTAACTTTTTCAATTTGTTTTTTGGCATAACTAAAGTGTTTCCTGGATACATCCTAAATTGTAAATATGGATCAGAACTACCACCAATATCAGATGCAGTTAATTTAATTCCATCTACTTTTTTAATATTTAAATGTGCAACGTTTTTTGTAGTATCCATCTCATACGACGGTGTTTTAACAAAATTTATCTTATAAACACCTCGTATAGGTTTATGGTCACTAGTTGAAACATTGATCAGCGGCTGTACTTGTTCTGGCACGACCGTATCGTTACCAAAACATGCTTGACTCCGCCAAAGTATACGATCACAATATGATGGGGCACGTTGTTCTTTGTAATCAATCCCTTTCACACGCTGCACTTTGAACGTTGGCGTATATGTTATAGGCGCTTCCGTAAAGTTATGAAATATTTTCCCAGCCTTTTGTTCCCTTTTCAATTGGTCTGCTTTAAGCAATTCACCATATTTTTTCCCATCAACTAACTTTTTCACTTCCTCCCAGTGTTTCTTATGACCGTCACCTTTCTTTGGTGGCATCGGTTCGCCACGTGCAGTATTTAAATCAACGCGATAATTTAAATCACCCATCCAAAATACATAATCATGTTGAACAAATGCATCCATATCTTTATCTCCTGTGCGTGCCTCGGCTAATATTTCCCAAATGTTTTCATTTCTTTTGCTAAAATGTTTTAAATGAGCAGCAAGGTGAGATGAAATAAAGGCCAATGAATATCCTTTGTAAATAAATGAGGTTAAAATACCACCTTTATTTGCCATGATATGTCCAAGACCGGTACATGATGTTGCACTTTCAACATTTGTAATATCTTTTGCAATCGTTTCTTTTGCAAATACGAACAATCTCATTTCTCCTAAATCGGTACATGCTATTGTTTTAAATCCACATTTTTTTGTATGATTTTCGTACAAATTTTGGAAGTGCACCAGGGATTTATTCTCAAATAAGTTGCTAACCTTCGTGCCTATTCCAACTTCTTTAGATTTTTTCTTTTTATATTCCTTCATTTGTTCTGCCTGTTTCTCTTCAGACAATGATTCATTTTTAAGCTCAGGCTCTTCTGTCACGTCTTTTAACTCCTCATCTGGTACTGGAGCATACACCGCCTCTTGTGAGCCACACACTATTAAATCAACATTTTCTAGCTCTTTTTCTGTTCCAACTAACATCGGTATTTCAGCAAGTTTTGGCTGTGCATTACCAACATTCCAAGTTAATATTGCTACTCTTAAACTTTCACCACCATTAACTGTAACATTAATATTTTCCGTAGAAGTCATCCTTTTATTATATGTATATATATTGATATAATTTTAATTCTTCTTATGTATCTTTGATAAAAAATTGCTGTATAACATATATCTTAGTTTCTCTATATTGATTGACAATCTTGTACAAAGTACCATATATAGATAAACATACCGACATATACACATTAGTTCATTAGTTTATATACCTATAATTATTTTTTTTTTTTGTTTACCCCCGCTGGCCAGCCCAGCCAGGCTGGCCCAGTCAATTTTTTTCACAGGACGATACTTTAGCATGGGAATAGAATGGAGGTCCAAAATATCGCATGAAAAAGTATCGTCCTGTGATGCTGTGTCTATGCTAGATAAAAGATGAAAAAATGAGATTTATAGTTCGATAAAATTGTTCTAAATTTTGGGAATCTGAAAATATTAATATGGAAATAATGATAGTATTTATAAGTTTTTATAAGGTTAATTATAATTTGTTATATTTAATATGTTACGGATATTTTTATAGTATATTTCATTTGTGCCATAAAATTGGAACATTTGGCAGGACGATACTTTTTCATGCGATATTTTGGACATCCATGCTATTCCCATGCTAAAGTATCGTCCTGTGAAAAAAATTGACTGGGCTGGCCCGACGATGATGATAATGATTTTATTCATTTCATCATCATGGTGCCTGCTGCCGCCTGCTGGCCTATAAAAAAAAAAGTTTACTATTATTACAGTGGAATTAGTAGCATTTTAGTATTTATATTGGATTTTTGTGTGATTACAATAACATGTAAATAGCATTGATACTTTTTATCATATCTCCGAAATTTTAAAATCCGTAGATATATTATTATACATAGCATACTGAATATTTTTTTTAAAAATACTTTTTATATTTTCAAAATGCTTTTTGTTGATGTGCACTTCTTAATTGTTCTAATTTTAATGGATCCCCAACACCCCATAAACTTAATAATACATGAACTTTAGATGCTTCCGTTGGATATAGTGATTTAAATGTTTTTTTTGACAATGCAACGACAGCAGTAATTCGCAATGCATCAATAAACCCAGTAAATACAAGAGTATCATGCCCTCTAGCTGCTTCTACGAAACATTTTTTTAACTCTGATTTATTTAAAAACGTTGGATACAAATCGTAATCTTGTCCTAATCTCATATACTGCTCTAATGTTAATGCACCCCCGCTTGAACCGGCATAATATTTAAAAACTAAATGCAACGGCTGTGCAAATTTTGCAAATAATGCCCCACTTTCATCTGTCCCACCTGACATCATAGTTGTTTGGCTGATCATATTGCTGCTATCGTTATTTTGATTATTATTCATTCTTGGAGTACCAAGTGGTGAATTCATTGATCCACCTACACCAACGGCGTTGTTTACCTCTGCTCCTATACGTTGAATTCGATTCATTTGGTTGTTCATACGGGCCTTTTGCTCTTCTACTTGGCGTGCTTGATTTCGTATCATCTCCTCTTGTTGACGTAATTTCATTTCCCGCTCTTGCAACGCCGCTTCTCTTTGCGCATGTGCTGCATTAGTAAATTCATTATTACCTTCTGCTAAACGAGCTAAATTTACATCCCCTCCATTTGCAACTTCATAGGAAGCTTTTGGGCTACCTTCGAATCTTGAACCGACGGCGTGAAGCAATGGATTGCTATTACTTTGCTGCGCTGCGTACATTGCTTCAAATTGCGCTTTCCGTAAAGGCGATGTTTCACTATACGATGTTTGTTTGGATGGGCTATTATTTCTTAAATTTTTCAGCATGGGAGAGTTCATTAACCCGCCCGGAGCACCACCAAGTGGAAATGCTTCATCATATGAATTTGCTATAGGAATTTGAAATGGACTGCCTTTAATATGCACATGCCATGCAGGCCGTTCTATAGTTTTTTGTGGCTTCTCTATAACATTTCCATATTCATCGTAATGATCACCGTACTCATCATCCACCCCAGTACCATCTTCGTACATGTTGCTCATTACACGGAAACGATCAAGACTTCCTTGTGAAAAATGAGAACCATCATCAATACGTACATTTATTGTCACAAATGGGCGTACCATTTTTCTAGCAGCTTCTACATCAACATTGTATTTGCATGTATATGTACCGTCGCCATTATCAATAGGCAATATAAATCCTTCTTCATTTTTAGTACCATTGGCAATAGCCGCTCCTTCGTATTGAACGAAAAATTGGTCTCCACCCGTATCTTTGCGATTGCCCATTTTATCACGTGCCTCAATTGTAAATGTATTAATATTTCGTGGATTAGCAAATGCTATTCCATTTCCAGTTGCTCCGCACATTTTTGCATATATGCTACCTGGCAAAGCAACTACGTGAAATGGACTACCATATATGTGGTGTTGATCGCGTAGAATTTTCAAGCGATAACTTGCAACGCGCGAAACGGTATATCTAACTACGAAATGGCCTTCGTCAGGGTCGTACTCAGGATGCAAATCATAATGTAAATGGTCTTTACCAAGTTTAGACATGTCCAACTCTTGATCATGTCGTTTTTGAATATTTTTCTCCACGTCTTCTTCTTCCTCGTCTTCATCTTCTTCTTCCAAATCTTCTGGATCAACCGTCATTAACGTTACATATAAATTTGGCTGCAACATCGTGGCCTCTGTTTCTCCTAAACGCTCTTGTGTCAACGGATCAACCGCTTCGATAATAAAAGTAGCCTCTTCTCCAACAATAGCATCAAACAAACCGTTTCCTCTTGCATGGATAGCTTGTGCTTTATCTTTCTCTTCTTGCAACATTTCTCTGTTATACTCGTCATCCTCCACATCTTCATCGACGTCTTCATCATATGCATTGCCTTCCCCCTGTTGGTTCGTCATCCCAAAACCATTTAAGCGAGCTTGGTTATGTTCTTCTTGCTTTGTGACAATATGATTTATAGCTTGCTCCCATGCTATTGCTTCATCTAAGGTATTGCACAATAAATTAAATTGTCTCTTGGTTTCCGGTGAGCTGTCAGACGTAGTATTAACAATTAAATCTATTTTGTTTCTCATTTTAGCATTCTTCTTTTTCTTTCCACCAGCCGGGCGAATAACGGTTGTTTGCGCAGTAATTATCATCGCACCACTTGCTTTGTTAATATCCTTACACTTGGCTTTGGAATCAAAATAATATATTTTTGGTACTTCTCCCATTAACTCAATTTTAAAATATCGTTGTTTCCACTTTGTATTTGATACAATAGATTTTATTCCTCCCTTTTTTTCACCTTTCTTCCATATGATACCACCATCGTAATTTAGACCAAGTGTTGTCCTTAATAAGTTTACGTCATATTGGGGATGATCTGGTACATAATTGTTATAATTATAATCACTATAACCATAGTCATCCTCTTTGAAACCAGTTTTAATTTTATGCGCAGCAGAATCTACTGTTTGTGACATTTTTGATAGTTCTTTTTGTAACTGTTCAGACCACTCGTGAAAACGTGGATCTTCTATTAGTTCACCGGTATATTCATCGAATACTGGTTCGTCCTGCTTTTGGTAATTGCCACCACTTGTTGGCGATTGGTATGCATGCGGAAATGAAGTTGCAGAAAAGCGTCGTTTATGTGCTGGCAATTTACTCATACTTTCTAAGTGGTCCACTGGGTGCATTTGTAACGCATCATCTTGTCCACCTTCGTTCATATTATCATTATCTGCACCATAATAATCAGTCATATTACTTTGTTGTTGGTTTAATCCCGGGGACGTATGTGCTCTTCCTAAATTAGGATGATTTGGATTATTCATATTTGTCGAATATATAATAATAATAATAATATGATATGATATAGTCAATAATGTTTGGTAGTATCCATTCTATTATGTATATACATATGTGTACCTACAGTATATATTTATAATTATTTCTTTTTAGTGGTTATTCATTTTCTATTTTCCAATTGTTATACGTGTTATTTTTTGCAAAAAGTTTTGTTTTCGTATAAGTTTAATGCTATTATTACGTTAACGTAATATTTACATGTCGATGAGAACAATTTCTATAACAGCTCGATTTTTTATTAAAATATTGAACTGCGTTTGTTCCCTATCAAAATACCACGTTTTAAGTACAATATGTACGTAGTACGTAGCGTAGAGTGACAGATGAAGCTTGCTTTCCCCACACATCTCGTGCTCGTCGGTACAATACAGGCACACCAGCACACCAGCACTAAAACAATATTATAGCACAATACAAGTTTTGTAATTTGAATTATTCATCCAGAGTGGCTATATTGACACAACATTGTTGATTATTAATGATATAATTAATGAATTTAAATTATAGCCGCCTGGTTATGTACATAGCTGGTTATAGCACGTTATAGTTAGCACACACATAATAATATTCAATACAAAACATAATGGTTGCAATCCGGAATAGAAGAAGTTGTATGTATATACACACACACAGGGAGAGACATACAGATAGAAAATCGGTTACCTGTCCCATAGTTAAGAAACAATATTTAGGACACAAATAAGAATCATAGCACAAATAAATAATATTAACAGTTGGAAAACATTATACATATATAAATCAATATCCACCATGTTAAATGCAATTGCAAGATCAACTACAAAATTATTACGACGTAGTCATACAAATCAAATGAAAATTCGTAATAAAACAATAGCTATTGCTACTGCAAGTAATTATAATAGAGAATATCATTGGAACCATTTAAATTATATTGCTAAATCGTTGTATAGCACAGAAAACTCAACAGAGAATGTAAAAAATAAAGATGATAATAATGACATATTGTTAACTAATGCACCTATAAATAATAACATGATAAATACTAGTAGCACCAATAATAACGATATTTCAGAAAAAAAGAAAAAGAAAAAGAAAAAGAAGAAACGTAAAAAAGCAAATTTACCACCAGAAGATCCATCTTTACTTGAGCAAGGAACGGCAGCATTGCGACAAACGCCTACATTTATTCTTCGTGGTGGTATGATGACAGTTATGTATACAAAAGATAGGATTTTCAAACCATCTTTGTTACGCGATGATTGGATTTATGTAAAAACGGGGGTAATGGAGTTTTTACACCATCATTGGACTGGATTTAAATTATTATGGTTGGACGTAAAAACTGCAACGTCTATTCTAAGTCGCGTTGTAAGAGGCCATTCATTGACTCGACGGGAGCGTAAATTATTGCTACGGACAACATCAGATATTTTTCGTTTAATTCCATTTTCATTTTTTGTTATTATACCTGCAATGGAATTTTTATTACCTGTATTTATTAAAATTTTTCCAAACATGTTACCAAGTACATTTCAAGATAAATTGAAAAAAGAGGAAGACATGAAAAAGTTATTAAGAGCAAGATTAAATTTAGCAACATTTATACAAGATACCGTTGAAGAATTGGCATCGGATATTAAAAATAAGGAAGGCAAACCAGGTGATGGAGAAAAAGATGATTTGCAATTGTCTGCTAGTAAATTGCTTGAAATGATTGAGTCAATCCAAGAAGGTGAAAAAGTCGATTCAAAGCAATTGATGGAATTAACGCATATTTTTAAAGATAGCATTACATTGGACCGCCTACCACGTGCACAGCTTGTTGCTATGTGCCGTTTCATGAGTTTGCGGACGTTCGGCGCAGATTCATTTTTGCGTTATCAACTTCGTAGTAAATTAGGCCAATTGCAAAGGGATGATCAACAAATCTTGTGGGAAGGCATAGATTCCCTGAACTTGCGTGAGTTAAAAGAAGCATGTCAAGAGCGTGGTATGCGTGCCACTGGTATGCTTAAAGCTGATTATAGAAGGCAATTGCAAGGTTGGTTGGACCTTTCTGTAAAGCGATCTGTCCCAACATCATTATTAATCTTATCTCGCTCATTATTAATTACAACCGAGGAAGCTACAGATATTGCAGAGGAAGGTGTTGCTGTCGAAGCATTGAAAGAATCGATCTCTGCGTTGGATGAGGAAGTTATTACACAAGCTGTCTTGGAAGCAGCTGCTGTTGGTGAAGATGAGGAAGATGATTTGAAAGAAAAGACTGTATTGCGGGAATTGAAGATTGAAGAATTAAAATTGGAGACAGAATTAGTGGAGGATGAGCGTGAAGAATTGGAGGATGCCATTGAAGATTTAGAAGAGTTACAAGAGGAAGCAGCTGAAGCAGAGAAGCTCTTAACGGCTGAACAAGCAGAAAAAGAACTTCAATTGGAAATGGAAGACTATGCAAAACCTTTATTGAGTACTGATGGTGGTGCAAAAGTTGATACGATACCAAAAGGTGGTGAAATTTTTATTGATGATAGGAATATTATTCATGTTAATGATGGTGGTGCAACAAGAGCTTCATCTGATGATAAGGTGACAAAAAAGAAGAAGAAGAAGCAACATGCCATTGTTACTAAACATGATGATGATGATAAGGAGGAGAAAGATAAAGGAATACATGATGGTGAAGTAAAGTATAGCAAAGATAAAGAAGAAGAAGAAGAAAAGAAAGTTTTAGATACTGTGTTGACGAAAGAAGAAATTAAAGCCATCGAAACCCTAACAGATAAGAAAGGATCAGCAGTTGCAGAAGAAAGAGAGATATTAGACGAATTGAAAGCAAAAGTTAAAGAAGCTGAAATTTCACATATATTAGAAGAAGAACGCGAGCAAGCTGAGAAAGTCTGGATAGATGAAGATGAATTTATTGATGACGACGAAATTGACGAGAAAGCAGACGAAGTTGAAGTAGATGATGAAGAAAAAAAGGAAGCAGCAACAACAACGAAAATGAAGGAGAAAATCTTAGATTTGGTACAAGATAAAACAACACCAAAAGAAAAAATGAAGTTAGAGTTGGATATTGATAAAGAAAAATATGATACAGAGTATGTTGATGAAGACATCGATGAAGAGGATGATGATGATGATGGAGAAGAAGAAGAAGAAAGTATGATAGATAGTTTAACAACAAAAAAGAAGAAGAAAGAGGACTTGAAACGTCGTAAGAAATTGCAAACCATGGTAGAACAACTTGAAACTCAAATTGAAAAAGTCGATGAGACGGTTGGTGATAAGTTTAATGTTATTCATGTGTTAGATTTAGGTAGTTTAGGTGAATTTATTCCAACTGAAGAGTTGAAAGTTGCAATCATTGAAGTCTTAAATACGCATAATGACGAGGAAGAAGCAGATGCTATTATTGAAAAATTAGATTTAAATAAAGATGGTTTCGTCGATGTGAATGATTTAAGACGTTTGCAAACAATGGAAGCTACTGAAATGGAAGCGTTCATTGAATCCTTTACCAAAGATAAAGATGATGAGGATACAAAGAAGACGACATCTGAGTAAATAAAAATTATTAGTATACTTTTACTGTATTATAGTACGTCGTCTCTATCAAATAAAATAGCCAATGCTACTAGCTACTATGTTGATAGGATGTTAATTGTAAAAATGTGACTCTTTTCTGTGTGCCGCAACAAAGGCATCATAGATCTTATTAGGCCTATGTTTGTATGCAAAGATGATATGATACGTAGTATGATTTGTTATTATTTGTAGATATCATTATATATTATTCTTTCTAAGATAAACATACCTACTGTATATATATATATTATACATATATATTACAGTTATAACCATATTTAAATTATAGGGATATTGAAAGAAAAGAGAAAGTTGATATATATATATACATAAATAAATTTATTTAAGTAAGAATATCATGTCGGATGCACCACCACCACCATTGCCAAGTGTACCAAGTTTCATGATGAGACCGGAAGAGGAAGAGGAGGAAGTTGATAATAATAATAATAATAATAATAATAATAGTAAAAATGCAACAGCAAAAAATAGTGAAAAACATAAACGGACCATATCAGTTGAAATACGAAATATGTTATTGGAGCCTCCTCCTATGCCAGAACCACCAACGCCAAACTCACGACACTATGATTTACCAGAATTAGATATGAAAAAATTTACCAGAAGAGCAAAAATGACATTACCAGGTATTAATGAAGATAAAACTAAAATAAACTCAAAGGAACGAGAGAAACGTGATAGTATATTAGCCTTCAAAAGAGAGAAAAATTTCGTAAACAAAATATTAGATTTATTTCCAGACCCACCAGCAACAAAACCTGATCCAACTGGGTGGTCAGATGCATCGTATATAATTGAAAGGCGAAAAAAACAAGAAAGCAAAGATCAATTATTTCGTATTATATTGAATTTTTCAAGATGTGATATAGACGAAAATGATTTAAAAAAATTAAGAGTTTTATTGCCGCGTCTGGATAGTCAAGAATTAAAAATTGTAGTTGAAAAAGCATTTAAAGTTGCTGCACAAGATGCAGGTGTAAAAACACGTGCAAAGCAACGAAAAGGAAAGTCCACTGGTTTAAAGCTAGCAAAGAAAGGATTGCATGATATTTTTTCTCGTGGCCATGATAATCATACTTGTCAAGTTAGTTTAGATATGTATTTTGTTAAATTAACAGGTCCAGGTGGTGGTGAAATCGATGTAGATAATGATTTAACCAAAAGTGTTTTTAGAGTAGTAAATAATGGTAGGCATAAAATACATTTTTCCATTTCCACAATATTTTCTGAAGACACATCGCAAGAACCCACTGCGACAGGGTGGTATGTACATCCTGAAAGTTGGTATAAAGTTAGATTTAAATCGGAAGATGAAGGTTCAATTAGTAAAGTAGATGGTGGATTTATAGTGATAAAAAAATTTGAAGCTGTAAATGTAGTTGTGGAATTTGAATCGAAAAAAGGGGATTTAGAAATTTTTATACCATTTGCTGTTAATGTAGCTGCTGGTCCAAGATTATTAGCAGTTGTTACAGGTCGTGTTGCTAGATCATATTTTGGTGTCAATCCAGCATCAGTACCATTACAAGAAGTAGAAGATGGGCGGAAGATACCAAAAATTTTATTGTTTTTACATCAATATTTAAAAGAAAGCAATGCATTTGATATTGTTGGTATCTTTCGTTTAGCTGCGGATGAAACAGAAATTTTAGAAGTGACACGTTTGATAAATCAAGATCGTTTTAAAAAATGCAATGATATCAATTGTGTCTCTACCTTGGTCAAAGTATGGTTTCGAAAATTGCCGAAACAATTGTTATCAGATTTATCGGTAGAAGATTTGTTACGTTGTAAAACGGAAGAGGAAAGTGTTAGATTGTACAATAATATTGAACCATTTTATCGTGGAATATTGCTTTGGGTTTTAGATCTCATGTCTGATGTCGCTATGAATAAAGATAAAAATAAAATGTCACCTGCAAATTGTGCCATTGTTATGGGTCCAAATTTATTTTCAACTGATCAAAACGTCAATCCAATGCAAGCATTGATGATCTCGCAAAAAGCAGTGAAAATATTGGAACATTTAATTAATTGGAGGATGAAAGAGTTGACAAAAAAGTAATCTATAAACTAGAGACATATTTCGTGTAGTATGATACTATATATTATTTCAATTTATAATTTATAAATATTACAACCACATCATTATTTTTTTTTACTCGAGCTTTATTTTTTTTATTTAGCTATAAGGTAGTAATACGTATAAATACATAAATACATGTAGTTGTCTAAGAAGTCTTCTCTGGACACCATATTATAGATCTTCCAGGTCCAAATCTACATTTTCCCAGGAAGCCTACAACTTGCTCGACGCTATTCTATCCCCTCTCTAGCTACTACTAGATTTAGTCTCCGTATTAGTATGCCACCTCATTTTTATAAATATTATTTAATAAATAATGAATGTAGAAAATTGTAAAATATATTATATTATATATATTTATATACACACATAATACACATTTTATTACGAAGTAATATATATAACTCTAAAATTATAACATTATAATATTTATTATTCATTGACAAAGGAAAATTATGGAACCTGGTGAAGTATTTAAACCCATGGATCAATTTTTGAATGAAACTGAACGTAAAGCTATTTTTAATAATAGTAAACCTTCTATTGAAATGTTTATAAATAATTTAAAGAAAAATAAATATACCAAAATATTAATATTAGCAGGTGCAGGTATATCTGTCTCCGCTGGTATACCTGATTTTCGAAGTCCAAATTCAGGTTTGTTTCATAATTTACAAAAATACAATTTACCACAGCCAGAATCAATTTTTGATCTTTCATTTTTTCGTTATAACCCTGATCCTTTTTTTACTTTAACGTAAGTACATTCTACCCCCCTAAACCTGATAAAAAGGACACCTTGTCTAACACCTCACTCATTCATACGCTACGCTCCATAGAAAAGAAATTTATCCCACGAATTTTAATCCAACTCCAACACATAGATTTTTTCAATTACTGGATGAAAAAAATATGCTATTGCGTGTGTATACACAAAATATTGATACATTGGAGAGACAGACAGGAATGTCAGGGGACAAAGTAATTGAATGCCATGGATCATATGCTACAAATACATGTTTAACTTGTGGCCAAAAATACTCACAAAAATGGTTCAAAGATAAAATATTCAATGTGGATAGTAAAAATAATAATAATAGTAACAATGGGAAAAAACTAGAAGAAAAAGCAACAGCAACAATGACGGTAATTCCAACATGTGATAATTGTGATGGGATAGTAAAACCTGATATAACATTTTATGGTGAAAATCTTCCAGAAATATTTGGAAGAATGTATAAAAATGATGTGCAGAGCGCTGATGCGCTTATTGTTTTAGGTACTTCGTTGCAAGTGTATCCTGTTGCAGGTATAGTCGATTTGGTTCGACCTGATATACCTAGAATTTTAATTAATCGTGATTGTGTACATTGTGCTAATTATATGGGAAAAGTATCAAAAGGTACGTTTGAAATTTCAACTGAT
>JACLAD010003874.1_pt1 | contig 20381 bp, 29 predicted proteins | sample 8027901 | NCBI WGS metagenome assembly JACLAD01 (sample SAMN15725071, study PRJNA655200) | protist metagenome | isolation source: fluorescence activated cell sorting (FACS) single amplified genomes of... | place: Spain: Blaines Bay Microbial Observatory, Mediterranean Sea | collected 2016-07-05 | reverse complement strand
AAGGAAACTGGAGAAATTCGTGATTCACTGGAAGCGGAAGGAGAGACCGTTTTCACGATCTCCTCCCTGAATGGCAGCGGCCTGCAAGAGCTGCAACAGCACTTGGCGGATACTGTGCGTCAGGTTCGCAACCCCGTTCTTGATGAAGAACCCCCGGCATGAAGACTGAAACTTACACCGATTTATCTGTCCTCTGCCTCCGGGCGGGTGCCCCACGAGGTGATGTGACCTATGAGCGGGTGGAGGCCTTCCATCAAGAGTACTGGAACGCGTTGCCCCTGGCCAACTTCGAGTGGATGCACAATGGTGTCTACTACGAACTCTTGACAGCCAATGTGCCGCGTGATTTATTCAAGGAGATGATGACCCGCTATCGGGACCTGAGCTTTCTGGCCCGCTACCACCGTGGCTCTGAGTTTGCGGGTTGGCTCTCCGGAGCCGGAAGTAAACACCTAACGAATCGGGCGATGATTCGCGAATACCTGCGTCAGCACTTGCCCCACCGAGAGATTCACGCAGCATGAAACGCTTCTCAACCCTGTTGCTCCCTTTGCTGGTGGCCGGTTGCCTATCACTGCACGCTCAAGCCGTTGACGAGGATCTGGTTCACGAGATCGCGGACAATTTGCGTTGCCCGACTTGTCAAGGGCTCTCGGTCAATGATTCTGAAGCAGGCTTTTCAGTACAGATGCGCAACAAGGTTCGGGAAATGTTGATGGCGGGGCAGGGTCGGGAAGAGATTGAGGCCTACTTTGTTGCTCGCTATGGCGAGTGGATCTTACGGACTCCTCCAGCGCAAGGCTTCAATCTGTTGATCTGGATCCTACCAGCTCTCGGGCTAGCCGGGGGATTCTGGTTCGTCTGGAGTAAATCCAGTCAATGGAAAGCCAAGGATCAACCTGCCCCAGAAGAATTGGATGCCCTCACTGCAGAAGAAGAACGCCAGGTACTCCAGGACTTGAAACGCTTCGAAAACAGCTAACCTCCCTCCCCTCACGCGCCCATAGCTCAACTGGATAGAGCAACTGACTTCTAATCAGTAGGTTCCAGGTTCAAGTCCTGGTGGGCGCACACCCTCCCCACCTTTTTTCAATTGGCGCAAATTGGCGCAACCACTTTAGTTGTAATTCTGATTCTATTCTCATGATGATTCTAGCGCATTATTGGTGCATTATTGGCGCATCAATTTAGTGGAATTATGGTGGAGAAAAATTCATATTATTAGTTATGTTTTAACTTCTGCAAATACCTCCTGACTATGCTAAGGCGTAGTTCTCGCCAAAGTATTTTCTACCAACCTTTCAACTTCATTTCTGAACGTACCCAATCATTGCGCTGGATAACGGCTCAACGTCAACGTCTGGGTCAATTCACCATTATCCAAGCGGTGATTGCATTTTGACTACTTTATGACAGAAAATTCACCAAATTGTTTAACGCTGCAGACTATTGAAGTTTTATTAAATGGCAATGGGGTGGCTTATCTACAAATCTTGAAGGAGGATTAGATGGCAAACGCATTAGATGGCACATCAACCGTATGCATTGCTGATGGGCTGCCCAGTGCTCGAGCAAAGCCCACAGCACCTCAGAGTCCTACATCCCATTGCAGGGTTGACACTGATAGAGCTGAAAGAAGGCAAGCCAGCCAGGGCTTCCAATCCTCTATTCAACCAGCCAAAGCTCAGTCACCTGGTCAAAGGCTTTCCAATCAGAATCGTGCACTCTGCCTTTTCGCTTCCACCAGTGGAGGTCTTGATGGAGATGAGCGTATCCCCACTATTGGCACAAGTGCCCAGCTTCTTTGACCAATACGAGATTGGATCTTCAGGCCAAAGCAGGGTGGTTGAGTTCAAGTCGAAGCAAAGTGATCGAATGCCTCTTGATCTGATCCGCAAAGGCTTGGCCTTAGATGTCAGCAGAACATGGAGAGATACTCTGTTGGAGCAACTACTGGGGACAAGAGAAGAGCCAGAACCTTTTGAAATACTTGGAAGTGAAGAACCGCAACCGATAAAAAGCCATCCATCAAATCACGGCTCTTGTCAGGACTGGTGGCTTAGATGGGACGTGAAATTTACTCAACAACTTCCAAAATTATTCTTTCCAAGAACTTCCCAGTTTGTTCGAATTTTTGTCCCCATTCATTTCCCTCAGGAGTATCGTTCCACCACCCTCTCCAAGTGTCCATGGCAGCATAGTTTTCTAAATTAACATCAGCAATTATGAACTGTTTACATGTATGTCGATATACAATCACATTTTGTACGCCAGGAAGTTTTACACCAGGACATTCATTCACTAAACGACGGAATTCTTTTGGGTTAAGTACACCATCATCAGTTGGTTCAAATACGTGAGTTACTGTAATTGCCATAAGCCAACTCCTATATATTATTAACAACTTCCAACTAATCGGAAGAAGTATTTTTTATATCAATACAAAGTTTTTGTCCACTTTAAGGCGAACAAAAAAACATAGGTTCTTTTCACAGCGAAATCCGTGACCAAATGACACACGGTCTGCTGACCTGCTCACCGATCGTGCAGCAAGAGCCGGATGACATCCGCATCATTCATCCGCTTGCTGGTGTCGCCACAATTGAATTGATTGAAGACGAACCAGCCCGATTTAGTCATCCGCTGATTGGTGAACCCAGAATCACACTGAATGACTTTGGCTTTCCACTCAAGGTCTAGCATGGCGCATTTCATTAGAAGCCTATGGTTGTTCTGCACAGCTTGCGGTTATCAACGCTATTGTCAGAGGCGCCAGCACATTTCGATAACTTTGAACTTGGTGGCTACCTGGTCAAAGCCGTTGAGCTTAAATCAAAGAACAACATCAGAATGCCGCTTAAGCTTTGGCAGACAGGTCTTGAACAAGGGCTAGGTCGAATCATCAGAGAATCACTGCTTGAGCAACTAACACGAGAGAGAAAAGAGTCAGAACCTTTTGAAATATCTGGAAGTGAAGAACCGCAACCGATGAAAAAACCATCCATCAGATCACGGCTCTTGTCAGGATTGGTAGCTTGAATTTCTTCAAACCCATTGTTGGCTAAATCTGCGGTACTTTTAGAACGGTTTCTAAAACTCCAAGTGTGATGAAGATGAATACCATGAAGATGAGCCAAACAAAAAAGTTCTTGCTGTCGTTCATGACATACTCCTTATCTTGGTGATTGGGAGCGTTGGCTTAAACCAACATATAATTCATGTTAGCCCTAAAATATTTGAATTAGCAAAAACAAAATACTAATAACTGATAAAATATCAGAACACTTGACATTATATAAATTAAAAACTGCAAAGTTCGTAATGGATTAACAACTTATGGGTCATAAATTATTCAGTAGGTACTTTAAATAAATTCCTGTGCGGGTAGTTCGAACCTCGAACATTAACGGAATTTCAAAATCACTTAGGCTTCCTTCTGATGCTACTCGATCAACAACAATTGGCTGCTACCCTCAATATCACCACCAGAACCATCAGGTCTTGGTATTCAGAAGGCTGTCCCATCCATTCTCAGGAAGTGAATTGCACTCTCGACCACCTGCCTGATGTGCTGGAATTTGTGGTCAAGAAGCGAGTGGGCAATGAGCTTACCTATGAGAAAATCAGACTGACAGCAGCGATGGCAACCAGGACGGAACTGGAAACAAAACTCCTGCAACAAGAGTTACTGCAAACCAATTTGGTGAACATCACCTGGGGCATGTTTCGTCAGGAGTTAGAAGAGAAGGTGAGAGCAATACCAGAACAATTGACTGAGGAGCTGCTACAGCCAAAGACCTTGGTGGATTGCAAGACTCAGCTCAAGGAGATCTTTAGTGAGGCTTTGGCTGATCTGTCCAGTATTGAGACGATGGCAAAGTGATTAGGTACTTTGGGGCAATTTTTCTGTGGCTATTTCTGACCCCGAACCCAGTTTTTATCAAAGGATTCCCGATTTGAATTTTATTCACAACGAGTAAATCAAGAACCCCAGTTTTAAAAGCGGAGCCTGCCAAATCCCAAGCAATACGGCGACAGCTTGCGCTTACGCTGATTCGGATTTTTTAGGTTGGGTGGTTCTTCTACCGCCTGCATGGGTGAGGCGTCCTTGAACGCGCCTCATATGCCGCCCTCACAATTTCTTTGCTGGTCGAAGATATTTTAGTCACTACTCACTACCACTTGTCTCCATCTTCAGGATATTGTCGGAGAATCTCTTTGGAATTTCAGTAAGCTGAGACAAATTGATGTGCTTCCTGCACCATAGAGTTGACGATTTTTCCTTCAAGATTGGATTCCTCTAGTTGCCTGTAAACATCCTGTTCACTTTTGGCAACCCAGTGGCAATAAAAAAATTCTTCATTACCTTACCATGTCTGCTTACATTGCGCATATTTGAGTTTAGATGCTCTTTCAGCCCAATCATATTCTGTTTCCCAATTTTGTGGGGGGTCTCTTTTATCAGGTGGAGTTAAATATGCTTTTCGAGCCTCATCAGAAACAAAAGTGTGTACTACAAAGAAATGTTTTTCTTCCATTTTACTACCTCTAATTTCCTAAGGTTACCAACATAATTTTTATAAAAACGCTGATTCTTCAGGGTGGATTATTTCTACCACTTGTCTCCGTCTTCAGGGTAATTCCTTAGAATTTGATCTGAATTCCGGAAAGCAGACAGGTACTGGTGTGCCTCTTGGACCATCGAATTAAACCAATTTCCTTCGGCACCTGATTCTTCTAATACCTTATATATATCCTGCTCATTCCTTGCGATCCAGTGACAGTAAAAAAAATCGTCATTTGGGATCCAATGTTGAACAACGGTGGCGGGGTTTCGTTCGGACCAACCACCAGACCACTCACGCTCTGTTTCTCTTTTTTGCGGAGGGTTACGTTTTTCTGGTGGAGTTAGCCAGTTTCTCCTTGCTTCATCAGAAATCTAATTGTGTACCACAAGAAAGTGTTTCACTTTATCGCCCTCTTCCAAAATACGTTTTACGTGCTTTGGAACATCATTTCTTCTAGATTTATTTACTTCAGAAAATTTAATTTCAATCCCGTTTTCCTCTACCAATTCCGAAAGTTGCGTGTTGAAACCATTGTTGTCCCTCACTTCTTGTTGCATTTCAAAATAGGCATCCCAATCTTCCTTTGAACTCCAGAGCTCAGTCAGAAGTATCTGGTTGGGATTATCATGGTCTACAGAACTCTCCAATCGTTCACAACCTTGTTGAGATGCCGTGAAATCATTACCTTCGGGACTATCAAGTAATTCAAGAACTTGATGACAGTTGCCATCTTTCACTGTGAGGGTAATCCAAACCAGAATTGCCATAGAGACTCCTTATGCTGGGAATGTATTAGATGTATCAAATTTTTTTGTAATGTAGAAGCGCGGTTAACGGAGCCATTCAGATGGGTTGGGGATCTTCATCATCTGGAAAAGCCGCAAGAATGTGATCTGAATTTCTATATGCTGAGAAGAAATGATGGCATTCATGGATGAGTGATGTGAGAACCTTTCCTTCTAGGTTAGCTGCTTGAAGTTGCTTATAAACATGTTCTTCACTTGCAGCTATCCAATGGCAATAGAAGAAGTCTTCGCTCGTTGTCCAAGTTTGAACACATCTAGCGAATTCTCCAGAAGAGGCTCTTTCTGCCCATTCACGCTCTGTTTCTCTTTTTTTGGGAGGATCTCTTTTCTCAGGTGGAGTGAGATAAATCTTTTTTGCTTCATCATCGATATAGCTATGAACCACAAAGAAATGTTTTTCTTTCATAGTGAGTTCCTGGGTTGTTTGTGGATTTTCATAGAATTGTCATCTTGGATTAGAATTGCTCTAAGCAAGTCAACTTATCAATTCATAGATAGAGATTGTCAAGAATTTAGCCCAAAGGCGGATTGACCCAGATGTTGACGTTAAGTCGTTATCCAGCGCGATGACTGGTTAAGTTCAGAAATGAAGTCGAAAGGTTGGTAGTAGTAGTTTGGGAGGTGATGCAGTGAGCCGCAGTCATTTACGGAATAGAATTGCAATTCCATTTGAATATGGAACTGCGGTTCAACGTGAAGAAGTTACATGGCCTTCATGATGGAGGCTAATTTTTGCGAATCATCAAGAATATTAAACTCTGTGATTTTTTCATTCTGAATTTTGTATAAATGTCCAAAATCACCTTGCATTCCTTCTGCAGTACCACGCACTAAAGCGAAGACGTAATCGTCTTCAGCAACCATCAGCTTAGGTTCTGCTTTAAAATTTTCAAAATGACTTGGAATGTGTGCAAGAAAATCATTGATGAAGCTATCAGGTCCATGATAGGTCACAGAAAATTTATGCATACCATTCACTTTGATGACTGCTTCTTCATGCATCAAAGATTTGATGGTACCCATGTCTCCAGCAGCAAAACTGTCATATCCTTTTTGAACAACTTCTTTGGATGTCATGTCATCTCTAATTTTTGGGGTGTTGAAAATATTTGAGGTAAGTTGATGTATTCAGAAGCCTTTGCTGAAGAGTTGTGGCATGGCAGACCACTTCCAGAGTACGACCACCTGAAACTCCCCAAAAACACTCCACGCCAAAATGTAAAGTCTGGGGGCTACGTCAAAGAATCATATCAATATGCGTGGTGGTGTGTGCAGAACACAGATTCCTTCGAAGAGGCCGTTGTGACAGCGTTCAGAGGCCATGATGCTGATACCTCTGGAGCCATTACAGGACAACTGGCAGAAAGGATTTATGGCATTGATGGAGACAAGGCAATTCCCGATTGGATGTACGATGGCCTGTATGCACATCAGCATTTGGTGGAGCTTATTTTCCTAGAATCGGCGTACACGATACTGTTCGGCCCTCAAATTAGCAGGAGAGAGGAAGTTTCATCCCACATTCAGTCTGCCTCCTGCTTTTGCAAATCACTGGCAAGCTGACAGGTCTCGAGCAAGGCCCTGATAGCATTGGGTAATCAATGTAGGGAATTACTTGATGAATGTTCTGAAGTAATGTAACCCAGTAAGTTTGTTTTTCCAGGTCCTGCAGCTGACCAACGTAAATTAAATCATTATTTTCAGCAATTTCGTCGGATATACAACTACATTGGGATTTCCGAAGACTACTGGCTCAACTACTGCCTTTGCGAAATTTTAGTCTGGCCACTGTTGAGCCTCTAAGAGGCCACTGCTGTTGCTCGACTTCACTCCGCCCCTGACTAACCTCATTTGTGCAAATTGCGGCAAATTGTTATTTATCGCACCTCTAGAGAATCGTAAGCCAACCGTGCTATTTTGGACATACTTTTGAAGACCGCGATTTAAGCCCAAGACCAATCACCCAAGATAAATATAAATTGAGACTATGCTTTTCGAAAATTGGCAGACTCAATCAATATCACTTGTCACGCTTCCACAAAGTTAGATTTGGTAAAATATATTGATATTTACGCCGGTGCTCACGTATCAGCAGCACTGAATCTTCTTCATGAACTAATGTGAAACCGTTACCCTTCATTTGTTTCATTAGTCCTTCTCGGGAATCTATCGCTTGATTCTTAAGTTGATATCCACCCAGCCAAACCTCCTTGGGTGTGTACTCTTCATTCCATGTGAAGGGGGTTGCAATTAGCACAAGGCCACCTGGCCGAATTAGACCAAACGGTCCACTCAGTCGGTTAAGGCATGCTTTTGGGCTTGGCAAACGACAGATTAGATTAATTAGCAGTGCAGCGTCAAAACCGACTAAATCAGGTGGAAGAGCGCATGCATCAGCTTGCTTAAATTGAACTCGAGTTCTATCAATTGAGGAGTCAACTATGGCTTCAACCTGCTCACAAATATCTCCTTCGATAGGCAAATCAAAACTATATGTACCAGTATTTTTGAGATGAGATGCAATCTCAACAAATTTCTTGCTTAAGTCAATTCCTATCACCCGATAGAAATTGCGCGCTAGCTCGAATGATGATCCACCTACTGCGCAACCAATGTCTGCTACACTGTTAGTTGTAATATTGAGCTTTTGGCAGTATTTTACGAGCAATTCAGCACATTTTTGTGGAAAATCAAATTTGATTGTCGAGTCAGTTAGAATATTTTTTTGGCTTAAATTTCTTGAGTAATGGAGAGCAAGATATTGTGCTAAAACATTATCGCTTTCATAGTCTGTTTTTGTTTTGTTAGTTAAACTATTAATTTTGGTTCTGTGATTACTGAATATATTATTATCACTGTTAGCTAGTCTGAAGCCAGCATGTTGGTGAAAATGGGGTCTGAAATGAAAGCGTGCCCACATGCTTGCCTCATCCCCCGTACTTACAAATGATCCCCCTAAAATCATATTATGTAATCCATCAAAGCAAGGAGTACTGAAATCATCGTATATAGGGTGGATTTTAAAACCATCAAGCGGATGAAAGTCATCTTCACACCACTCCCATACGTTACCTAGCAAATCATTATGACTTATCGCACTACTCGAAAATTCATCGACAGGTGTTGGTGAACCGTAAGCTAAATTGAGATTACAATTCCCTTTTTCTGCCATTTCATCACCATTGTAATTTAAAACTGGGTCTACGGAGTATTCTGGCGTAACAGAGCCATTTTTTTTCCCAAGCAAAGATTGATGTTCAATTTCAGTGAGTAAGCGATAATTTTTGTGGTTATTATTGATTTCACTTTTCCATGCTGAGTATGCTTTTGCTTCGTGGAAGTTTACTTCAGCAGGCCAAGACCAAGGCATAGGGTGTACTTCAAAAATACTGCGAAGGCGGTATTGATGAAGATTTTGTGGTCCGACTGCAACCCAAAATGTTGGCCACTTGGGATTTCGAAAATTTTTCCATTGCCATCCGTCCTCACTCCAAAATTTCTGATTCTGATACCCTCCACTTTTGACAAATTCTAGATATTCTCCATTGCTAACCATGAATCGTTGCGCATTGAATATTCCCACATGCTTAGTTTTCCTATCACCATATTCGTTATCCCATCCAAATGACGGCCAAGTAGGAGGTTTTCCTAAAGTGACTGCTTTTTCTGCACATACGAGTTCTTCGTTTTCTGGGTAATCTTTTTTCTGCTGTGGATTCCAAATGTCTGTCAATGGTATCGATGCATGCGCTGAGGGCCAATATTCAGGATATTTTACGAGATCAACAGGTAGCTCTCTGATTAGTATTGACGATGTTTCCAGATGTATTCGTTCATGTTCAAAGCTCAAAAATAGAGACCACAATGGGTGTGACTGTGTTATGTGTGAGCGGTCGTGATCAAGATTTGGATGATTTAGTATCAAGTCCCTTACTTTTTGATATACCTTCTTTCGATAATGATTTACTTCCTTTACGCTCGGCCATTCCATCTCATTTTTCGACAAATCATCCCAACTCATTTCGTCAACACCAGTTTCAAATAATTGTTCATAGTAGGGATTAATGGATTCATCAACAAGTCCAGCCAGTCTAAGCTTATTTATATATAAAATTGCCGGATGTCCGTAATAAAAAATGAGTGGATGCCGAAGTTTGTGAAAAGGGGGCAAAAGAAAAGTAAGTTCGCCTTGCAGCGATGAAAATAAAATTTCCGTAAGATTCCATGTGTTGTCAAAGTAATCTAATACTTTTTCTCTCGTAATTTGATGCAAATTAGGCTGCGGTAACGAAGAAATTTTTCCAGAATTATTGATGCCAGGACAATTTCCAGGATTATTATATGCTGATGTCCACCACCAGCTAGGCCTCTTTCCTATCAACTCTGCATTTTCATTATTAATATTTTTTTTTAGAGAACTTATCCATGTTTTAATTTGAGAAAGCCCTTGCTCATCAAGATTTGGATTTCTTGTATAGTCTTTCAAATTATTCGGTAATTGTATCATTTTAAAGTTCTCAAAGAGTGGTTTAAAAAATATTGCGAAATATCAGTTTTGGGAAAACATTTTGTATAGAAAAATTAGAAGATTTTGCAATTTTTTTATTTATAAACTAATTTTATCAGTAGTTTATGTATTTTTTATCTAGCAGCTAAGTTCAATTCTTAACAATTTAAGTAATAAAAATATCAAATATTTAACATATTAAAATAATATGCTATGTATTTTTAATTTTGTCTGACATAGAAAACGTCTGCTGCGATTTCTAAATTATTTCTAGGGTACCTTATAAAAGGAAAATAGATCTAAAACTCAGACAATTTGTAAATCATGTTAAAGATATATTTAAATTTCGATATTTTGTAATTTATTGAAATCCTTTAACTTGCATGGAATATCTGCAATTAAAATTGTTTTTACCAATCCATAAGGATTTTCGAACAGATTAATATTTCAACTAAATAAATAATGATTTTAATCAACAAACTAGCGTAAAAATTTACTCGGATAAATATTCATGAATGTATTTGAAGATAAGATATTTCAAAAAATATAGTACTGCTTAGAAAAAATTTAATGAGATCCAACTTACGAATTAATTAAAATATTTACAATAAATTTTATTTACATTTTTTATTTAAGAAATGTACCCAGACTTAGAAGAGAAAATACATATTCACATCCCATACACATGTAGAAATGAACCAAGTGCTTGCCAAATACCTTGCATGTACGGAGATGAATTAGAGTACTGTAATAAATTGAGTAAATGCATTCAGGTAACGAGTTATTTTTGAGCTGATGACTTTAGTGAATTGAGCCTCTTGTATCTGTTTTTAGCTTCTCGATATATATCGTATTCATCGACTCTTATATCGTGGAAGATGTAATAAGTATCTTTGTACTCGTATAAATCCACCTGCCATCCTGTGAAGCTGTTACCCTCCAAACTATCTAGATGGTTGGTGTTCTCCCGAAGAAACTCCCACCAATCCTCACTCTTTTCATCAGGCTCATTCTCTGGTAATGGCTCTGGCAGTAGTTCCTCTTGGAATGAACTGCCGAGCAGCTCTCTAAGATCTTAAGATTCTTGGAAACTGATGTCAGAGAATCTTTCTTTCTTGTACCAGCAATCTGGGTCCCTGAGAAAAGCTTGATCCCGAAGATAGAAGCAGTCCAGGGTGTCCAATAGGTAGTAGCACTGCTTCCGAATAGACTCTGAGTCGGGAGTGAAGCCACGTCCCTTGCGTTCTGCATAGCGTCGTCGGCTGTTGAGGTTACTGATAATCCTCCGATGTAGTCCACGCACTCTTCGTTTCTCAAAGGCTTTTAGATCCATCTTCAGCTCCTTTGATCAGAGTTAGGTGTATTTCAGAAAACCAGAGGGTGACGGTCGGTCTGGAGACTGAGGTTAGAATCCATTAGTAGAGAAGAGCCCTGATCAGAGGTATTGAGGTCTATTGGACCTAAATCCGAGTATGGCGATATCTCAATAAGGAAAGGTTCCCTTCAGAGAAACTGTGCAGAGGGAGAACAAGGTTGAAGCGGTCACGACCAGATGGTAATGGCTGGAAGGCTTGTTCAGTGGTGATAATGGCTGGTGAGTAGGCAAGAATTTCTCCTAAAAGAAAGTTCGGAGAACAACCGTGGGAGAGAGGCTTTACCAGTTGACTAGTTGGCAAGAGTGCCAAGCAGAACAAAAGCAGAAGGCGCTACGGCAGCACGGTTGGGGATGCAGTTGCCTCAGATGCTGCAACCAACAACCGGACAACCCATTCGTAATGTTGCCAGGTCTGCAAACACACGGACAATTTCCGGTGCAGGTGCTGGTACATTAACTGCCGCAGATGCAGATCAGAACGTTGAGATTAGTGCAGCAGTAGGTGCTGCCACAGGTTGAACCATCAGTCCAGCAATGGATCTGGGTTGTGCAGGACTGCAAAGATTGCCCTCAGGATCTGGAGGAGACACCCCGATTGGTCCAGCTTCTCCTGTCAATGATTACATTCCAAACCACCGTGCCCTCCGCAACCTGTTGACCAGTATTGAAGATGCCACAGGTTTGAGAGGTGCTGCTGCAGTCGATGCTACCAGACAACGACAAGGGAGTTTGAATCAGCTTAACGAGGTGCTGACGTTGACGTTGCCTGACTTGGCAGTACAGAATCTGAGCAAGACCACAGACGCACTGTTAATAACACCAGGTCCAGCATCTGAGCAGATCAGTGATTTGCTGTTCAATTGGCAGGCAGGACAAAGAGAAAGGTTGATTGGTAGTGAAGAGAGAGGCATGGGTGTTGGATCTGATCCTGTGATTTTTGAACAACAGATGAAGCAGAAGAGAAAGCAACTCGACCCACGTTATCAAGCGATTCAAAATGATTTGATTCAGAAACTATTCAAAATCGATCCGCTGAAGCCTTGATATAAGATACCAGCATTTTGAGGTTCCAAGTAATGTGGGATTACAACCAAACAGTTATTTCAAAAATAGAGAAGAAGTAAATATGGCATGCTCTCTAGGTGAAGCATATATAATAGTTAAAGATTCTTTAGATCAGAGTAACGAGATGAAAGATCCAGAGAATTTGCTAAGCTAAGAATGGATTGGGAAATTGCATCAAAAAAATGTACAATCCATCTGTTAGATGGAAAAGTAAATAGTTCGAACGCTAAATTATTACTTAAATTTGCTAACATAAACGTAATAAGGAGACATGTATATTTTTTGTGAAGAGCTGTAAAAATATCCGCGAATCTTTGTGTAACCATTTGTTAAAAAGATTTCAAATTCCGCAGCTTCATCATCGGGCACTATATCTGTACTTAGTGGACTAAAATTATCAATGTAAAGGGTGGCAGTATCAAAATTTAATAACATACTTCCAGAATACCATTGCTTAGAACTGGGATCAACATCGTCTTCTTCAAATTTAACATCACGATCTAATTTCGCTTGGATCCTACCAGTTGATTCTTCTGGCCACCTTCTCAATTGAAATTTATAATATCCTGCATGTTCAACAAAGATTTCCCAATATCCTAAAGAAATCTTACCGTTTCTTACATGAAATTGATTCCATACAGTGTCACTATTGACATTAGTATTGATTAGATCGTGTGTACGCAAAACAACAGTATCTTGGCAGTCTGAACCAATAGATATAGGTATCCCATCATTCATCTGAGTACTACAAATTTTCCACCAATCATCGTAAGCATTCTGCATTTCAAGAACGAGATCTGGATGGTCGTTAAATAAATTATTGAGTTGAGAAGGATCATTTTTTAAATTGTAGAGTTCAAACTTATTCACAAGTCTCCATTGATCTTTCATTACACAACTATTTTTCCACTTTATAGGGTCTGAAACACGCTGAGTATCAGTGACTATAATTCTTGATTTCCAAAATTTTTTATTAGATTTCTCAATCAAACTTATTAAACTCTTACCATGGAAGGTAACTTCTTTGGGTATATTAATGTTGCAAAATTCCAAAATAGTGGGCATAAAATCAACGTATGAGGTAAGCTCACTAATATTTATCTGCTCTGTATAATTTAATTTTTTAAATTGCAGCATGAAAGGGATACGGTGTCCCCCTTCATACTCGCTTCCTTTGAAACCGCGCATTTCACAGTTGTAAGCATTTTCAAAGTCATTAGTTTGTCCATTGTCACTCATAAAAATAATAATAGTGTTTTCTATTAAATCTAGACTGCAAATAAGTTCATATATTTTTCCAAAATTTTCATCGATATTTGTAATCATACCCAAGAATCTAGCATATTTAGAATCATGGGTTTTATCTTTATACAAATCACGATATTTCTTACCAATGTTGAAAGGACTATGAGGAGCATTAGTTGAAACAAAACAAAAAAAAGGGTTTTCTTTATTTTCAACAATAAACTTCATTGCCTCTTCGAAAAAGACATCAGTACAGTAACCTTTAAATTCTTTGGGAATACCGTCTACGTAATAAGTATCATCAAAGTAATCGTTGCCCCACCAATCTGGTTGTTGACTGATGCCACCGCCGCCATGACAAATTGTTTTTTTGAAACCTCGATCTTGTGGTCTATATGGATACTCATCGCCCAAATGCCATTTTCCGAATATTCCAGTTTCGTAGCCATTTTCAGAAAGTGCATTAGCTAGTGTCCATTCATTATTTCTTAAAAGGGATCTTCCACCTATCGTGTGCCAAACACCAGTCGAGTTACAGTAATGTCCGGTCAATAAGCCAGCCCTCGTTGGAGCACAAGTTGTCCCACTGTGAAATTGTTTAAAATTAATCGAGTTAGTAGAAAATTGATCGATGTTAGGGGTTACTACAAATGGGTGACCATGGCAGCCTAATGGAGGGTAACCTTGATCATCAGTAAGTACGAAAACAATGTTTGGCTTATTCATTCTAATTTTACAATTGTTTTACGGATACCTTGGTACCCCCAATTTGAATTAAAATAATATTATCTTTCCCAAGAAGCTACTGGAATTGAAGCAAGTAATTTCCGGGTATAAGGATGGGTTGGATTTTTAAAAATGTCATCGTCCTGGGAAAAATCAACAATTTTCCCGTTAAGCATCACTGTTAGGTGCTGCTGCACTCGTTCGCTGAACATCATAGGTTGAAAGTGACTGGCAATCCACTTGCGCCCATCGATGGCAACCCGAGCCACATCTGAAGGCAACTCTCCATTCTCCAGGCGTTCAATCAACTGCTCAATCGTCTTGGCATGGTGAAAGGCCTGCTCCTGTAGGGCAGCCAAATAGAGTTGACGAATTTTCTCGTTCTTGTTCATTACTTTCTAGACAGTTTTCTGCTCACATCCCATCCCACAGGCAATCAGCTGCAGGGATGCACCACCAGCCAGTCGTTCAGCAATTTCCAGGGGATCTAGGTGATAACTCATAAGGCCTCTCCATCGGTCAAAAGGAGTTGATCATTACTGCAGAACATCCTCCTCATTTTGTCTTTGACACATCCATCGGGACAATCGCTCCGATTCTTCCAGTTCCTGCTTTGTCGGCTGGATGGCCATCCTTGTTTTTTTGCAAAGTCAAACAACTATCTGAAATCCGCAAAGGTTGGTTTAATCAGTTTAAAAATTGGGTAGTGTAGGGGAATTTGTGTTTGGTCGGCGAAGATGGAGATTGAATTGAATTATTTTCCTCTCCAAATTAGGAAATGTGGGTTGGGAGTTGAAGCCATTGCTAGGGTAGTGACGAAAAAACGAAACGTTCGTCAATTGTGCTTCAGGCACTATTCTGTCGCGAGTGTAGAGGCGAGGGTGCTTGGGTAAGAGCAGATTCAGGTTGTTGGAGGAACTTTGAAGAAGAGTATCGTAGAATCGGATTTAGTAGGTCCATCACCAATTTCCGCACGTTATTCCCCTCGGTGATAGTGGTTCTCTTAAGATTCATTGGGGTTCCTGTCTGACTGATGTAAACAGAAATGAAGGCCTGCTTGGAATCAATGAGGCCTTTTCGATACAGTAGATCGACAATCGCCTTGGGGTAATCATTGGGGACATGCCACTCCCATTTGTGCAGTTTCGGCGAATAGGTAACCCAGCCTTCAGCCACCATCGCAGTCATGCAAAGATCCAAAGCCTCTGATGATTCAGAAGTATTAACCAGCGCCTGATGTAGGCGTAGGGAATCAAATTTAGTCAGTTGAAAAGGAGCGAGGGAGCGTGGATCAATTTGCAGGATGGGTTCAAAGTGAACGATGCCTTCTTCTTCTATTCGTCTATCAAGACGTTCTTTTGCCTTTTTCCATAGATCACCAACGACCTGCTCACGTTCATCTTCAGTTAAAGCATTATAAGTATCTTTTGATATGAGGGGGAACCTATATCGTTTACTTGTCAAACTCATCACTACCAGTAAAATTACAGCAGATTTTGGGCTACTTTGGGCTATTTCTATCTAGGCGTGCGCAATAGAGTTTATGTATTTAGTTCTCTACAAGTTGAATTTTTGATAAAATAATTTTCATGAAAAAGTTTACCTGGTCAATCTTGGGGCTTATGCTGTTGTTCTACCTGGGATTTCTAGTGTTATTCAATTTCCTATGATTTATTTCATCAAAAATTGATGGCAATGAAAAAAAATACAGAAAAAAAAGAGTCTCCTGAAAAAATTATTGGTGAGGACCTGATATCTAATTCCTTCAGAAACCAAAAGACATATCAGCAACAGATGAGGCTTGCAGATATGGAATCCCAGTTAAAGAATTTGAAGGGGCAACTCACTAAGACAAAAGAGCAGTTGGAGAAAACTGAAGTCCTGTTACGAGAGGAGCTATCTTCGGGTAAGCAACTACAGAAGATGAAAGATGATTATTCTAATTGGGTGGCTGATCCGAGGGATGTTCGCTTTGATGAAAGCTGGAAACTGATTTTAGTGATTGCATTTCTGCTACCAACTACCTTAAGTTGCCTGTTTTTCTGGATCATTTCTACCTAAAATCACGGCCAGTTAATCACTCCACCACTCAGGCTGAATCCTCATACTTGCTTAGTGAATAGTATCGTGTGATCTGTCCTAGGCCGCTCTCTTCTTTGGATTACAAAGGAATATTTCTCCTAGAAATGGTTCTAGAAATTCTAGACAAGTATTTTAACTCTTTGGCCCAACATTTGTCCCTAAGCACTTGCCGCTGACTGACATCCGTCGACGACTTTAAACAGTATTTCTGGGTTCACCATGGTTTTTATTTCCATGACGTTGCCGTTTGGGTCTTTGATAAAAAAAGTTTCCTGTTCAAACTCATTTCCCTTGAAACGTCGATATGGCGGATCGATGAAGTCAATACCTTTCGCTTCTAAGCGTGCTTTGACAGTATCGAAATCAGCTTGATCGAGATGGACTCCAAAATGCGGCACCATCACTGTGCCCATATCAACGTCATGACTGACGCTCATTAGGCTTTCCTGACTCTGATGCAAGGTCAGCTCATTACCCCAAAAATTAATATCCACCCAGCGACCGGTTTCGCTATTGCCGGTTGAGCAGCCAAGTACGTCACGATAAAAAGTAACGGAAGTCTCTAGGTCGCCAGCTGGGATAGCCAAGTGAAATGTATTCGCCATAGCAGATTACTTTGTGTTAGTTTTGTGATGAATTTTTAAAAGATTCAAATTACCACAAGCGACTTTGCGATTCAAAGATCTTGATAATCAGCATTGACTATCATTGTGACGTATCTAAAGCCGATCTAACGTTTACTTTCGTCAAAAGTAAACATTTAGATAGCAATATCTGACTTACCAGTCTCTCGACCTCATTCCTTCCCATATTTGCTCATTCTTTGGATTAGACAACGATTCAAGGTCAATGTCTGGGTCAATCCGTCAGCGGCCTCCAACTTTATGGCTCAGAAAATAGCCAGTTCGACACCAGCGATAGATACAGGTTTTGGAAACATCAAATTCGGCAGCAAGCTGTTTTGGGGTTAGGTAGGATTTCACTGGCTCCAGAGAAAAACTTTAAATTATGAGAAGTAGAATAATGATATCTATGATGATGAAAACCAGAAAAATCATATACCAAGGTAGTGACCAAAAAGCCGAGCAATACTTCTTGAATCGATTAAGCATAGATTTGTGAAGCGGGTGGGTAAATTTTTAGTATTAAAACTACAGTAGAAGATACGCTAGATGAGGCGCACAGAAAACGCCTCATCTTTGTAGGCAGCAGAAGAACCGGCCAAGCTAAAATTCTGAATCAGCATAGGCGCAAGCTATGGCCGCATTGCTTTGGATATCGCGCCAAAGTACCTACGACTCTAGGCAGGTTTGAAACTCAGTTATAGTTTGTGGACAGAAAGACCCACACAGGAATTGATTTAAAGTAACCTTTGTCTTTTTTTAGACTTATTTTTCTAGATACTTCTGTTTTTATTTATGAATTTTTAAATCATTTGAATCAGAATTTTTCATCTGCTGAAGTAAAATAGAGGCCAAAGCAATAAGGTTATGCTCCATGACCCCAAGCTGACTAGTGCCTGCATCTGTGTCGCATTGCGAATCTCCGCAGCACAGATGTGAGACTTTACGCTGCCAAAACCTGCTATGGCTGGCGTATTGTTCCTACCTCACAGGGAAGCGTTGCTCCAGTGGCGCTTCCCTACACCACCCAACATATTAGGTCACCAGATCAGACAATAAGTGTGGCTTGATAGACGCCTTCTCGATTGGCTCTTCTGTAGACAGTTCAAAAGCTCCTAGCTCTTCTCGTTGTCCTGGATTTTAGCCTAGATAAATATGCAGTACATTGGGCAGCACAAATCGGCTGCCCTTCTTTCCTCGTTCCTTACCTTCTCGCACCACAGCACACTCCTAGACCTTGCCTTCTGGATGATGCGAAACTGCGCTCTGCCAGTTTGATTTGGGACTTTATCAGACTCATACCTGCATCACAGCACACTTCAAAACTTGCCTTCCTGGATGATGCGAAACTCGCATTCCAGACCCAAACTCAAAACAGATTACGATTATTTTGCGATCATTCCGGTGGTCTGCTGGTACTGACTGCCATCTAACCCAGCAAAAATCTGCATTAACCCTGATCGGTCCATCGGATTGACATTCCGTTGATATAAGATTTTCACCTCAAAAATTTCATCAATTCACACCATCTATCTTCAATCAATCTTGCCATCAACCACTAATTCGCTGATATTTAATCTCTCGAAGCAACTTCAACTTTTTTAAAAAATCAAAAAATAGATTTTGAGGTAAAATGTTAAACACTATGGCTGTTGTTAAACTTAACAAATGTACTTTTGATGAATGGAATGAGCTTCAAACAGATGAAGATATGGACGGTTTGTGGTGTAGGGATGTTATGGTGGCTAAAGTTGATGATCACACTGCGATCGTTTGTATGGAAGTATTTGATCATCATCTGATGGAAACACTTTTTTCTGATCCTGCAATGAAGGAAGCGACAGAAACATACGGAATTAAGCATACCTTTTATGAACTGAAACCTGCATCAAATCCCTAAGTACTTCTGCCTTCACCAACCTCGGCACTGTGGCATTTGTAAGAACGTAGACCCACCCACCTGTTTTTGCTCTGTGCGTCTCCTGAAAAGAGGTACCAATCGGCAATCACCAAAAGATCCTAAAAACAATTTTTATAACTTGCCTGATCTGATAACAATTGGAGAGATAGTCTTAACCCTTTGCAAATAAAATCTCCTCTAGGTTTGATATTTACTAGGGTTGGAGGTTTTTGCTGAATGTATACTATCTTAAAAACTGTACATTGGTATTAGAGACCAACGGATTCCTAATCCGTTGGTCTAAGTTTTTGGGTATCCAGATAATTTAAATTCCCTCCAGTTGAGAGTAGATTCACTTTTTTCCTAACTCTTCTTATCTGGAGGAACCATGTCTGGAGTTGATTTTAAGAGTTTTCTGATTGGTGTCTTGATCGCCATCATATTTGTATTCACCACTGGCATTTCCTTAAGTGGAGGTGGGAAGTATATGGTTGGTTGTGGACAGAGTGAATGCTTAGTTCTTAATACTGACTGGTGTTGGGAGATATGTTACTAAGGAAAATGATAGTGTTCGTTGGAGGACAGATCGTATTAATGGCGAAAACGTCAGTGTCAAGGATCCAAGAAAGTCTCTCTATGGTCAGCATGGATACATGCAGCAAGGGACAAAGCAAGATTTTTGATGTAAATGTATAGTTTTGGAGAAAGTAAACATTGGGAAAGGGAAGAGTGATTCAGAGTGGTGGTCATCTTCGGCTTGCTTTTTAGCTACCTTCCAGTTGATTTTGTTTTCGTTGTTCTGTTTGAATTTGCTCCAACTACTTCACAGCAGACAATCATTGAGCAACTATAGTCAGCATCTTCTATCAAATGAAGATGCTAAGACAACCATTTTTCAATAAGGAACTATATGCCACACTACATAGCCGTTCATAGGTTTAAAAGTGAAGATGCCCGAAAAGAATACTGTATGCCTCCTGAGAAACGAACACCACCGGGCAAGACAGAGACCAAGAAACAATGGGCAATAAATGTTGATGGGTTAACTGAGACAGTAAAGTGTCGTCAGGTATGGGTGGGCGATGATATCGCTTTTTGTCACTGGGAAGCGCCAAGTGAAGAAGAATTGTTGGAGACGTTTAATCGATTCGGTCCAAAAGATTTATTGACAATCGAGTTACATGAACAATGGAGATTTGTATCCTTCTACAACCAGACAGAAGAACCTATTGAATACAAAGAGTATTGATGTTGATTTATCCTCAGTAAAAGTTCCCCCACTAGAAGATTGATCCATAGGTGAGATCTAGTTTGATTGGATCTCACCTCCTGACTTCTTACCTAAGCACTGGAATTGTTGGCCCATTTGTTGGCTAGTCTGCATATTTTGAATTTTATCCCGCTTGAATACTGACAATTCGATTCCTACGGTAGGCAACGAACTTTCTCAGATCCACTGAATTCTGAAGATTTTTTCGTAATGA
>JACLAD010013804.1_pt1 | contig 20391 bp, 17 predicted proteins | sample 8027901 | NCBI WGS metagenome assembly JACLAD01 (sample SAMN15725071, study PRJNA655200) | protist metagenome | isolation source: fluorescence activated cell sorting (FACS) single amplified genomes of... | place: Spain: Blaines Bay Microbial Observatory, Mediterranean Sea | collected 2016-07-05 | reverse complement strand
CAAGTCGTGGCCGGCAGGCTTGCCCCCTGTTCCGTTAGCCATTAATTTGTCTGGGCCTGAATTGCTCAGCGATCTCTTCTATGAAAAGCTTTTGCGTCGCTATTCTGAAAGCCCTGAACTCGGTAAGCGATTAAAATTAGAGCTTACGGAGACGTCAGTACTGGCCAGCCACAATGAAACCAAGCGTCGCTTAACGTCTTTGTCGAACGTAGGGGCCACCATTATTATTGACGATTTTGGTACTGGTCACGCGTCACTATCGCAACTGATTGATATGTCAGCAAGTATTATAAAGGTGGACCGAGAGTTCGTGGAACGTTTAGAAACCTCTGAGCGACACCGAAAAATCGTTAAGATGACGTTAGACCTAGCTAAGAGTTTAGAAATGCAGACAATCGCAGAGGGGGTAGAAACACACGCCCAATTGTCAGTACTAAAAGACATGGGGTTTAAACATTTTCAAGGTTACCTCTTCGGTAAACCAGCCCCCATCGAGCACTGGATAAGTGCATCAAAAGCGCAGGCTTAACTAAGTTTCCAAAGATCTAGCTAAACCTAATATGCGTTTATCACAAATTGAAATAAATCTTTTCATTGCAAACTCTGCTGAAGAACGCTTTACTGGTATGACCAGGTAAAAGTTAAAGAGTAAGGTACACCTAGTGAGCACCGCAAAGCCTAACGACATTACGGTAACGTGCAAGGACAGCATGCGTTTAAGCGCAACGCTTTTCACTCCCAAACAGCCTGCGAAGGCAGCGATTATGATTGGTCCTGCAACAGGCATTAAACGTCAATTCTACAGCGCGTTTGCCACTTATTTATGTGAGCAAGGGTTTGGCGTTATCACGTTCGATAACCGAGGCATTGGCGGGTCGGTAAAGGGCAGTGTTAAACAAAGTGATGCCTCGCTAGTAACCTGGGGTGAACAAGATATGCCGGCGGTGCTGGAGACACTAAAGATTCATTTCCCTAATGTGCCTTATTTTCTTGTTGGTCACAGTGCAGGTGGTCAACTGCTGGGTTTGATGCATAACGTACACGACCTCACTGCTTTTTGTAACTTTGGCAGTTCATCAGGTAGCTTAAGAAACATGCGTAAGAGCTATTTGCTAAAAGCGCATTTCTTTATGAATTTCTATATCCCTGTGAGTAATTTACTGTTCGGCCATACGAAATCTCAGTGGGTAGGCATGGGAGAGCCATTACCTAAAAAAGTGGCGCGCCAATGGCAGAAATGGTGTAACGGTAAAGGCTACGTAAAAACAGGGTTTGGTAGTGATGTTAACCAACACCACTACGACACCATTCAAATGCCTTCAAAGTGGCTACTCGCCAATGACGACGACATTGCTAATATTCACAACGTCCACGATATGATTAGCGTTTTCCCCAATATGGAAGCGGAAGTGGAGGAACTCGACCCTCATGCCAACAACGTAAAAGAAATAGGCCACATGAAGTTTTTCTCACGGAAATGTCAGCACTTATGGCCCAAGGTCACCGATTACATAAGACAGTATCTTTAATCCCCACGTAGGTTCTTATGCTTCACACTTTGTATATCATTCCTGTGTCAGCAGGCACCACTCTTTTTGCAATAGGCCACGAACAATCACACAGCGAGTGTTAACCGGTTTTCTCGTGAAGGCATAACCAAGTACTACTCTCGCGCTCACCACCTAATTATCACGGGTTAATTCCCCAGTTTTCATCTATAGTTATTTTTATCCTGCGCTTAAGTAGATAAAGCGTTAGCCGAGATAAATAAAAGCGTTATAAACGAACCCTGCATAACGGCGTTATCTTATGCATATTGTAAGTAGTGTGGTAATGAAGAACGATACTCGACAAAAAATTTTAGAGGCTGCTTCGGCTTTGTTTTTAAAGGGCGGCACCAATGCGTTAAGCGTGCGTGCAATTGCACAAGGTGCCGGTATGTCTACCATAGGCATTTACAGCCATTTTAAAGGTAAGCAAGGCATTTTAGATGCGTTATATATCGAAGGCGTTGAGCTAGTCGAAAAAGAAATGAAAGCTGCAGATGGCAATACTGCGGCCGAAAAAGTGATTAATGTGTGCGAGCGTATTCTAAATTTTTCTGAATCGCATACCGCACACTATCACCTGATATTTGCTTCTGAGCTGAAGGGTTACACCCCTTCTGATAAAGCAATAGAAGCCGGTAAAAACGTCTTTACAACGCTTGCAACGCTTACTGCTACCCTTGCCAAAAAAGACCTATCCGTCGAAGAAAAGCAGGACATAGCAATGCAGATTTGGGCATTAAATCACGGCTATATCACGCTTAACCAGCATGAAATTAGTAATCGAATAACTTGGAACAATTGGAAAGACCGTGCGCTTCAAGCTATTCGCCTGCACGTTTACGCTCTAGTTGCGACCCAGTAACAAAACGGGGGTCAGAGTATTTTTTCAGTAATTAACTCTGACCCTGAGGGATCCCCACGAATTTAATTTCATGTTCCTCCGGCCCAGGCCCCGTCTACTATAGAGCTGTACCATTTGAGTGCAGCTTTCCACTGTCGCATAGTGAATCGTATTCGGCAAGCGACAGCCCTGAGTCCAAGGTAATGGAATGACAGCACGCTTCTGGCTTCGGTATTGGCTTGGAAGCGCCGATGTTTGTTTGAAGAGACGAGCACCATACCCAATAATATAGCCACTAGTGACGCTAACGTGGTCAGCAATACTAGTATTGTTAGACGCTGCTTTTTCACACTTTTATTTTGCTCATAGCCAAGCCCGAACTTGGTGCTTTTCATGTCTCTAAAGCCTTCTTCAATTTGCATTCGCTGCCTGTAAATGGCTACAACTTGTTTCGATAGGCTTCGGTGAGACGCCAGTGATGTGGCTAATAGCCACGGGTCTTTAGCGCCTCGCGCATGCACCTTTGAGCGCTTTGAGGCTTTGCGTGTACCATCTGGATTTGAAGCATGTCGTCCTTTAGATTTCTGTTTAAACAGAACTAGCGTGCAGGTAAAGGGATTGCTCCTTACTATTTGGCTGTTATCGAAACGCTTCGGTCGACAGGTTGCTTGTGCGTAAAGATGACGAATACATTGCCACGTATTTCCTCTATCAAGCGAGTAAAAATGTGGCTTGCGGATACGCCCAACAATGTCCCATCCTAGCGCCCTAACTTCTCTAAACCAAGGCGATTTATACCCTGCGTCGGTGACGATAATGGGACGACAGTGAGAAGGTAATATAGCGTGCAAGGTCTTCAAGAAGGTCTTGTGCGTAGCCGGTTTCTCTTTCGTCTTATTGCAGTGCACTTCTTGATACAGTGTGATGGGCCTACCTTTTAAAGATATTGCTGCGCGTAACAGAAAATGCGCTTTACGGTCATCTAAATCTGACCAATCGATTGAGATAACAGGGCGTGAAGTGTTACCACAAAATAGTTGGCCGATAGATGCATAGATAAACGGCGTTTCGCGTAACAAATGTGGGTTTGAAAGCAAACGGTCCGCACGCTTAATCCTATGTTTTTCAAAGGCTTTAGTGTTAATTCCTCGACCTATGCTGGTTACTGTTGCAGCGCTTCCATTAAGCAAGCTTTTGACGCACGCCGTTACCGCATCCCGACGAGCTTTATGCATTTTATAGCTGACAAGCGATACGACATTGTTCACAATAGATAGGGCATTCATGGCTGTTTGGTCTCGGTGAAGTTTGGCGATTGATCTGATCACCAAACGTCATGAATGTTCCTATCTATTTTTATCTCACTGATATCGTTCTATTATTTGTGGGGATACCTCAGACTCTGACCCCATTTACTCTATCTGCTGGCTACCGCCTTTCTTACACGGGCGCCGTAGTCTTTATCGGCTAAGTCGTATTGCACGAACATAGCCTCTTGCACGTCCTGTGTAGCTTGGCTTAGACCATCAGCGATATTCTGTACCAACTGCTGTTTCTGATCTTCACTCATAATGCGGTACAAATCGCCTGCCTGAGAGTAGTTATCTTCATCACGATTATCATAAATATCTAACCATGCATCTTGCTCTAGCGGCATTGGTGGCTCTTGTACTTCTGGCGCTTCGGCTGGCTCACCAACTCGCGCACGGTTATTTGGATAGAAGTTTGCTCCACTTCCCGCAAGTGCTGGATTAACGCCTGCAAACGCACCGTCACGCTGATAATTGTGTACTGGGCAGCGTGGAGCGTTTACCGGTATTTGGTTGTAATTTGCACCAATGCGGTACCTGTGCGCATCTTGATATCCAATTAGTCGCGCTTGTAGCATCCTGTCTGGCGACGCGCCAATACCCGGTACCAAATTGCTCGGCGCAAACGCTGCTTGCTCTGTTTCTGCAAAATAATTTTCCACATTGCGATTTAACTCCAGTTGCCCCACTTCAATCAACGGGAAGTCGCTGTGTGACCATACCTTTGTTAAGTCAAACGGGTTAATACGGTAATTACGCGCTTCTTCTTCCGTCATAATTTGAACGTTTACAGTCCAAGATGGAAAGTCACCGTTATCGATACTTTCAACAAGGTCTTGCTGCGCACCGTAAGCAGGCATTTTCGCCGCTTCTTCATTCGTTAACGTTTTGATGCCTTGATTAGTTTTAAAGTGCCATTTCACCCAATAGCGCTCACCGGCTTTATTCCATAAACTCAATGTATGAGAGCTGTAGCCGTTCACGTGGCGATAAGACAGCGGAATACCACGATCTGACATCAAAATTGTTGATTGGTGTAATGACTGCGGATTGTTCGCCCAAAACTCATATACCGCCTGCGGATCTGGTAAGTTAGTTCGCGGGTTCTTTTTCTGGCTGTGTATAAAATCAGGGAACTTAATGCCATCTCGCAAGAAAAACACTGGCGTATTATTGCCCACCATATCCCAGTTGCCCTGTTCGGTGTAAAACTTCACAGAAAAACCACGGGGGTCGCGAGCGTAGTCGCTTGAATCTTGACCACCACCTACTGTAGAGAAACGTAGAAAGACGTTAGTTTGCTGTCCTTCTTGCTGAAGAAAGTCGGCAATGGTGTAATCGGATAAACTCTTAGTAAGCGTAAAAGTACCATACGCTGCACTACCTCTAGCGTGAACTACGCGTTCAGGAATGCGCTCGCGGTTAAAGTGCGCAAGCTTCTCGAATAAATAGTGGTTGTCGAAAGTAACAGGGCCACGAGGTCCGGCGGTGCGACTTTGGTTGTCATTAGCAACGGGCGCACCATTGCTAGACGTTAGCGTGGTAGGGTTTATGGCTGTACCTGAAAATGGACACTTACTCATGCGAATTCCTTCTAGTTCGGTTTTGCCTGTTAAGAAGCAAATTTATGACGATAACGCTTCAACAAGGCACTACATAAGGTGAACTCTGAAACATTCTTCTAATCACCTTTTTCGTTTAGAAAGATAATGAGCGATCCCATTAAACTATTAAAGTAAACTAAATAGATAATGCTAATCGCGATTTTGAATTAGCAAAATTAATGAGCCGTGTCACTTCTTATCCCTTTTGAAAAAGGAAACTATTGAAGACCTTCACAATAAACTCGTTATCTTCGTTTTTTACGCGAAGTGCTGGGCGCATTACTTTTATGCAATAAAAGTCTACTGCCGCCTTTAAACCGTAATTATTCAAAATTCATCAATTCACTATTTGCTATGTCCAAACTACTTATCTACATTACAGGCGCACTGATGCTGCTAATTGTGGCGATAGCCTCGTGGAATACGTTTAAAACGTTAATGGATATAAGCGAGAGAAATAGCGAGCTGACATTTATGGGCAGTTCAGGGTGGCGCTGGCATGATGAGTCTCAGCGTATTCAGATTAAACGAGTGAAAAATCAACTGCCGGCTTTACGAAAGGTATCTGAAAACGGCGATTACGCCTCGCTCGTCACCATTACACAAAGCGGTAGCTATCGTGGCTTTGTTTTTTTTGATACCGATTGTGAGGACGGCGCTATTGTAACCGAGCGAGTGCCCTATGACGGCACAGAGCAAGCCAAGCTAGAAGTACTTCATTGCCTTCACGGTAAGTTGGTGTACATAGAAACGTGGCCTTCAGCACCAAAGATAAATTGGCAAGGGCGTATTGGAGATTTTCAATTTCAAGAAGCGTTAAGCAATTGGGACTTCACGCCTTTGCAAAAAGCTTACTTAAAAAGCGTGGCAGAACTCATTTAAAAGCAATGGGGTCAGAGTAACGACCCTGCCCCCAACTACTTATGGTGCTTAAGCTTTTGCGAGTGCGTCGTCAATATCTTGCGCGTTATGACGATTTCCTAGTTGCCCATCATCGCCCCATGTTTTATTTACAATGCGACCCCGTTTAACGCCTTCGCGCTGTTCTAACTGCTTCGCCCAGCGCATAAGGTTCGAGTATTCGTGCACTTGAAGGAAAGTAGCTGCGTCGTATAAATTTCCTAACACCAAGTTCCCATACCACGGCCAAATTGCCATATCTGCGATGCTGTACTCACTCCCCGCCATAAACTCATTTTTCGCAAGGTGCTTATCAAGTACGTCTAGTTGACGCTTAGTTTCCATGGTGAAACGGTTTATGGGATATTCCATTGGGTAGGGTGCATAGCTATAAAAGTGACCAAACCCGCCACCAAGGTAAGGCGCTGAGCCTACCTGCCAAAATAACCAGTTAAAACATTCTGCTTTTTCTTGTGGGTCCTGTGGAATGAACTTACCGAATTTTTCGGCCAAATAAACTAAGATAGAACCCGATTCAAAAAGTTTGGTCTCTGGTGATGTGGTCCTATCGACCATTGCAGGAATTTTGCTGTTAGGGTTAACATCAACAAAGCCCGACGAAAACTGATCGCCCTCACCTATATTGATTAACCACGCATCGTATTGTGCTTCGCTAACGCCGGCAGCTAAAAGCTCTTCGAGCATAATAGTGACTTTCTGGCCGTTTGGTGTGGCAAGTGAATAAAGCTGCAGTCCATGCTCGCCTATTTGGCGCGCTTCTTCGTGCGTTGCGCCAGACACTGGGCGGTTGATGCTCGCCCATTTATTGCCGTCGCCTTCAGCCTGCGTCCAAACTTCAGGCGGCGTGTAGTTACTTTCTGTCGACATAGCAATTCCTTCTCATAGTTTATTTGTTTCGTAAATCATATCTACGGTAATACTTGGCTATAAAGAACAACTTTTAAAGGCTTATGGCGCATAGCAGTCGATTAATAAACAGCAATATAAGTTTACTGACATAAAAAAACCGCACGTTGCATTAATACAACGTGCGGTTTTTTTGAATAAAAGGCGAGCAGTCCTTTGCCCGCAAACTGGTACTATTCGATAATCACCAATACCGCATTACTTGAGGCGACACGGGGGAATAGCGATAGTGTTAAAACCTTACTAACGAATCACTTAACCTCGTAATAGGCATCAATGAGCTCTGACTCATCTAAATAAGCAAACATCTCTTGCCCTTCATCTAGGGACGTTTTTGAAGAAGGTTGAGGAGAGGCATGACTACTAGAGGACGCTGCCTTTAAATGCGCTTTATCGTTGATATGGGAGCCATCGCATGCAGCAAGGGTTGCAAGAGCGGCCATCACTAATGACGTAGAAAATGAGCGCTTTATCATGCGCGAGTAGAAAGAACTTCGCTTACTGTTCGTCTTTTTAGTCATCAATAACACCTCTTGCTCCTTTTGGCTTCTAACGAGATGTATCAACCATTATGCCAAAAATAAATAATCCAATTAAATCAATATTTTAAGATAAATAAAAGTGTTATGAGGGAGGTTTTGGCCATGAGATGTTGCGCATCTGCAACACCTTTTTACAAAGCGCTGTCACTCTATTTTCTAAATGAACAAAATACCCGCGATAAAGCGCCGTCATTCGTTGAACTGACTTATATAAAATTCGAGTGTACTAACTGCAGGTACAAAAAAAGCAGGCTCAGCCTGCTTTTTAAAACTTGCGTGAAATTTTAAATACTCACGCGCTTATACGGGCGATATTCCGCTTTCCAGAAATTGCGCTCTATGCAGTCGCGTAGTGCGTCGTCTGACATTTCTAAGGCAAGCCCCTGCTCCATCGCCACCTTTCCCACTTCAAAAGCAATCTCACGGCTTATTTGGGCAATTGCAGCTAGCGGGGGTAGCAGCGACCCCAACCCTGTGTTGACTAATGGCGACGCCGCTGCAAGTGCGTTACTTGCAGCCATTAGCATTTCATCACTTATTAACTTCGCTTTTGAAGCGACAACCCCAAGGCCAATGCCAGGGAAAATATAGGAGTTGTTACATTGCGCAATTGGAATAACTTTGCCGTTGTACTCAACAGGTTTAAACGGGCTACCTGTTGCGATAATAACCTCGCCTTCTGTCCACTCGATAACCTGCTCAGGTCGCGCTTCTACTTGTCGAGATGGGTTACTCAGCGGGAAGATAATAGGTAATTCGCAACCTTGCTTCATGGCGCGAATAACTTGTTCGGTGAACAAACCAGGCTGTCCTGAAACACCAATGAGAACATCTGGTTGCGCACAGTGCATAACATCAAGTAACGATGCGTAATCACCACTGAATGTCCACTCAGCTAAATCGGCTTGCTTCTGCTGAAGCTTTTGTTGAAAGTCGCGCAAGCCTTCCATGCCTTCGGTTACCAAGCCAAAGCGGTCTATCATAAAGACTTGCTTACGCGCTTGTTCATCACTTAGACCTTCAAAGACCATTTGCTGTATAAGCATCTCGGCAATGCCACAGCCCGCTGAACCCGCGCCCACAAACACAACTTTCATGTCGCTAAGCTTCTGCTGCTTAGTTTTACAGGCCGCTAAAATGGTACCAAGCGTTACCGCAGCGGTACCTTGAATATCGTCGTTAAAGCAACACACTTCATTGCGATAGCGATTAAGCAAAGGCATAGCGTTTGGCTGTGCGAAGTCTTCAAACTGGATCATGACATCAGGCCAGCGGCGCTTAACCGCCTTGATAAACATGTCTACGAACTCATCGTACTCCTCCTGACCAATGCGCGGATGGCGGGCCCCCATGTACATAGGGTCGTTCAAGAGCTTTTCGTTGTTAGTACCCACATCAAGCATTACCGGTAAGGTATATGCTGGGCTAATACCCCCACAAGCGGTGTACAATGAAAGCTTACCAATAGGAATACCCATACCGCCAATACCTTGGTCACCTAGACCCAAAATACGCTCACCGTCGGTAACAACAATCACCTTCACTTTGCGTTTAGTCGCATTTCGTACAATGTCGTCTAGCTGATGACGCTCTTCATAAGATACAAAGAGACCGCGTGAACTGCGGTATATATCAGAAAACTGCTCACAGGCATCTCCCACCGTCGGTGTATAGATGATAGGCATCATCTCATCGATATGTTTTTGAATGAGGCGGTAAAACAGCGTTTCGTTGTTGTCTTGAATGGCGCGCAAATAAATGTGCTTATTAAGCGCTTCATCAAAGCTGCTATATTGCATGTAAGCGCGTTCCACCTGCTCTTCTATGGTTTCATATCGAGGTGGAACTAACCCTGTTAGGTTGAACGCAGCCCGCTCGCGAGCGTTAAAGGCACTGCCTTTATTAAGTAGGGGGGTTTCCAGCAATGAAGGGCCGGCGTGAGGAATATAAAGATATCGCTGTGAATCTTCTGACATTGGATTTCCGATAATGTGTTCAGGCAAAATACATCGCCTAAGCCCGAAGCGGCACGCCTAAAACGTGCCTGCTTATAATTAGAATATTTCTTCTGGCTCTGGCGCAGTCGCTTTATCCTGCGTGGCAGGGTCCAGCACCTCGTCACCGCGAACATAGGTAGTTGGTTCTGTGCCTTGCAGGAAATATTCAAATAGTGTCGTATGGTCTGTGCGTCGGGTCAACTTCCCACTGGTACGATCAATGCGAACCCGCACAATATCTTCTGGCACGGGCATGGGCGTATGAGGTTTATCTTTTAACGCCTTTTGCATAAACCTAATCCACGCCGGTCCCGCCGCCTTAGCGCCGTCTTCCGTGCCAATAAGTGCATTGCCTATCCAGTTAAATTTTTCTGGATTTTTGTTTATCAGGTTTTGGTTTCGCGTGGCGCGACCCAACTGCCGACCCATATTGTCAAAGCCCACCCAAGCCGTAGCAACGAGATCTTTGTGGAATCCACTAAACCAGGTATCTCGAGAGTCGTTTGTAGTACCCGTTTTACCAGCAATGTCAGTTCGCTGAAGTATATTTCGTGCTCGCCAGCCTGTGCCCAACCAATAGGTTTTCTTACTCCAATTGCCATTAGCCCGAACGGCGGTACGCATCATTTCCGCCACTAAGAAGGCGTTTTGCGCAGTGATAACTTGAGGGGCGATCACTTTCTGTGCATCTTCTTCGCCACCGGCGTCGCCAAGTATAATGTCTTGATTTAGTTCCGCGGCAAGCAAGGCTTCAATGTCAGCCTCGTCATCTTCTGGCAATATTTCAGCCTCGCTTTGACTTTCACAACGATTACACGCCCACACGGGGTTCGCTTTCCAAAGCTCATCGCCGTTTTCATCCAACACTTTACTGATGAAATGGGGATTGACTAAGTAACCGCCGTTAGCGATAACCGACATGCCTCTTACCACTTCAAGCGGTGTATGAGAACTCGACCCCAAAGATACCGTTTCATCTAGTGGAATATCATCTTTATTAAAGCCAAAACGGGTTAAGTAGTCGGCGGTTTCTCTCAGCCCCACACCGCGCAACAGTCTAACCGACACTACGTTTTTAGACTTACCAAGCGCCTTACGCATTCTTATTGGCCCGTCGTACTCAGCGGGAGAGTTTTGCGGGCGCCAAGCAACGCCTGTAGCAGCATTCCACTGATTAATCGGGGCATCGTTAATAATGGACGCTAAGGTATAGCCGCTATTGATGGCAGCAGAATACACAAACGGCTTGATATTCGAACCCACTTGACGCCTAGCCTGGGTAGCGCGGTTGAACTGACTTTGATAGAAGCTATAACCGCCTACTACCGCTTCAACTGCACCGTTTTCTGGATTAAGCGCGATAAATGCGCCGCTGACTTCGGGAATTTGCGAAATACGCCACTGTGCTTCTTGCTGTCTAATATAAATAACAGCCCCTTCTTGGGTCACATCTGAAGCGGTTTTAGGGTCGCTGCCCTGCCTAAAGTCTGTGATGTAGCGGCGCGCCCAATCCAGCCCGTCCCAAGCTATTGTGCGAGTTTCACCATCTACAGACAGTACATCTATAGATTGCTCGTCTACCTTGGTCACAGCAGACGGCATCAGAGGCTTGATGTGAGGCACCTCTTCTAGTACTCGAATAATAGACGTATTGTCCCAGTCATCTCTTGAGGTTTTATTGCTTATGTCGAAGCTCAATGACAGTTCAGGGATTTTTTCATCTTTACTCTCGGACTTAGGGATATTCCATAAGTAACCAAGAGGGCCTTTATAACCATGACGCTCGTCGTAGTCGTGTAAGTTTCGCACAACAGCCCGTTGTGCGGCGAGCTGAAGCTCAGACGTTGCAGTCGCAAACACCTGATACCCACCGGTTTCTGCCTCTTCCTTCCCGTAAATTTCGACCATTTCGTTGTAAATGGTGTCGGCGAGATAAGGTGCATCTACCTCAATTTCGGCACCATGCTTCTTAGCGGTAACAGGCGCACTCGCTGCTTCATCAAATTGTGCTTTAGTTATGTATTCTTCATCTAGCATACGCAGCAATACTACGCGGCGGCGTTCCACTGACCGCTCGGGCCCACTAATGGGGTTGAGGACAGAAGGGGCTTTAGGAAGACCGGCGATGGTAGCTATTTGCGCCAAAGAAAGCTCGTTGAGCGGCTTTCCGTAATACACCTGAGCCGCAGCACCAAAGCCAAACGCTCTGTGGCCTAATTCAATTTTGTTAAGGTAGAGTTCGAGAATATCTTGTTTAGAAAGCTCCTGCTCCATGTGTAAAGCAATAAAGATTTCTTTTATCTTTCTGATATATGTTTTTTCACGAGTAAGAAAGAAGCCTCGCGCTAGCTGCATGGTCAAGGTACTTGCGCCCTGACGTTTTTCGCCAGTTAGTACTAAGCTTACCGCAGCCCGCATAATGCCAATGGGGTCAATACCATGGTGTTCAAAGAAGCGACTGTCTTCGGTAGCAAGTATGGCGTCAATTAATTCTTGAGGTACTTCCTCAAGTTTTACCGGGATCCGCCGTTTAACTCCATACTGAGAAATAAGTTTTCCGTCTTTGGTGTATATTTGCATTGGTGTTTGCAGTCGTACATCCTTAAGTACAGTAACACTTGGTAGGTCAGGTTTGATATAAAAGTAAATACCTACCAGTGCTGCAACACCAATAAGGCCTGATAGGAAGCTAAATAATATAAGTGGTTTGATGTACTTCACTGTAACGGATACCAAGACATTTTGTTGAAATGACGTATATTTTATACGTATGTGTTATCTGTAGAACCATACGCACAATACTAATAGAGTAATATTGTACTTTAGAGCGACTACCATTGAAACTGGACACTTGCACATGAAATCGCTGTTTAAAAACAAGCTGCCACCCATTGTGGGCTTAGATATAGGCACGCGTCAAATAAAAGCGGTGTGGTTAGAGCAATCGAAAGAGGGTTTTGTCCTTCAAGGGTATGCTTGTGAACCCATTAATAAAATTGCTTTTTCTGAACGCGATATTAAAGATTATGAATCGGTCAGTATCGCCTTGAAAAAAATTCGAAAATCACTGAAAACCAAGTTAAAGCTGGCCAATGTGGCGGTCGCGGGGACCTCAGTCATCAGTAAAATCGTTTACATGGAACCCGAGCAAAACGATTACGATTTAGAAAATCAGATTGAAATTGAGGCCGACAGCCTTATCCCCTACCCACTTGAAGAAGTATATTTAGACTTTGAAGAGATGGGGCCAAGTGCCACGCACACCGGTAAAGTAAACGTACTGCTAACTGCGGCACATAAAGATCTGGTAGACAGTCGACTATTGCTAGCCAGAGAAGCTAATTTCGAGCCTAAAATTGTCGATATGGAAAATTACGCCATCGGCAATGCACTGGATTTTTTTCATACGCCTCACGTAGAAGATGAACCCCTTTGTTGCGTTAATGTGGGGGCGTCTTTGCTCCAAATATGTGTAATTAAAAACGGCGATGTTATTTACACGAAAGAGCACGCGTTTGGCCTAAACCAGTTAGTCAATGATATCAGCGCAATTCACATGGTTGAGCGCGAAACAGCAGAACGCCAGCTTCTTGATGGCACACTGTCAGGAAACTGGGTTGAAGATACACTCCCCATTTTTGCTGCCAACCTTCAGCAGAACATCAATCGCGCTATACAAATGTACATGAGTACGTTACACGCAGAGCGCCCAACCAAAATACTCTTTAGCGGTGGAGCGGCGACGATAGCACCTCTTGTCGATATCCTAAAACAAGACTTAGGCCTTGATGTGAATTGCTTTAATCCCTTTAGCAATATGACAATTAACCCTAAACTTGATATTACTCGACTTAACAAGATAGCGCCTCAGCTTGCGATTGCCGCAGGGTTGGCGAGCCGGAGCTTTACGCCATGGCACATGTAAATTTATTGCCTTGGCGAGAAAAACAGCGCCAACATCAAAAACAACAATATTTAGCAGGCTTGTTGGCCGTGGCTGCCATTGTGGGCTTAATTTTTTGGTTTATCGGTCAAGCCATTGACCAGCAAATCAATAATCAAAACTCGCGCAATCAATATCTTGAGCGTGAAATCGCTATACTCGATGCGCAAATTGGCGAGATTAAGACCGTAAAAGAAAAAAAGAGTGCAATAGAACAGCGTATGGCGCTAATTGAACAGCTTCAAGCTAGTCGAAATATTGCCCCTATCGTTTTTGATGAATTAGCTAAACTCGTTCCACCGGGCGTGGCTTTTGAAACGATGACACGCACCAACAACCGTATTGAAATAGAGGGAGTAAGCGATTCTAATAACCGCTTATCTGACTTCATGCGTGCGTTAGAAAATTCTAAAGTATTCGTTGCCGCAGAGCTCTCTACCATTAAATCTGACAGTAGCACTGCAAGAGCCATTAGCAACTTTACGCTCACCTTTTCAATAAATACGAATGTTGCTCCGCTAGAGGTTGAGAGTAGTAAGGCGCAGAAATAATGAAGTTTGACGTTTCTAAACTAAAAGAATTAAACGAACTCGATTTTGAACAAATCGCGATATGGCCCCATGAGGTACGTATTGTAGTTGCCGCTTTTGTGGCAATTTTGGTGGGCGCGTTAAGCTATTACCTGCTAGTCAGCCCCAAGCTGCCAATACAAGATGCGGCCGAGCTAAAAGAGCAAGAGCTAAAACTACAGTTCGAAGCGAAATATCGTATTGCTGCTAATCTAGATGCCTATGAAGCGCAGCTAAAACAAATAAGAGAAGATTTCTCTTCTATGCTTAAAAGCTTGCCCACGAGTAATGAAACGCCTGGGCTACTTGACGATATTACTTACGTGGGCACAGCATCAGGCCTTACATTTGAGCTTCTTAACTGGCAACAGGAAGTACCCAAAGAATTCTACACCGAGCTTCCCATTGAAATGGAAGTCAGTGGTGGCTATCACAACTTTGGCGAGTTTGTTGCGAAGGTGGCAGATTTACCGAGAATCGTAACCCTTCATGATTTCGAAATTAAGCGACAGCCAAACGGCTTATCGCTTAAACTTCAGGCGAAGACTTATCGCTCCGAAAGCGCCTCAGAACTTGAAGGAGATGAAAAATGATCCGATCGTTTTTATCTCTCATAACGCTATTTTTGATAGCGGGCTGTTCGCCGCAGCTCGACGATTTACAGGCCTACACACAAAACGTTAAAGAGCGGGCTCAGCCACAGGTTGAACCCTACCCTGAGTTTAAAACTCACCCGCCGTTTAACTATACAGCGAGTGATTTAAGAAGCCCGTTTGATCGCCCTCGAAATGCCGCTGTTCCCGTAGCGAAGTCGCGGGTGGAAAACTGTTTGCAGCCAAACTTTCAGCGTCCCAAACAAGCGCTTGAAGCCTATGGCGTAGATGCCCTTGCGCTTAGCGGTAACTTTTCGGTAAAAGGTGACAAATGGGCTTTATTAAAAAGTAATGATGGCGTACTACATAAAGCTAAAGTAGGGAGTCGTATTGGCTTGTTTTATGGCAAAATTACGCAAATTAACACTGACTCGATTACTATTGAGCAATTATTACCTGATGGTGCAGGCTGCTGGCAAAGGAAAACAACAACAATGACTACAGCATCGAAGGCGGGAGAGTAAGCATGGCCGAACGATACATATTTAACAAATCTCTGAATCGTAGAGCCCCTAGATGGTATTGGCTGGCCTTCATTGTAACAGCGATATTTTCGTTCACGCTATGGGTCTCTCCAGTAAAGGCGCAAGAGCCTATGTTGGTAGACCCCAATGCAACGCAAAATGCGTTATCGAAAAGCTCAACCATAACCAACATTGACTTTACGCAAGCTGCCAATAATACCGCAGTCACTTTAGTCGAGTTTGAAGGTGAGGCTCCTAAAGTTCAGCTTATAGAATCTCAAGGTAAAGTGTCGCTTACCCTGGCAAACGCCACCTTAGGCGAAGACCAGTTATTAGAGTTAAATGTAGCCGACTTTGGCACAATGGTATCGACCATAGAAACCTTTGAAGACAAAGATGGTGCGAGAATAGAAATTAACTACTCAGGTCCGGTAACCGTTAGAAATACGGTTAAAGACGCTGTACTTCGCATTGCCATTTCACCCATGGATAGCGAACAACAAGAAGCACTGGAAGCCGAGAAAAAGTACACGGGCGCCCCTATTTCCCTCGACTTTCAAGATGTACCTGTTAGGCAAGTTTTACAAATTATTGCACAGGTTAACGGTTTTAACCTTGTGACCACCGACACGGTGTCAGGAAACGTTACGATCAGTTTGTCAGGTGTTCCCTGGGATCAAGCGCTAGATATGATTTTGCGTGTGAAAGGGCTAGATAAACGCCTAGAAGGCAATATTCTTCTTATTGCGCCTGCTGAAGAGCTTTCAGCCCGCGAGACACAAGCCCTTCAATCGAAAAAGCAGGTGTCAGATTTAGCGCCGCTTCACACCGTTAATATTTCAGTTAACTACGCTAAGGCTGCGGCACTTGCCACTATTTTGAAGTCGACAGAAGGCGGTATTCTTTCAGAAAGAGGTGGAGTGACCGTGGACGAGCGTACTAATACCTTACTTATTCGCGACACTTTAGCCTCAATTGATGAAGCTAGAAAGACGATCAATGCGTTGGATATTCCGGTTAAACAGGTGCTTATTGAAAGCCGCATGGTTACCGTACTAGACGACGTTGATGAACAGCTAGGCGTGCGCTGGGGCTTTAGTGACCGCCAGGATGACAATGGCATATCAGGCAGTATTGAAGGTGCAGATACCATTGCTGGTGGCGTTGTGCCAAGTATTGAAAACCGTCTTAATGTTAACCTTCCGGTAAGCAGCGCAGCAGGTAGTATCGGTTTTCAGATAGCCAGCTTGGTAGATGGCACCATACTCGATTTGGAACTGTCTGCATTAGAATCGGAAAATAAGGGCGAAATTATTGCAAGCCCGCGTATTACCGTTGCAAACCAGCACGAAGCGTACATTGAACAAGGTACCGAAATTCCTTATGTTCAAGCAACCTCGAGTGGTGCTACGTCAGTAGAATTCAAAAAAGCGGTACTGTCGCTTAAAGTAACGCCGCACATCACCCCTGATAATCGCATAATTCTTGATTTAGTGGTGACACAAGATACCCGAGGTGAGACGGTAACAACCTCTACAGGGGATGCCGTAGCTATTGACACCCAAGAGATTAAGACACAAGTCTTAGTGGAAAATGGTGAAACCATTGTGCTCGGTGGTATTTTTCAGCAAACCAGCTCTGACGGTGTGTCAAAAGTACCGCTATTTGGTGATTTGCCCCTTGTTGGCGCGCTATTTAGAAACTCATCTCAGCTTCAACAAAAACGTGAGCTTCTTATCTTCGTAACACCTAAGATAGTGACAGAACGACCATAATTGTTGGTTTGATAAACAAAAAATGCGCTTTTTAAAGCGCGTTTTTTCGTTTTAGGGCCTTTTTTGCCACTAAATTTACAGGTATAGGCTATTTGTTGGTAACAAAACTTGCAACGCCTTGCATGAAACTGAGATAATCCCCGCCTCGAAATTTAAGCGAGGTTTAAGGAGTGGTGCTTATTGGACACTAAATAGGCACGAGTCAATGGGTAGGCTGGTAAGGCAACAGTGCACTGCCCCTAACATGATTAAGTTGTGATATAAGCAAATATGGCTGAAAAACGTAATATCTTTTTAGTTGGCCCAATGGGTGCTGGCAAAAGTACCATCGGTAGACATCTGGCAGACGAACTTCACCTAGACTTTTTTGATTCTGATCAGGAAATTGAGCGCCGTACAGGTGCTGATATCGCTTGGATCTTTGATCTTGAAGGCGAAGACGGTTTCCGAGCGCGCGAAGAAAATGTCATTAATGATTTGACAGATAAGCAAGGTATCGTGCTTGCCACAGGCGGCGGCTCTATAGTCACTAAAGCTGTGCGTAATCGTTTATCTGCCCGTGGTATTGTTGTTTACCTACAAACAACAATCGACAAGCAAGTTGCCCGTACACAACGCGACAAACGTCGCCCTTTGCTGCAAAACGAAGATCCAGAACAAGTACTTCGCGATCTTGCAGAAATGCGCAACCCGCTTTACGAAGAAGTTGCTGATTACATTGTTGATACAGACGACCAAAGTGCGCGTGCTGTAGCAAATCAAATTATCAGTAAGATCGGTCTATAAATAAACTTATGTATTAGGAGGTGCTACGCCCATGTCAACCTTAACTGTGGAACTTGGAGAACGTAGCTATCCTATACAGATAGAGGCTGGGCTGCTTTCGCAACCTGGCCTTTTTAGTGCCTACATAAAAGGCCCGCTTGCCGTTATTGTAACCAACGAAACCGTTGCGCCCCTTTACTTAGAAACCGCTAAGGCGGCATGTGGTGACGTTCACGTTGAAACCATTATCTTGCCTGACGGTGAGCAGCATAAAAATTTAGCGCAGTTCGAAGTTGTGATGACCCGCCTTCTTGAGCTTAACGCCGCCAGAGATACCACGCTAATTGCATTAGGTGGCGGAGTAATCGGTGACCTCACAGGCTTTGTTGCAGCGACCTATCAAAGGGGCGTGCCTTTTATTCAGGTTCCTACCACATTACTTTCTCAAGTAGACTCATCGGTTGGCGGTAAAACGGCGGTAAACCACCCTCTAGGTAAAAACATGATTGGTGCATTTTACCAACCTGTTTATGTTGCTATCGATACCGACTCGCTGGCGACACTACCGCCAAGAGAATTTGCTGCAGGTATGGCAGAAGTGATTAAATACGGCATCATTTACGATGCTGACTTTTTCACTTGGCTTGAAGAAAACGTAAATGCACTCACTTCACTAGACACAAGCATCCTAACCCAAGCTATTTCCCGCTGTTGTGAAATTAAAGCCGATGTTGTTGCTAAAGACGAGCGAGAAGGTGGTCTGCGCGCCATTCTCAATTTAGGCCACACGTTTGGACACGCAATTGAAGCAGAGCAAGGGTATGGCAATTGGTTACATGGCGAAGCGGTGGCCGCTGGTACTATACTTGCTTGTAAAGCTGCAGAAGGTTTATCGTGGTTTTCAGCGTCAGAAAGACGTCGCGTGTCTGCGCTATTTGAAGCGTTTGCATTGCCTGTTAAAGGGCCAAGTAGCATGACTAAGGACGACTACGTTAAGCACATGAAACGCGATAAAAAGGTGGAAGCAGGCAATATTCGTTTTGTCCTTCCCCAAGGTATTGGCAAAGCGGTGGTCACCAAGGACGTTACCGACGACATTCTAACTGACATTATTGCTTAGCCTAACTATCGCAACATACTAGCAGCGATTGCACCGCTATAGGGTAGTGCCCCCAGAAGCGATGACATGGTCATTTTTTGCACCCAATGCACTTCTAGATCTGTCATTCAGGTAGAAGATAGCGCGGCTAGTCATAGGTTTAACAGTATCGGTTAATAAGGGCAAACTCCCATGCAAAGCGAGCTGCATGATCGTTTGGAATACTTGGTCAATTACTCCTCTCAGCTGATCTTTGTCAGCGGCGAGTCCATTGCTCAACAACAAAAAACCCTTGAAGCCTTCGTATTTCAACAGCACGACGATACTGAAATTGCGTATTTAACGGCGCAAGAAAATATGGAGCCGTCGGATTATCGCCGCCAACTCTGTCGGCAGCTGCTCGGGCAAGTCGTGGGCAGTTTCGTTAGACCCCTCAATGAATTACTTTCCGACTTGAATAGCCATGAAGGGCCTATTCTTATAGCCATAACGCAGGCACATAACCTTCCTGATGCCCTGCTGCAAGAGTTATGGGACCTTGTCTTACAGAGCCGGTTTGCGGGCAACAAGCAGCATTTAAATGTGCTTTTGTTTGCGAACAACGAGTGGGCAGAACGCGCTAAGCAGTGGCTTCCTGCAAAAAATACCGAAACGCCGCTTATTATTAGTAGTCAGTCAGTCATGAGTGAGCAGTCAAACGTTGAGTCTGAGCTCGACAAAATGATTGCTTCAAGGAGAGAAGCGTTTCAAGCGCATTTAGAGAACAGGCAGCGTGAAAACACGCTAACTTTTCACAACCCGCTAAAGGCCACATGGTTCTATGTATCAGTTGTATGTGTCTTTCTGCTAACTTTTTCTGGCTTAGTTTATTGGCAGTATGGCGATAAACTAGCGTCGCTGTTTTCACCGATAGAACAGCAAAATAGTACTGAAAATGAAGCTTTGCTAGTCGCGCCTGGTTCGGCCTATAAGACCCTTATGGATAGTAATACACAAGACACAGAAGAGAGCATTACTGGAGACATTGCAGGTGACATTGATAAAAGCAACATAAACGGCAGTGAATCTGAAAATGACGCTGAAATTCAAACTGCTAACGTAGAATTAGTGTCAGACCCAAATTCAACACTTCGTAAAAACAAAAGCTCGGGCAGCGTTTCAACTAAAGACGACACACTTATAACAGACTGGAACGCCGCTGTATCATCGCTTCCTGCGCAACCGTCTTCTTCAGAACAGCAAGGCAATACGGCTACGGCAACGAATAACCCGCTTGAAGAAGAGCAAACAAGTAGCGAAGAAAGTGTTAGTGCAACTAACAATCCCCGTGATTCTGTGAGCGAAGCGTCAGCCGAAAGTAACAATGCCGAGAATAACAATACGGTAAGTGAAAACATAAAAGGCACGCCTTCACAAAGTAACTGGATAACGGCCAACGACTACGCTATTCAA
>JACLAD010015459.1_pt1 | contig 20406 bp, 21 predicted proteins | sample 8027901 | NCBI WGS metagenome assembly JACLAD01 (sample SAMN15725071, study PRJNA655200) | protist metagenome | isolation source: fluorescence activated cell sorting (FACS) single amplified genomes of... | place: Spain: Blaines Bay Microbial Observatory, Mediterranean Sea | collected 2016-07-05 | reverse complement strand
CAGCCGCCTATCGCTTGTCGACCTTCGCGATCAGCAATTCAAGCAGCCGTTCGATCCGGTCCATCCGCTCATGCAGGCCCGTCACGATCTCGCGCGCCATCACCAAGTCATCGCGCGGCGCCGCCCGCCCCATCGGCCCGGCGCTCGGTCCCGGACCATTGAAGCCCGGGCTGTCGAACCCGGGACCGTAATCCCCCGCGCCCGACCGGTCCGCCACTTCCTGCGGTTCAGCTGACAAGACACGCGCAAACGCCGCCACCTCGGGGGGCGCCAGCTCGCGCTGGTCGCGGAACACCATCTCCACCTCGTCGACCGACATGCCCGCCGCCTGCGCCAGCGCGCCGCGCGACTGCCCGGTCGCCCGCAGGCGCTCGTCGAACCAGTCCTGGTCGAAGAAGAGTCCGGCCACGCCGCCCCCTCTAGTCGGCGCCGCCGACGGCGAAGTCGCGCCGTGCAGCGATGATCGTCACCACCACGCCCGCCAGCACGTCCAGCAGGCACATCATGGTCAGGATGAAGAAGGCCGAAGTCGCAAAGTTCTCGATCAGCAGGAATTCGATCAACGCCACGATGAACACGATCATCGACACGGCGTGATTTGCGATCGTCGCCGTACCGGTCGATGTCGATTTCAGGATCTCGATGAAGAAGAACCCCATCGAAATGATGACGAGGATATCACCCGACGACACAGGCCAGGTCGCATTCGGGCCCACCATCGGGATTTCCCAGACGGGCATCACCATGTGCTGTGCCATCGTCAGCGTACCGCTGTCGCCGCCGTTGAAGCCGAACGCCATCAGATTGTAGATGATCACCGGAATGGTCAGGAGCGGAAACACGCCGAAGATAAACCGCATCATTCGCCCCTTTTTTTTGCCCCCGCCGCGACGGCTCTTGGCCCGCGCCTCTTCCCGCATTTGATCGGCTACAGCGGTACCGAAGATTCCCAGCAATTGAAAGTCCTCCGCTGCGTCACCCCGGCTTACTCACAGGACGGACATCCCGTCAGATCTCATCAACCCCGCCGGGCGAACGACGCCGCTTGCGCAGCCACATCACGCCGCGCAGGTCGGACATTGAATCCGCCAGCCGGCCAAAGTTAGTATAATTCGACTTCCCGAATCTGCGCGACCTGTGCCCGACGGCACGCGATTCCACGCCAAACCCCTCAGACATCATCAGAGCTGGCAGATAGCGGTGCATATGATCGAAATAGGGAAGCGCCAGGTAAGCATCCCGCTTGAACGCCCGCGCCGCGCATCCGCTGTCCGGACACTTGTCCTTCAGCACGGCGCCGCGCACCCGGTTGGCGAGCTGTGAGCCGAATTTCTTCCACGACGAGTCCTGCCGCTTCTCCCGGTAGCCCTGAACCATGCCCAGGTCCTTGGCCGCATCCGCCCGCAGCAATTGAGACACCAGCCCCGAAACGTCCGCCGGATCGTTCTGCCCGTCGCCATCCAGCGTCACGATCACCGGAGCGCGCGCAGCCAGCACGCCCGTACGCACCGCGCGGCTCTGCCCGGCATTCTTGCGGTGGCCGACCGCGCGCAACGTCGGAATCTCATCCTTCAGCGCCTGCAGGCGCGCGCGCGTATCGTCCAGCGAGCTGTCGTCAACGAAGATCATCTCATAGGCGCGGCCATGCAGCGCCGTCTCAATCTCCCGCGCCAGCGTCTCGACGTTCTCCGCTTCGTTATGCACAGGCACCACCACGGAAAACTCCGGACGTCCCAGCGTCGCGCCGACTGCCGCCATTACAGGTCTCTCAAGGGTCGTAGTTGTGCTTGTCATCATCCTCAACGAGGTATAGCCGCACCGCACGCGACTTGCGAGGCCCGCCGGCATGAAGCTTTCGAGAGTGTAAGACCCTGATCTTGCAGGCAAGAAGAAACACCTGCGACGGGACTTAGCCCGCGACAGGCAGCCAAGCCCCCGCTAAGGTCGCCGGCAAACCGGCGAAAGACCAGAGGAACCGCCCGCCCCCATGTCGGCCTTCGACCGCTTCATCGAGACCCCGTGGGCCTGGCTCGTGCTGGCCCTCATGGTGCTGGTCGCCTCCTTCCCGGGCGCAACCAACATTCCCGTCCTCGACCGCGACGAGGCCCGCTTCACGCAGGCGACCTCCCAGATGCTGGAAACCGGCGACTTCGTCGTCATCAGCTACCAGGACGACTACCGCAACAAGAAGCCGGTCGGCATCCACTGGCTCCAGTCCGCAGCCGTCGCCGTCACATCGGATGTCGCCGAACGCAACATCACCGCCTACCGCCTGCCTTCCATGCTCGCCGCCATGGGCGCAACCATGGGCGCATTCTGGTGCGGTCTCGCCTTCATGTCCCGGCGCGCAGCCTTCCTCGGCGCCGCCCTGTTCGGATCCACGCTCCTCCTCACAACTGAAGCGCACATCGCCAAGACCGACGCAGCGCTTGTCTGTTCGGTCGTGCTCGGCATGGGCGCGCTGGCATGGCTCAGGGCCGGATCGGGCAAGTGGATGGCCGTCGCCTTCTGGGCCGCCATGGGAGTCGGCGTCCTCATCAAGGGCCCGGTCGCGCCGATGGTCACCGGCCTCGCCATCGCCGCCCTCGCCATCTGGGAGCGCGACGTCAAATGGATGAAGCCGCTGGCCTACTGGGGCGGCCCCGCACTCTTCGCGGTCATCACCGTGCCATGGTTCGTCGCCATCCAGATCGCGACCGAAGGCGAGTTCCTGTTCGAGGCCGCCGGCGTCGACCTCGGCCAGAAGATCGTCAGCGCCGCAGAAGGCCACGCCGCCCCGCCCGGCCTCCACTCCCTCATGCTCCCGCTCCTGTTCTGGCCCGCAACTCTCTTCCTGTTCCCGGGCATGTGGTGGGCGATCAAGGGCGCCTTCGCCCCGCCGAGGCTCTCCAGCGACGCCGCCGCCAAGGCGAAACGCGCCGCCTACGAAGGGGCCGCCACGGGCTTCCGCTTCCTAATCTGCTGGGCCGTCCCCACCTGGCTCGTGTTCGAACTCGCCCCCACCAAGCTCGTCCACTACACGCTCCCCGCCTATCCCGCCTTTGCGCTCATGGCCGGCGCCGCCCTCGACGACTGGTTCGATACCGGTCGCTGGCGCGGCGGCCGCACCATCTCGATCGCCTTCTTCGCCGTCGCCGGCTTCGCCCTCGCGGCGCTCACCTCGCCATGGGTGCTCGAACTCCTGCGCGAGGACGCCGCCGGAAACTTCACCCGCCCGCTCGCCGACCGCGTCGCCGTAATGTGGTCCGAAGACTGGCTCGAAACCGGCGTGTCAATCTGGCCAATGATGCTGATCGCCATCGCAACCGGCGGCGCCATCTACGCCACGCTTGTCCGTTCGCCCGTCGGCGTCCTCGGCGCCGTCCTCGCCTGTACGCTAACGCTGGCAGTCACCTACCGGATCCTCGTCCTGCCCAACCAGAACTGGGTCCTCCCCACCAAGACCGCGCTTGAAGCGATCGACGACGTCTGCGCCCGCCCGGTCGGCGCGCCTGCCAAGGCCGGATCCGACTGCACCGACATCCCCCCGATGCTCCTCCGCGCCATCGGTTATAACGAACCCAGCCTCGTCTACTCCCTCGGCGGAAGCGTCCTGCTCCAGCCGCGCGCCACCGCCGTCTTGCCGGAGGTAACCGAAGATCCGCGCCCGGCATGGCTGCTCAACATCGCTGTCGAGGATGGCCGCGCCGCCCTCGCCGAACTCGTGGCAACCGCCGACGCCGCCGACCGCTGCATCCGGCTCGGCCGGCGCTACGCCCTGAACTATTCCAACGGCGACCCAGCAGCCCTGGTCGCCGCCGTCATCGAACCCGGCGGCTGCACCATCGACGAACCCGACACCCAGATCGACCTGACCAGAGAGCCCGAAGCCGAAGAAACCGGCCAGACGCTCGACCAGTAGCGTCGGTCATCCAACTGCTCTAACCAGCACATTGGCGATGCTCATTGGGGGGACCTGAAATGCCGGACAAAGCAGATCCAAAGGTCAAGGGACCAGCGTCCTACTTCCCATCAATCGAGAAGAAGTACGGCCAACCGATCGCGCACTGGATCAAGCTGGTCGAAGCGCAAACCGGCGAAGCGCACATGGCGCGCGTCAAATGGCTCAAGGAAGCGCATGGCCTCGGACACGGCCACGCCAACGCGATCGTCGCCTACGTGCTGGCGTAGCAGAAGTAGACCTTACTCCCGCGCCCGCGCACGCCACTTCGCCCGCGCCACCAGCGCCATCCTGAACATCGGTCCCAGAAGCGCCGCCACCAGCTTCTCGACCGGCGAGGCCGCAAACTTCGAGAAATAGCGCTTCAGCCCCGCCGCCTTGTGCCGCTCCACGACCACGCTCGGAACGTCACTCGTGGCCCCGTAATGGTACGCGCCGGCGCCCGGCGCATAGATCACCGACCCGCCCTCCAGCTCAGCGCGCCGGCAGATGTCGAGGTCCTCGACATGCAGGAAATACTTGTCATCGAAGCCGCGCAATTGCTCGAACCCGCCCCGCGAAAAGTACATCAGCGCCCCGCTCACCGCCTCCATCGGCACAGGCCCGTCAGGCGCCGCCTCCTCATGGCGGTTGATGTTCGGAAAGGCGCCGCCCGCCACACGCGACAGGCCAAGGAACGTCCCGGCCGCGCTCGCCAGCGTCAGCATCCGCCGCCGCCCGCCGCGCTGCTCGACGCCATCCGCGCCAAAGATGCGCCCGCCCGCAACCGCCGGCTCCGCGCCCAGCGCAGCCTCCAGCGCCGCAACCGACCCGCGCCGCAGCACCGCGTCGGGATTGATCACCAGCAGCCGCTCCCCGCGCCCGGCCGCCGCGCCAAGATTGACCCCTGCAGCAAACCCGCGATTGATCCCCTCGCCAACCAGCGTGATCCTCCCCGTCGCCGCCATCTCCTCCAGCCGCGCGACGACCTCTGGCGGATTGCCGTTGTCGACGACCACAACCTCGCAGATGTCCGGATCGCCGATCAGCGCCCATAGGCAGTCGTACAGCGATGGCCCGGTGCGGTAGCTCACCACCACCGCGCACACGCGCAATCCCTCCGGCGCCCGCGCCAGAACCCTGTCCCAATCATATCCGGAAATCATTTCCGCCGCGCCCGCAACCACATGTGCGCAACAATACCGCCCACCATGTAGATTGCGAGCGACAACAGACAGAACACGCCGAATGCGACGATCATCAGCTGGTCGTCCTGACAGGCGACCCGCGCGCCCGGATCAGCCGCCGCCTCCGCCTGGCAGGCGAGGATCGCCGTCGACACCTCGGCGCTCGCCCACGACAGCACGAGCACGCACAGCGCAAACAGCCCCGCCATCCCCAGCCCGTAGAATGGCCAGAACCGCGTCCACGTCCCGCCCATCCGCCCCCGGATCAGGAACAGCGCCAGCGCAGCCGGCAGGATCGCGCACACGGTGAGGACAGCCAGGACGCCCATTGCCCGCGGCCTAACCCTTCGCCCGCTTCAGGTCCGGCGGCAGCGCCTCGTCGGCCAGCATCGCAGCCGCCTCATCAAGCCCAACCACGCTCTGGTCTTTCGACCCGAACCGCCGCAACGCCAGCTTGCGCTCCTCGGCCTCCTTGGCGCCAACCACCGCGATCACCGGGATCTTCTGCAAGGAATGCTCGCGCACCTTGTAGTTGATCTTCTCGCCGCGCGTATCGACATCGACCCGCAGACCCGCCTTCCGCAGCACAGCCGCCGCCTCCTCGGCATAGCCGTCGGCCGCTTCGGAAATCGTCGCCACCACAACCTGCACCGGCGACAGCCACATGGGGAACGCCCCCGCGACGTTCTCGATCAGGATCCCGATAAACCGCTCCAGCGAGCCCAGCACCGCACGGTGCAGCATCACAGGACGATGCTTCTGCCCGTCCTCGGCCACGTATTCCGCGTTCAGCCGCTCGGGCAGGACGTAATCCAGCTGGATCGTTCCGCACGTCCATTCGCGACCGATCGCATCCTTCACCTGGAAGTCCAGCTTCGGCGCATAGAACGCCCCGTCGCCCTCCGCGATCACCGGCTCGACGCCCGCCGCCCGCGCAGCGTTCATCATCTGTGTTTCGGCCTTGTCCCAGAACTCGTCCGATCCCGCCCGTAATTCCGGACGCGTGCCCAGCGCGATGTAATCCCGCTTTAGCCCGAAATCCTCATGGATCGACGACGCCAACTTGATGAACGCCGCCGTCTCTTCCTCGATCTGGTCTTCGCGGCAGAAGATGTGCGCATCGTCCTGCGTGAACGCCCGCACCCTCATCAGCCCGTGCAACGCGCCCGAAGGCTCATAGCGATGACACGCCCCAAACTCCGCCATGCGCAGCGGCAGGTCGCGATACGATTTCTGTCCGAACTTGAAGATCTGCACATGCCCGGGACAGTTCATCGGCTTCAGCGACAGCGTCTCATCCTCCGCCGTCTCGGCGATGAACATGTTATCGCGATACTTGTCCCAGTGTCCCGACTGCTCCCAGAACTTGCGGTCCAGAACCTGCGGCGTGCGCACCTCCTGGTAACCCGCAGCCTCCAGCCGACGCCGGACATAGGCCTCGATCACATGCCACAGGATCAGGCCCTTCTCGTGCCAGAACACCATGCCCTTGCCCTCTTCCTGCATGTGGAAGAGGTCCAGCTCGCGGCCCAGTTTCCGGTGGTCGCGCTTCTCGGCTTCCTCGATGCGCGTCAGGTGATCCTTCAGCTGCTTCTCGTCGGCCCACGCCGTGCCATAGATCCGCTGCAGCATCTCGTTGTTCGAATCGCCGCGCCAGTAGGCGCCCGCAAGCTTCATCAGCTTGAACGCCTTCGGCAGCTTGCCCGTGCTCGGCAGGTGCGGCCCGCGACACAGGTCAAACCATTGATCGCCATGCGCATACAGCGTGATCGCCTCGCCCGGCGGAATGATGTCGTCGATGATCTGCGCCTTGTAGGTCTCGCCAATCTTCTTGAAGTGCGCGATCGCCGCGTCCTTCTCCCAGACCTCGCGATTGATCGGCAGGTCGCGATCCACGATCTCCGCCATCTTCTTCTCGATCTTCTCGAAGTCGTCCGACGAGAACGGTTCGTCCCGTGCGAAGTCGTAATAGAATCCGTCGTCGATCACCGGCCCGATCGTCACCTGCGTGCCGGGAAACAGCTCCTGCACCGCCTGCGCCAGAACGTGCGCCGCATCATGCCGGATCACCTCCAGCCCGTCGGCGTCCTTGCCCGACAACAGCTCGACCGACGCATCCCCTTCCAGAGGCCGCGTCATGTCCCACAACTCGCCGTTCACCTTCGCCACCAGCGAGCGCTTCGCCAGCGACTTGGAAATCCCCTCGGCAATCGCCATCGGCGTGATCCCGTCCTCGAACTCGCGTTCCGAGCCATCCGGGAATTTCACCTGAATCATCGTCTCATCCTCATATCGGCGGACGGTCTAGCGCGTGTTCCGGCGAAGTGAAAACCACCCGCCGCCCAAAGCGCGCAAAACCGCCTGAATTTCAAGAAATGGCCGACTTAACCGGTGCGGCGCACGCCCTCGGCCCGCACCCGCCAGACGCCATAGCGCCACGGCAGGTACCAGCGCGCGCCGGTCATAGTGAGGGTCGGCGCCGGGTCATCCCCGTGCGATCCTCCAGGACGGCAGCGCTGAAACCGCGCCAGCCCCATCCACAGTCCGGCCCAGACCCCATGCCGGCTCACACACTCCGCGCAATACTCCGAGCACGAAGGCGCATGCCGGCAATGAATCCCGCAAGCCTGAAACACCGGCGACAGCGTCATCTTGTAAACACGCAGCGCGCCCCCAACCACCGGCCTCAACCGGCGGGGCGCAACCTCGTTCACAACTGCTGATCCATCAGCCATGAGCCGGATATAGCCGCTCTGACAGAAACCTCCAACCGTCCATCCCGGCGAAGGCAGGGCTAGAGACGACGCTGACAGGCGCTGTCCTCCAATGCCTCAACCGCTTCCAATTCTTCAGCTCTTGCTTTTTAGAGCCTTCCACGCGCCCATCGAGCCGAGAAAAACGTCCACCTTCTCGAAGCCGCGACGTTTCAGCAGCGAAGCGCCGATCATTGCCCGCGCCCCGCTGGCGCACAGCACGGTATAGGCGACGTTCCTGTCGAGCTCTTCAATCCTCTCGTCGAGATGCCCCACGAAAATGTGCTGAGCGCCTTCAATGTGTCCGTCTTCGAACTCGTCGATCTTCCGGACATCCAGCAAGGACCAGTTGGCCTCGCCGCCGTTCAATCGTGACGCCACGGTTTGCGCGGAGACGGTAGCCACGCTGTCGAACGCCTCACCCTTTTGGGCCGACCCGACGACCCCCTTCACGAAGCCGATCACCCCGTCATACCCGATCCGGCCGAGCTCACAGGCAGCCGCGCGCGCTTGTTCCGGGTTATCGGCGATCAGAAGAATCTTGGCTTCGGCGTCCAGATAATATCCGGCAAACGCCGCGATCATGCTGGAGGGTATCGCGAGCGATCCCGGCAGGTGTGCGCCGGCGAACGCCGTCGTCGATCGAACATCCAGCCAAACATCCGCGCCGGTGGATTCAGCCTCCTCCGCGGTCAGCAGGCGCGGATGCATCACGTCCGGCAACGGCGCGCCACCTACCAGATTAAGATGCTCCATCAGCCGGAAATACGGCGGCTGATAGTGATACTCATTCAGCTTCGACTTGATGAACTCGTCGCGATCGCGAAGTTTCAGCATCGGATTGTTCGCCGCCTCATAGGCCAGCGACGTGAACTCCCGGTCCGCCAAGTTTCCGCCGCACACTGAACCGGCGCCGTGCGCCGGATAGACCAGCGCCTGACCGCCAAGGCCCTCGATCTTGCGGAGGCTGTCGAACAGCAGCCCGGCGACCTCGCGCGCGCGGTCGGGATAAAAATCGGTCCGCCCGACATCGCCTACGAACAGCGCATCGCCCGTCAACACGCCAATCGCGTCCTCGCCGAATGCGGCGTCGTAGACTACATAGCTCACGCTGTCATAGGTATGACCCGGCGTTTCGAGCACCCGGATCTTCATGTCTCCGAGAGTGAACTCGTCGCCCTCCTTGACAGTGTCGGCATAACGCACTTCGCCATCTGCATTGGGGCCGTGCCAGACCTTGGCGCCGGTCAGCGACGCCAGAATGGGCGCACCAGAAACGAGATCCTCGTTCCTGTGCGTCTCGAAAACATGTCGGATCGTCATGCCTCGACGGCGCGCCATCTCGACATAGATGTCGCAGTCTCGCCGTGGGTCCACGACCGCAGCCTCAGAACCGCTGCCAATGAAATACGATAGGTGAGCCAGCCCGTCTGACTTGACCTTTTCGACGATCATGTGGGCCTCCCTGCAGAAGGCCAACACATGGGTCAGCGTGGGGTTCCGCAAACAATCCGGGGATCAAAAGCAAAAAGGCCGCGACAATCGCCGCGGCCTTCAGGTTTCCGGTGCGCGGCGCCCCTTACTTCTCCGGCTCAACCAGCGCCTGGTACGTGAGCGTCCGCGCCATCGTGCCGAGGTCGTCGCCCCCCGTGCCGCCCATGCGCTGGATCATGCCGACGAAGATGATGTCGTGCTCGGGATCGACCCAGAACCACGTTCCCGCAGCCCCGCCCCAGCTCATCTCGCCATCGCCGGTGAGCAAGCCCGCCGCCGCAGCATCGTTCACCACCCGGAAGTCGAGCCCGAAGCCGACATCTTCGGTGAACGCCGCAGCCGTCGTACCGTTGGAATTGACCAGCACCTCATCCGGCACAACGTTCGTGCCCATCAGCTCGACTGACCCCGGTGACAGGATGCGCACGCCATTCAGCTCGCCGCCATTCACCAGCATCTGCGAGAACCGCGCATAATCCATCGTCGTCGAGACCAGCCCGCCGCCGCCGCTCTCGTTCGCGGGCGGCTGGGTGTAATCCGGCATCGGGTTGTCGAAGATCTCCACCGCCTCAACGATCTCGCCGGCGTCGCGGTCCCAGACATAGACCGCCGCCAGACGGTCGGCCTTTTCAGGACCGGTATAGAAGGCCGTGTCCACCATCCCCAGCGGCGCGAAGATGTTCTCTTCGAGATACGAGCCGAACGTCTGACCCGAAATCTTCTCGACAATATAGCCCTGGATGTCGACGGCGTTTGAGTAATACCAGCGCTCCCCCGGCTGGAACATCAACGGGATCTCCGCCGTGCGGTCGATCATCTGCTGCAGGCCTGTCGCCCCCAGCACCTGCTTCTCGCGGAACATCTTGTCCACCGGATGCTGGTCCGCGAGGCCGTAGCCGAAGCCCGCCGTATGACTCATCACCTCCCGCATCGTCGGCGGGCGATTCATCTCTTCCAGCTCCATCGTGCCGTCGTCGTTGACGGCCTTCACGACCCGCAGGTTCTCGAACTCGGGCACATAGCGCGTCACCGGATCGTCCAGCCGCCACTTGCCGTCCTCGAACAGCGTCATCATCGCAACGCCCGTGATCGGCTTGGTCATCGAATAGATGCGGAAGATCGTGTCTTCTTCCATCTCGGCGCCGGTCGCCAGGCTCGCCTTGCCGTAAGTATTGAACGAAACGATCTTGCCGTGCCGCGCAAGCAGCGTGGTCATCCCCGCCACGCGCCCGTCGGCGACGACCTGCGCCATGTAATCGTCAAGCTTCTTCAGCCGCGCCGAGTCGAAACCAACCTCCTCCGGCGCAACCGTTGCTGACAGGTCAGCACCCGACGCAGCCGCCGCCGCAGCAGGCGCATCCGCAGGCGCGGCCGTCTGGCTGATCGCCGGCGCCTGTGCGCAGGCGGTAAGCAACAGGCCCGCCAGCACAGCGGCGGAACAGGAATGACGTAGCATCTGGCGATCCCTCCCAGGACATAACATGCGCCCATCCTCCGTAGGCGCGATTACAGCGATCTTGCCGCATGCGTCAGCGATGTCCAGCCCACACCCGTCCTACGCGTCCAGCCCGGATTGACGCAACGAAACCCAGGTCGCTCCCCCCGCTCCGGTGACAATTTGTCTGGGACCGCCCCCATCATTCCTGCTACGTCCGGCGCAGTGCCAACCGCTTTCAGTCGAGTTCGACCATCTTAGCCGACCTGACAGAATTCCTGACCAACAATCCGTGGTCAGCCTACCTGCTCGCAGCAGCCGGGCCGTTCGTTCAGGAGGACGTGGCCATCGTCACCGCCGCATCCGCCGCGGCCACGGGAAGCAACCAGACGCTCGGCCTTCTGCTCGCAACCTGGCTCGGTCTGACGGCAAGCGATGGCTGGAAATACTGGGCCGGCCGGCTCGCCCACCGCATTCCGGCCGCCGCCCGCATGGCCCAGGGCCCGCGCGTTCAGGCCGCCCGCGAGAAAGTGCTCAAACATCTCACGCTCACGATTATCGTCGCGCGGTTCGTGCCGGGCACACGCATCCCCATCAACGTCGCGTGCGGGGTCTTCCACGCGCCATTCCTGAAGTACATTTCGCTGATCATGTTCACCGGCGCAATCTATATTGGCCTCACCTACGCGCTGTTTCGCGCGCTCGGACAGGTCGTCGGCGAAGAGGTCCGCGCCAACCTGCCCTTCATCGTGCTGCCGATCGTGATCGCCGTAATCTTTCTCATCCTCTGGCGCAGCCGCCAGCAGCAACCAGCAGCCTGACTCTCGCGGTCATGACCCTCCTGAAAGAAAGGCCGCGGCTTGAGCCGCGGCCTTCCCGGGAACATCACGTGGGGCACTCCTACCCTGCGTTCTGTTCCGTCTCGTCAGACGAAGCCATCTCGAACTCGACCTCGACCTTGCGGTCCTGATCGGGATTGCCGGTGGCTTCTTCCTCACCCTTGGATTCGACCATGATGCTCTCTGCCGGCACGCCCATCGCGACCAGCATGCCCTTCACGGCCTCCGCGCGGCGCTCGCCAAGCATCCTGTTGTATTCGGCATCGCCGCTTTCATCGGTGTAGCCGACAACGCGAACCGTCTCTGCCTTGCAGGCCTCGGCCTTCTCTGCGACTTCGGCTTCCTTCTCGTTCAGCACCTCATCGGCGTTGCGATCGAAGTAGATCGTCATCTCGGCGCAGTCCGCCTGTGCGACTTGTTGCGTGGCGCGTTCCGCAGGCTGCTGTTGCTGCGTGGTCTGGGTCTGCGGCTGAACCGTGCGCTCCTGAGCCTCGGCTTCGAGGCCAGGCTGAACCGTAATATCCTGCTCAATCGTCACTTCCGGCGTCGGGGTCTCCGCCTGAATGTCAGTCTCGGCTTCCTGCGCCACTGCGACCGGAGCCATGCCAAGCGCCGCTGCCGCAACTGCACCCATCAACACGTTTCTCATATCTAGATCCTCTCAGTTGTTTTGCGTCCGACCCGTTCGCGGAACCAACGTCACTTTCCTGCGAGAGTTCGCTCCAACCGCTGCACCTTTCTGAGAATTCATGCCTTCCGCGATCTCGCCACGATTGGACAAACACAAATCAACCCAACACCCGTTCGCGCAGCCGCATGATGTCCTCATCGCGCTTCCATGAAGGGGCGGTCCGGACAAACCCGACCGGAAGCGCGAGCGGCGACGTCAGTCGGTTTCGTGACGGCAGGGTGACGCCTGCCATTGACCCATGCCGACAATCTGACCCGCGCGGGGCGCTGATGCGTCCACGAATGCCGCCGGGCTGAACCTTCAGACGCCTTCCAGCCGGGGGCGCTGGAATCAGAAGCTCGGCAGACCAGTTTGCGTAACGGACGAAGCAGCGCCCCGCGCCCCTTCACCGGTTCGAAAAGAGATGCCTCCGCGCAGCCTTGCAGCGGAGCGTTTAGCCGTGCGCGCTTGCCACTGGACCGCGCCGACAATCCAACTACTCTCCCACTCAACGCGAACAATGACGCGAACAACAATGCTCAACGGGAGAGCACACATGAAAGCCATTCTCGCCGCATCCGCCGGCGTCGTCCTCGCCGCCGCCTGCGCCAGCACGGATGCGCCTGCAGAGGCCCCAGCCGCACCCGCCGCCGTGACCGCCGCCGCGACGCCGGCCACGCCCGCAGCGCCCGCAGCCGCTGCAAGCGAAACGCCGCCAGCCGGCCCCGAATACATCACCCTGGAAATGTCGATCGATGTCGACCGCCCCGCAGCCGCAACATGGGACCGCGTCGGCGGCTTCTGCGAACTCGGCAACTGGTTCAACTTCAAGTGCGAAGTGTCCGGCCCTGAAGGCATCGGCCAGGTCCGCCACATGGGCGAGAACGGCGCCACCGAAGTGAAGATCGCAGAAACCGACCTCTCCTATGGCTACGTCATGCCGCCGCGCGAGGGCGAGGAAGCAAACTGGAACCTCTACCACGGCTTCCTCGAAGCCGTGCCTACGTCCGACAATACGACCCGCCTCGAATACACCCTGATGTACGACGTCTCAATGCTCGAGGACCAGGCCGCGAAGGACGCCTCCGTTCAGGGCCGCCGCGCCGCCTTCGAACGCGCGCTGGCGACCATGAAGGCCGACGCCGAAGGCAAATAGCCTCAACATCATTCGAGCAGCCAGAGAAACAGCGGGCGATCGGGAAACCGGTCGCCCGCCATTCTTTGTTACAAACCCGGGCCCGTTGCGGCGTAATTGCGCCACGCTCGCCGGCCAGTGTCACCTCATCGCAGCTCAACTGAGCGGAGCTGTTGAGAAGATCCCGGGCTGGCGGTGCGTCCCTCCCCCAGACACGCCAGTCCGGCGGGCGTCCTATCCCCGTACGACGCCCCCGAGAGGCGATGGCGCCGCGCACCAATCTGTGCGGCGCCATCGTCTTCGTTCGTTTCCATCGCCATACGGTCCGTCATCCCGCGCCCGAGTGCGCCGCTGTGGAGGGTTACATTCGATCAACTCCCGGAACCAGCCGCCCGCCTGTCCGTTGGCCCGCCATGCGCAGCTTCGCTTTCATGGTGACGCTACTCGCAACGACCCTCGCCCTCGGCGCCGGCCTCGCCCACTCCTATGAGCTGCCCGCCAAGATGGCGCTCAGCGAGGAGGAGTACTTCACCGTCCAGCAGATCTATCGCGGGTGGTCGAACATCGCCTTCACCCTTTTAGTCGAAATGACCGGATTGATAGCGCTGCTGATCGTCTACTGGAAATTTCCGCGCATTCGCGCGCCACTGATCGCAGCTCTGGCCGCGTTTCTCGCATCGCAGGCCCTGTTCTGGGTCTTCACCTTTCCTGCAAATCTCGCGACCGAGAACTGGACCGTCTCACCCGACAACTGGCGCGACCTGCGCCGGCAGTGGGAATACTCGCACCTGGGTGGCGCAGCCTTCCAACTCATCGCATTGATGGCGCTCGCCTGGGCTCTGCTGCGTAAAGGCGAAACGCAAGATGCGCCGCGTCACGGCAAGTTCGCCGCTCAGGACTGCTGACGCGCCTCCAGAGCCTGCTGTGTCGCTTCAACCGCCGCCTCGAACGCCAGCATCGTTGACGCGTGTCGCGGCGGGTAATCCTTCACAGGCGCAAGGTGTCGCAGCTCCCAGAATGGCGCGCCCTGCGCCGGCGGTTCACCGCCATCCTTCAGCATTGCACGCAACACATCGCGTGCAGCCGCAATCTCCTCGACGGACCTGCCGATCCCCTCACGCGCCAGCACGCTCGTCGCCGCCTGCCCCAGCGCACACGCTTTCGGCTCGACCGCGATCTCGGCGATGCGCCCGCTCTCGTCCAGCTTCACATCGACTTGCACGGTCGATCCGCAGACCCGGCTGACCTTCAGGCTCGAGCCGTCCGGTGCGTCCATCCGCCCGGCATGCGGAATGTCCGCAGCCAGCTCGAGAACCCGATTGTGATAAAGCTCGCCAAACATGCCCACTAGGTCGGCCCGCCGGGCCCCGCGGTCAAGCTCCCGCCAGTCGATTCGCCATTTGGGCCGCCACGACGTAGGAACAATCCAAGGGACCCAATGGGAGACATCGAAATGGCCGGCCTCAATCTCTTCGACATGCTCAACGGCGGCGCAGGACAGGGCGCGGTCAACCAGATCGGCCAGCAATTCGGGCTCGACGCGGCCTCGACCCAGGCCGCGATGAAGGCCCTGCTCCCCGCCCTTTCCGGAGGCCTCAAGCGCAACGTCTCCCAGCCCGGCGGCCTCGAATCCCTGCTCGGCGCCCTGAACAACGGCAACCACGACCGTTATCTCGACCAGCCGGACCAGCTTGGTCGCCCGGAGAGCATCGCCGACGGCAACGCAATCCTCGGCCACCTGCTCGGCTCGAAGGAAACCAGCCGCGCCGTCGCCGCGCGCGCCTCGCAACGCTCAGGCGTTTCCGACAGCATCCTCAAGCAGATGCTGCCGGTCATCGCGACGATGGCGATGGGCGCGCTGTCGAAACAGACCAAGGAGCCCTCGCTCCAGCAATCGCTCTTCGGCGCGGTGCTCAGCGGCAACGCGCCCCAGGCGGGCGTTGAATCCCGTGGCGGGCTTGGCGCTGTGCTGGGCTCGCTCACCGGCGCCAAACGCGAACAGCAGGCGCATGCCAACCCGCTCGGCATGTTCGGAAACCTTCTCGACGCCGACGGAGACGGCAACGCCGTCGACGACATCTTCGAGATGGTCATGAAGCGCTAGGGCGAAAGGGTCACGCCGGCACGCTGAGCGCCTCGCGACGACTGGGCGCCATTCGCCCGCCCAGCTCCAGCGCCTCGCGGAACAGATCGCCGCGCCGCGTGATCAGCGCGCTGATCAGTTCGGCCTCCTCGCGCGGACTCAGCGGCAACGAGGGATCCGCCTCCAGCGCGGCCAGCACAACGTCAATGTCCTGCGCTAGTCCCAGCACGTTTGACAATTCGCGCCCGGCGTTCACATCCGGCTCCAGCTGCGGAAACCGCTCGCGCAACAGCCGCGCCTGCAGTCCGGTCGCCTTCACCTTCTTGCGCCACTCGTGGAACAAGTCCGCCTCGTCACCCTCGGCGGCCTCGTGCATTGCTGCATAAGCCTTCCCATAGCTGCGCGCATAGCGCCCGGTCAGCGCATCCCAACCCTCGCACGCGTCGAGGTTCGGAGCCGGCGCATCGTGCAGCCGCGCGGCGAACCGCTTCAGCGCCTCGCGCACATCCCACGCAGCTTCGCGCGACACCCGGTCCAGTTCCAGCCATGCGCGCATCCGCGCCACGACGGACTCCGACACCTCTGCCCGCATCCCCGCCTTGACGGCGTCCAGGGCCTCGACCCGCGCCGACAGGTCCCGCACGTCCGACAGGCTCCGCGCCAGGTCGCGCCACCATCTGTTCTGCTTCTTCCAGGCCTTGCGCCCGATCGCGTCCTGCGCCAGCGCCAGCAGCGCCCGGATCCGCTTGCATCTCACACGCGCGCGCCGCACCTTTTCGGGCACGCCGATATCATGATCATCCAGATCGCGCCGCAGCTTTGCCATCTGCTCGGTAAAGATACGGGCCAGGCCCTCGCCGGGCGCCTCGCCGGTCTCGATGCGGTAACCCACCGTGTCCCCTGACTGTCTCGCTCTTTGCGCCCCCGCGCGCGGCGACAATCCCTCAGAAAACGAAGCGCCACAATAGCCACACTGAACCGGCCAGTGCGAACAGCGCCAGCAGCAGGAACAGCCCGTCGCGCGCAGTCAGGCCAACGCCGATCAGCACCAGGGCGATACCCGGCGCCACCGGTCCAAACGGCACCAGCCCCAACGGATAGGTGATCAGCGCCGCCAGCACCGCGCCAAGCGCTGGTATGATGCTGAACGGAATGCGCGTCAGGAAGGCGAAGCGCGGCCGCGTCACCCGGTCGGCCATCCGCGCCGCGCCCATGCCGCTATCGACCGCCGTTTTCAGGTATTTGCGCGGGAACTTGGTCTCCACCAGGCGTCGCGGCAGCCACGGCGACTCGCGCAGGAACAACAGCTGCACAGAGAACAACAGCACGACGGTTGCAATCAGCCAGTTCGCGCCCGGCACGATCGTCAACGGCGTGATCGACACGAAGCCCAGCAGCAGGATCACCGGCCCGAACGAGCGCACCCCGACAATATGCAACAGGTCGCCAAGCGACACGTGCTCGCCGTCAGTCTGGTCGTACAGACTGGTCAGCAGGTTCTGGAAGTTCTTGGCCCGCCCGCCGCTCGACATCAGGACCTGCGATCAATCGTCGTCGGAACCGAAACGGTCCATGATGCGCGTGCGCGTATACCGCGAGCGCGGCTCGGAATCCTCCGGCCAGAACTCCACAGACCACGCATGCACATCCTCGTTCAATTGATAGACCCGGATACACTCGAGTTCTGGAACGGGCCGCCCCTCCGGACGGTTCCCGTCCTGGCATTCGAACCCGTCAGCCGTCAGGTCGTCCATCGCCCGCCCGGCGTCGCGCGCATCATATTTGCCGGTGATGAAGCTGCGGAAGCCGGCATCGATCGCGCCCTCGGCGTCATATCGCCACTGACCGAAATTTGTGCCGCCCGGCCCAACACCCTGCGGCGGTCGATCTCCTGATCCGCCGCTGGCGCAAGCCGCCGTCATCACCGCCAGCGTGCTGGCCAGAAGAATGGTCCTCATGTCCTTGCCCCGTAAAATCCTGCATGTCCCCACTAGGTGAACATGCGGCGCGGGACCCGATCCGTCCAGCCCACCCCGTCTGCGCGCAGCAGCTGCGCGTCAGACCTTTCGCCAGGTCGAGCCCTGCGGCCCATCCATGATCTCGACGCCTTCCGCCGCAAGTTCATCGCGGATCCGATCCGACGTCACAAAGTCCTTCGCCTTGCGCGCCGCAATCCGCTCCGCAACCAGCGCATCGATGCGCGCCGCATCGCCGTCATCGCCACGCGCCCAGGCGTCAGGATCCTGCTGCAAAAGCCCCAGCAGCACGCCGCCGGCCAGCAATTCGCCCTTCAGCTTCGGCTTGTCGGCATCCTTCGCCTTGTTCGCCTCCGTCGCCAGACGCGACAGCTCCGCCAGCGCCTGCGGCGTGTTGAGATCATCGCACAGCGCAGCAACTACGCCCGCGGGCGCCTCGACCTCGTCCACGACCACATCGCTCATCCGCCGCAACGAATTATACAGCCGGTCCAGCGTCGCCCGCGACTGCTCCAGCAGCGCATCCGTCCAGTCCAGCGGCCCGCGATAATGCGCCGACAGGAGCGCCATGCGCAGCACCTCGCCCGGCCACTTCTCGAGCAGCTGGTGCACCAGCTTCACATTGCCGAGCGACTTCGACATCTTCTCGGAATCCATCGACAGGAAACCGTTGTGCAGCCAGTACCGTGCGAACGGCTTGCCCCCATGCGCACACTCGCTCTGCGCAATCTCGTTCTCATGGTGCGGAAAGATCAGGTCCTGCCCGCCGCCGTGAATGTCGATCGTTTCGCCCAGCTTGGCCTTGGCCATCGCCGAGCACTCGATCGCCCAGCCCGGCCGACCGACGCCAAAGGGTGAATCCCACTTGGCCGCATCCGGCTCGCCCGCCTTGGCGGCCTTCCACAGCGCAAAGTCCGCCGGGTCCTTCTTGTCGGCCCCGACCTCGACCCGCGCCCCGGCGATCATGTCGTCCCGGTTGCGCTTCGACAGCCGCCCATACGACTCCATCGACGGCACGTGAAACCACAACCCGCTCTCGCCCTGATAGGCGTGACCCTTCGCCGCGAGATCCTCCATCAGCGCGATCATGTCGCCGATATGTTCGGTCGCCCTCGGCCGGAACGTCGGCTCCAGATTGCCCAGCGCCGCCATGTCCTCGCGGTAGATCTGCTCATACCGCTGGGTGATGGTGCTGATCGGCTCCCCGGTCTCCTTCGAGGCTTCGATGATCTTGTCGTCCACATCGGTGAAATTCACCGCGTAAACAACGTGATCCGCCCCGAACTTGGCGCGTAGAAGACGGTAGAGAACGTCAAAGACCACCGGCGGACGGGCATTGCCGATATGGGCGTAGGAATAGACGGTCGGACCGCAGACATACATCGTCACACGGTTCGGATCGGTAGGTTCAAAAACCTGCTTTTCCCGCGCGTACGTATTGGTGAGGCGGATTTCCATCAGCCGCGGTCTTTCCGTTACATTAGGAATGTTCGATAAAACCTGCACGCAGGCGGGTTGGCGCATCCCCTAAAGGCGCCTATCTGTCACGTGACCCTGAGGGGATCAATGCGGGCGGGCGTTAAGTCCGGGTCTGGCGGGACATCGTTAAGATGAATGCCTCCAAGACCTCGGCTCGACCCCCGCCCCTCAGATGGGAGAATACGGCCATGGACGCCGTGGTGAAAGGCAAGATTTTGGCCGATTCAGGAGACGCCCAACGTCCCACCCGGGATGAGGCGGAAGATGCAGTTCGCACCCTTCTGGCATGGGCGGGCGATGACCCGAAACGCGAAGGCCTGCTCGACACGCCCAAGCGCGTTGTCGACGCCTATGAAGAATGGTTCTCCGGCTACCAGGAAAACCCGCATGACTATCTCTCGCGCACCTTTGAAGATGTGCAGGGCTATGACGACATCGTCATGCTCCGCGACATCGACGTGGAATCACACTGCGAGCACCACATGGCGCCCTTCCTTGGCAAGGCGTGCGTCGCCTACATGCCGACCGATCGCGTCGTCGGCATTTCCAAGCTGGCCCGCGCCGTCGAGATCTTCTCCAAGCGTCTCCAGACGCAGGAGACCATGACCGCCCAGATCGCGGAGGCGATCAACGACGCGCTCAAGCCGAGAGGCGTCGCCGTCCTGATCGACGCAAAGCATCAGTGCATGACCACACGCGGCGTCCACCACCCCGACGTCGCCACCATCACCACGATGTTCTCGGGCTGCTTCAAGACCGAACAGGAATTGCGCGAGCGCTTCCTCCGCCTCGCCGGCAAGTAAAACCGCCGCCTGACGGAAACGCAGCGCGACCGGCGACCGGCGTTCAGCCCGCCGCCCGGCTTCCCTGCCGGTAAGCATCATCGCGCTCCGATGCGATCCTGTTGCGCACGATGTCCCCATCATAGCCGAGTTCCTGCAGCGCCCGCGCCGACATCTGCAACGCGGCCTCGATCGCATCCGGCACAACGAACTCCGCCCCGGCATCGTACAGCAATTGCGCGTGTTCGGCGTCGCGAGCCCGCGCCACAATCGTCACCGACGGGTGCAACTTGCGTACAGCGCGTGTCATTTGCTCGGCCTGCTCGGGATCGTCCAGCGTGATCACGACCATCGTCGCTGTCCGCACGCCCGCCTTCTCCAGCACTTCCCCGCGCGACCCATCGCCAATATACGCGTCCCACCCGCTCGACCGCGCCGAGGCTACAATGTCCGGGTCGACATCCAGCGCCACAACCCCGCATTGCTCGGCCGAGAGCATCTGCGCCACCGTCCGGCCAACCCGCCCGAAGCCCGCGATGACCACGCGCCCCTCTTCCTGCGCCTGCGCCGAGCCCAGTTCGAGCTCGGGATTGCCTTTCGCCGGCGCCAGCCGCTCCGCACTCCACCGACCCAGTCGCCAGCTCAGCGGCGTCA
>JACLAD010007049.1_pt1 | contig 20410 bp, 12 predicted proteins | sample 8027901 | NCBI WGS metagenome assembly JACLAD01 (sample SAMN15725071, study PRJNA655200) | protist metagenome | isolation source: fluorescence activated cell sorting (FACS) single amplified genomes of... | place: Spain: Blaines Bay Microbial Observatory, Mediterranean Sea | collected 2016-07-05 | reverse complement strand
CTCCATGAGCCAAACTAATAGAAGTCTATCTATTAAGGGCCGCAATACCAAGTATGGAGCATTCACAGATGACAACAGTGACGTCTTCTCCATGTCTGGAGTGCACACAATCGATAGAAATCAACATGACGACAACATGTCTACATTGCATTCCATCCGAGAATTTGATCATCATCATCATGGTGCAGTACCAGCCACTTTCGCATTCAAATGTGCAGATCTACAAGGAAATACACACAAATTCAAGTGTTCAAGTTCGGATTTCAACGTCTTTTTGGACCAGTTGGTTCAAAAGATGTCTTGTTCTAAAGAGGACATTATTGCTAAGTACACAGATGATGAAGGAGATGTAGTGACTATTACTTCTGACCAGTCCCTCAAGGATGCGGTGGAGTATGTGCATTCGACGGGAGCTTCTTCACTCAAGTTGGCAGTGGAAATGAAGGGTGCTGCCGATACTTTGGCCAAGGGAGATACAAGTAAAAGCAACCAGAACATGATTTATGGTGCTGCTAGTGTTGCTGCTGTGGCTCTTGTTGCCACTTCTGTCTTCGTCTTTTTACGGCCAAAGAAGTAAGGCAAGATAACCATGATTAGAAATATATATGGTGAAAAAGAAAGAGATGATTCTCATGTATTTAATCGTATAAACTGCTTAAATAACACACATTAAATACTTTACACTTGACTATACAAATCTATTGCTTTCTTTAGGACATGGCAATCTTGGACAAGACAATGCTCCACATTACAGAGGCTACATTGGACACTAGTAACCTGTATTGAATAGGCACATATCTGAAGTTGAAGAAGTTCACAATAGGCCAGTACCTCCAATTAGCAAGCAGAGTTTCAGGCAATGTGTTCTTGAATGCATAGTTTCCGTTCTTAATGATGGAGCCGACTAAAGATAATTCAGGTGCTTTGGTGGAGGGAGGAATGAGGTGCTGCAACACCTCGTTGAAGTAGAAGAAGGTTCCAATCACAGCCACCGCTCCTACAGTCTGATCTAGTATTAGTTGCACCCCAGCTTTGATGGCTACATTTGCAGGCAAGAAGGGGGAGATGTTGTTTAAGAATTCGAACCAATAGTGGATCATAGGGCCAAAGTAAAAGCCTCCTACCAATGAGAAGATGAACAACCGTCTGAAATCGAATTCTTTGCCATCTTTCAAAGCGCCGTCCAATAGTTGGCACAGAATGTCTCCCAGGCCATTAATCACTCCGGAAGTAACAATCTTAGTAGGCATCATGTGCGTCTCCAACAGATTATTATACTTATCGAGTAATCCCATACCTAACGCGGATAGGGGACTCATTACAACATCACCACTACTGTCATTGTCCTCATCATCAGCATCCTCCACACCATCAGTATTAGTATCGGAGGGAGGAGTGGGAGGCACCAAATTGCCACCGTCGTCGTTCAAACCACTACCAAAAAGAGGAGAAAGAGGCAGCTTGGGTAGGTTCAAGTGGCCCACACGTAGAGGGATCAGGCGTCTAAATTTCAAAGCATTCACTCCACTGACTAGGCACAGTAGTGCACAAACCAAGAAAGACCTCATATGATTACAGTATATAAACGAACAAACAGTTGTTTTACGAGGCCTTAACCATGCCGGCCGACCCTGCTGGTCACTTCCAGGTTTAGTGGCTGCTGCGACTAGTCTGAAGCGCGCACTTTGCTTCACCGACCTGGCTAGGACCTATTCGTGAGCCCTCTTGTTAAGGAAGATTTGCTGATTAAATAGCCAGATTTGGAGCTTCGATTACATCGTGAGTGCTTGACCTCGTCGTTTTTGTTTATCGTGTGTCGATTCCTTTTGAGATATAGCCATGAGTTCTTCTTCCAACTCGAGTCGTGAGGGCTACTTACGCTTTAAAGGTACGAATAATTACTGGGCGAGTCGCTTCTTTGTGTTGAAAGGCGGTGTATTGTACAATTATGTGCACAATACGCACACAGAATCCAAAAGCAAGCTCTACTTGCACAAGAATTGCAAAGTGAGCGATGCGCCTATTGAAGAGAACAATCGTACTTATGGTAAATTATATGTATTTTGTATCACATGGCCAGCAGAGAAAGAAGGGAAAGACACTGCTGGTAATGCCAAGTCTGTAGATAAAGGAGGCGATAAGCAGTCACCCTCTGCAAACAATGCTGCTGGTGATAATAGTTATTACAATTACTTTTTTGGTAATAATTCCAAGAAAGATAGCAATGACAATTCTCGCAATACCAAAGATGATAGTGATCGAAGGTATTTCGCCGCTAGTGAGGAGCATGATGCTCACAAGTGGATAGAAGCCATCAATAGTCAGATCTCTGCTTTACAAAATAATGGCATGTTCAGTCCCATAGTTAGAGGAAGTGGAGGAGGTATTGGTACTAATAAATACAAGTTTTCCAACAATAGTAGTAGTAATAATAACAGTAGTAGTGCCGGTTCCAATGTGACTCGTATCAGAGAAGTGAACGAGTGGCTACGCAATACCAAATGGGTCATGAATGGAGTTCATGACGGTATTCGTATATACCGACAAAATAGAAAATTTGATTCCGATATGAATTCTCAAGTGTCCAACAACAACCACAACAACGGCAATGCCAATGCCAATGCCATTGAGAACTCCAGTTGTTTCCGTGTCAACCTGTCCCTAAATGCCTCTCCTAGTGAGACATTGAAGACGGTGCTAAACATGCCCTCCTTCTGTCGTAATGGTCCCATCAGTGAAGTCACTGTCATTGAGTCTTCCAAAACAGATCCATACGTAGATGTCATCCATGTAGTGTGTAACCCGCAATACATCTACCCAATCATGACATCACCTAGAGACATGTGCTTGCTCAGGTATTGGAAACAAGTCAGCGATGGCATTTATATCATTTGTCTGGATAGTACCTATCATCAAGACTGTCCTGTTATGCCGGGTTATGTAAGAGCAGAGATGCATGCTGCTTATGTCATCACACCGCCGAAGGAGTCTCCACAAGACGATGTGGAAGAGTACGACACTGACCAAGGTAGTGTCAATGGTGTAGATGGTAGTGGAGATTATGATGAGTGTTTGTTGAGTTTTGTATGTCAGATGGATGCTAAAGGATGGTTATGGAAACAATTCGGATACCAAGATGAATTGCTCAAGAACTTCATGACACATGTGTTAGATATCAGAGACTGCGTTGATCTTAATCGTTTCTCGAACTTTGCTCTAGATCCATTTTATGAAGAAGAGGCATTGATGTCTGTCAACGTGGAGAACAAAAATGCCAAGCCTACCGCGGAAGGTGATAGTAAGGATCCAACCATTTGTGTAGATGATGGAGGCGATCCCAATATGTGTAATCTTGGCAAAATGCCTGCTCCACTATGTCCACCTAACATGTATGCAGAACCTGATGGCACTTCTTTCCAACTCAGAGGACCCACGTATCTCTCCAGTAGAAAGAAGAAAGCTAGTGAACCTAATCTGTTCAAGTTCCTCTGTATCGATCTGTTCAAAACCAAAGATGCGCAGCACAATATTTGTAGTCATGTGAATAACCGTGTATACCAAGCATTGCAAAGGGGTGAGAACACGTGGGTATTTGTATTGAATATCATGGTCCCTGGACCACAACCTATCTCCTTCGTTGTGTATTGGGAAGGCTCCAAGGACATCATCCACGCAGATACTGCTTTTGGTCGTATTGCTAGACCTTTCTTTGAAGGCACAGACGATGACTTTCGCAACCAGAGATTCAAAATGATTCCCAGAATCATGGATGGGGGACTTGTCATGAGGTATCTAGTGACTGGAAAACCTACGCTGTTGGGAACAAAACTCAAGCAGTACTACTACAGAGGTAAGTACTGTCGCTTCATTCCATAATTTCATTCTAACGGTATTACTTTCAAGTCATCCTGCTCACCGTCCTCCTTCACTTTTTCTCACGTCTACAACACATATGTATCCTCCATATAGGCGATAATTACTTCGAAGTAGATGTCGATGTGGGATCTGACTTCACTGCCGCCGCCACAGTTAATAGGGCCATTGGCCTCAGCAAGGAGCTAGTAGTAGATATGGGGATCTGTCTGGAAGGTCGAGAGAACGACGAGTTGCCGGAAGTGATGATCGGTGCATGTACTTGTGTGCGATTGGATACCACGCTGGCACAACCTTTGGAGCCTCTCAAGTGAGCCTCTCCAGTGAGTGACGAGGTCTAGGATAAGATGGTTTGCATGAATACAGACGTGTAGCATGTATCATCATGGAGAGAGAGAGAGAGAGAGAGAGAGAGAGAGAGAGAGAGGATTGTAGCATAGAGGATTGTAGCATATAGTAAATGTCTGGTCATTTGTATCATCACGAATCGGTAAAGAAGGAAATTGTTTTACAGTTCCATTACATAATCATGCGCCAATTGCATCTACATAACTACTATTCTATTCTCTCTTCTACTCTAATCGTGTCATGTCTTTAGTGCTGTTTTTGGCTTTGGCTTTATTGAAGTGCCCGACGCGTTGTAAAAGCAGCGTGAGGCTAGGGAATCCGAGAGCGAAAGTCTGCAAAGTCCACAAAATGCTGATCAATGGTTTGCAATTCAGTACAATTTTGGATAGATATGCTGCATAGAGAGCCTCTGCTACATGTGCAACTACGGCAGCGATGAACCCTCTCTCCATCCACTGTTGGTTGCTAAACATCATTAACGCTATCGATCGAGACGTCTTGAGAATATCCGTCCAGATGAAAGTATGTTCCCATTGTTGCTCACTCAGATAGGTCACGCAATAGAATATGTATAATCCGTACATAACAGCAATGATCCACATGGGGTTGGGTATTCTGAAGAAATCTGCATTGTCCTTGCGGATGCAGTTGATGGCGTAGTACCTCTTCATCTCGTGCATGCCCTCCTTACTGGAAGTGATCGGATTATATCCTAAATGGATCTTGGCTTTCGCAATACTGAAATAATGAGAGCGGCCCACTTTGTACACTTCAGCACGCGTCATGAAAGGTTCAATGGGCATGTGCAGCAATTTACTCACTAAGTGGACTAATTCGCATAAATACGCAATGGCCAGAGCAATCGATACAGGTATGACAATAGATGGGTATTCTTCCAATCGAGCTTGCGCCACTGGTTTCAAGAACTCAAAATTTGACATGGGTGTGCCATCCGAAATGAAATATGCTTCTCCACAGGGCTTGTCGTGAGCGCTCGTAGACAACAGTAGGCTGTCAATGGTGAGTAAGAGTGCATCCACAAGATTGTCAATGTGTACCCAATCGACGAGGGCACCGGATCCGATTCTGAACTTGAATAAACCGTTGTCAATCAAACGCACAATGCGTGGAAAGTGTCGCTCTTCACCTGGACCATATATCGCAGCAGGTCGTAAAGACACTGTTCTGAATTTCATCTTGCCATTGAAATTGAGAACAAGTTTCTCCGCTTTCTCTTTCGATGCACTATAAGCATCTGTGTGCCGGAATCCCCCTTCATGAGTGAAATAAGGCATGGATTCGTCACCATTCTCAATCGTTAAACCACCATAGACTACGTTGTATGTGGACATGTAAATCAAGTTGTGTACTTCGGCATGACTCATCGCTAGCATCAGATTGCGTGTTCCAGTCACATTGATATCATCGCAAGTCTTTACATTCAACATGCCAGATCCAGACATACCCCAGCTTGCCAAGTGAATGACAATATCAGGTCCAAAATCAAGTAATCCGCCAAAGAGATTATCATACTCCAATATGTCTCCTCGTCTATACATCACGCCACCATTCACAGAAAAGCCTTGCATATCCGAAGAAAGAGGGGCTTTGTCGTAGATCATCACTTTGTGGCCTAGTAATAACAGCTGTTTCGCAAGATTAGAGCCGACAAAGCCACAACCTCCTACAATCAAGACTTTCTTGAAGGCAGTGGGATCGGTCACCGTAATGGGATCGTGGTCCTGGAACTCGTACGACATCTAACCGTTTAATCACTTAGTACTCCAATTTACACTACCAATCTCTCAACAGCAGCGGATCGACACCTCCTCAAAATGGGAGGGGCGGCCCACCCTGCTGCAGTCACTTCCCACCTCGATCTGCGGCACGACAGGCGATTTTGGCTAGCATTTTAGAGATATTACAATTACAATGCGTGATGATGATTCGATACAATATATACATTAGGGTCCTAGACGATAGCCTGTTCACAATTGCCAAATATAGATGGCACCACCAAATTGCTTAGAGTATAGCTTGCCATTCTGGAAGGTGAGATCATATACAGCACTAGTATGGCCTCTAAGAGTAGTAATGAGGCTGTCATCGCTGCAGTCATACACATTGATGGTCTTATCAAAGCTACCAGTGTACAGCTTGCCGTCGTGGATCTCAAGACAATATACAGAGCTAGTATGGTCCTCGAGAGTAGTAATGAGAGTATCGTCGCTGCAATCATACACCTTGATGCCCTTATAAGCCTTAGAGTACAGCTTGCCACCATGGATACGTAGACGATATACAGTACCAGTATGCTCTGTAAGGGTAGTAATGAGCTTGTTGGTGCTGCAGTCCCACACCTTGACTGTCTTATCCCAGCTACCAGAGTACAGCTTGCCATCGTTGATAGTGAGACACATTACCCAACTAGTATGTCCCTCATCCACACCCTCCTCATCATGCTCCTCTGGTACACCTAGAGTAGTGGTGAGCTTATGATTACTGCAGTTCCACACCATGATACTATTATCCCATCTACCAGAGTACAGCTTGCCATCGTTGATAGTGAGACACCTTAAATAATCAGTATGTCCTGTGAGAGTCTTGATGAGAGTATCAGTGCTGCAGTTCCAGATCTTGATGGTGTTATCCCGACTACCAGAGTACAGCTTGCCATCATCAATGATGAGACATTCTATATACTCAGTATGCCCTGTGAGAGTAGTAATCAGACTATCATCGTTGCAATTCGTCACTCGAATGTCTCTACTACCAAACTCTTTAGAGTACACTTTCTCCTCCCAGATCACTGGATGAAAGTCAAACTCTTCATCATTGTCTCCTAGAGGACACGTCTTGATCAATGCATACCGAGGCACGTGAAGCATTTCAGCGAACTGCTGCATGACCCGAGAAGCGTCATCACACACACCTCGCACAGACTCGTCCTGCTTACCTAGGAGCTTCAATAAGTAGCACACCTGGTATTTCAACTCGATGCTCTCCCTCAAGGCATCCTGTTTCTCTCCCGCCACTTCGCGAGGCAATAAGCGACGCTTCTCATATCGGTCCACAGCTTCCTGCATAATGTCTCAGATTCTACCGGATATCTATAATGTATAAACAGAGAGTCCAGTATATCCAGTATACCTCCTCAGCACTCCAATGCACCCTCTCTCAATGGCAGCAAATCGACACCTCCCCCCCAAATGGGAGGGGCATCCCACCTGCTGTAGTCACTTCGAATATCGATCTGCGGCACAAAACAGGCGCTATTGGCTTGAATAGCATTGGGATAGGTGTGATTGAGACATCGATAGGACAAAAAGGTCTATAACGGCTCTGAAGTCTGAGAACGAACCGAGAGGTACGATCGTCTTGAACGATCTTGAAAAAAGTTAGAACTTAGTCGTTGTCGATGCGCGGCGGACGTAAATACAAGGCGTCAAGCCCTACCAATTTGGCTCCTGTGTCTCCCTCTAATGCTGGTAGCATGGCACTATCCCCAAGTGGTGAGAAATCGCCTACCCTGCACGATATCAAAGATGGTTCTTACTCTCCCATTACGACTGCAAAGGAGGTCGAGGTTTCTGCCGAGATTGATCGCGATCATGACAATGTCAAGAATGACGATCATGATGATGAAGGGATTCCAAAGAGTAAATCTCTTACTCATACGAGTGGAGGAGATGAGGAAGATGAAGCAGAAGAGAACAAGATGACACTTGAGTCCCTGAATTTGCGAAACACAATCGAAAACAAGTTGACGATTGTGGAAGCAAGCAGTCCCAACAAAATGAAATCGGACATAAACATTAAGATGGACAAAGCCTTTTATTCCTCTCTATTGATCACTAAGGAATCGGAATTGGAGAAATATCCTATATCTGAACCTCTAATGGCTGCCGTATCTTCTGATGAAGCTATTGATGTGCATATCATTTTGGGAGAGATGGGCAAAATGGGTGTACAGAAAGTCACTGGTAGAGATGCTTATGGACGCACTCCTGTACACATTGCTGCTATGGGTGCCAATGGCCAAGTGATCCATCACTTGATGAACACCTACCGAGACGTGGCTCAGAAGAAGCTAATGGAAGAATTACGCGCATTGGAGAGAGAAATGAAAGATAGTCAAGAAGAGATCAAGAATGCTTTGAAACGTAGTGGTAAGAACATTGACAGAATGGATCCATCACGAGTACCTCAATTGCGATCTGTACAGGAATGGTATGAAAATGAAGTATTGCGTTTGCATAGATCATTAGAAATACGCGTAGAAATCAATAGAGCCAAGGTTTTGGCGACGAAGGACAAGTTTGGTAGGACTCCTTTGCATTATGCAGTTGCCTGTGGTTGTTCTGCTAGTGTAATGAAGGCGCTATTGAAAGGAGGGACAGCCAACTTGAATGGCAAGGGCAACTCTAGGATCACCATGAAGAATGACAGAATGAGACGATCTGTATCTCCTAGTAAAAGTCCTTCCCGGGGTAGCCCTTCTCGATGTGGTAAAAAATTTACATTGGATTCATTTGATGACAACGATGCCATATCAGATAGGAAATGGTTCGATGCCGACGCCATCTACGAAACCACCAACGGTGTTGAAATTGGCTCCTCCAACATGAGTACTTCTGCTTTTGCGCCTTCGCATCTGTCTAAGACTACTGTGTCTCGACAATATAATAACAGTATGGCTGATGTGCGTAATGTGGCATGGGAGTTGGGCATGGCCGAGGGGGAAGGCAATGACATGACTTTTGAAGAGGAGCAGACAGAAGTCTTCGATGTTATGATTCCTTGGATTATTCGAAACATGTTGAAACGTGTTGCTGAAATTGGTTCACGTGAAGACACTGGTGGCATTATCGAGCTAGAAAGAATTGTGAGAGATAATTGCAGTGAACCTTCCGAGGTACTCATTGTCCCTGAAGTGCGCAAAATGTTGAACAGATTGGGCATATCTGCTACTCGTGAAGTCCTACAAGAGCTGTGTCGCAGATATCCTTCCGACCCCGGAAGTATCTCTGACAAATGGGATATTGTGCAGAATGAACAAAAGGAAGCTAAAGAAAGGGCAAGACTGCGTGCTGCAGAGAAGATCCGTATGAAGAAGTTGTACGGTTCCGACTTCAAGTCTTCCATGATGAGTGAAAGCAAAGGATCTTCATCTCCTCGTGAGAATCGCGGTTCCAAAGGTAGTGATCGGGATGATGATAGGAATGCTGCTAAGAAGAGTAAGTATGATGAAGAGCAATATCGCAATCTCACTGTGAATTTGCATGCCTCCTCAAAGTCTGGTACTCATGCTGATGATATTGCTGATGCCAAGACTGGAGAGGATTACGGTAACAGCAAAGCAGATGGCAAAGTTAACGATGATGACGTAGAAGGACTAGACTCTACTGCTAGAGAAAGCCTAGAGGACATGATGATACTAGAGATGGTGGATAAGGACTTCGGTCTCAACTTCACCGCCTTGGTTGAAGATATCCAGACTGGACGTGCCATGAAGGCTCTATACCTTGGCAAATCGGGGGAGGTGACCATGACGCCTTTAGAGAAAGGTATTGACAATTATTGTGAGGGTGATGAGGAGAAGATGAAAGATATGGCAGAACTGCTAGAAGATCCGCAGAGTCGTCATAAGGACATCTTATCCAGTACCTCCACGAACAACAAGACCAGTACGCAAGCCAAGTTGGACATGGATCATTTCAGAGGAAAAGAGACGATGGGTTTCGTTAGCACACATTGTCCGTTTGTTGTGCCCTCTTGTGTGTCTCGGCATAGTATCACCAGAGCACGCAGAAGTATACTAGATATCACCGACACCTTTGGAAGAACACCTCTACTCATCGCATCTGCATTAGGAAATCGCGAACATGTAGAACTGCTATTGGCAAATAAAGCGGATGTATCAGTGTGTAGTCTCAATGGCCATAGTGCACTTTCCATTGCCAATGGTGAGAGTGTGCGCTCTTTGTGTGAGAAGGCCTTCCTGAGTTGGTTGAATGATAAAGCTGGTGGATCTATTTTGGGTAGTGAGAGGAAACTGATATCAGTAAACAGTCACTCCCAAAGAGGTAACAGTGGTGCTTCTATGCAAGATATGCACAACATGAAAGAGGCTGCTGGTGCGCGTAACACAGACAAGACACTTCTCAATGCTGCCAGTAGTACTTCTCAAGATGCCCGATCTCAATTGGTACTTGGCATGCGTACACATCTCAAACAATTGGGACTGAAGAATTGGTCTTATTCTCGACCTCCTTTAGCATGGGCAACTCATAATGGTCTAGTGCCTGTAGTACAACAACTACTGCTGGAGAAGCATGACCCGAACGAGGTAGACTCCATTGGACATACTGCTTTGCATGAATGTGTCATCTTGGTAAAAGAAGCCAAAAGTGTAGATCTATTGAGAGCAGCAATTGAGATTGCCGACATACTGGCCAAAGCTGGTGCAGATCTGAATGCCATGACAGTCAGTCATCGTACTCCTCTGCATGAACTCTTTTGCAAATCTGCCGATGAAGCCGCTTCTTCCTTCACCAAGTTGCCTGGTAGTAAGACACCTTTCCATGTCACTGATGGTGGTGTAGATCCCATCTTGAGAGAGAAATTTCGACGTGTCCTTCTCCGTTCCTTGTTGCAATGGGGAGCTGATCCTTTGCTTGCAGATAGACACGGAATGGGAGTGATCCACTATGCTGCTAGAGAGAATGCTGCTGGTTGCATGGTTGAGATTCTGAGACAAGGAATCGATGGAAATTTTAGATCCAAAATGGGGAAACAGACGCCTTTACATTATGCTTGTAAAGCAGGGGCTTCACAAGTAGCCAATTTGTTGTGTCGCTGGGATGCCGACAAACGGCCGCAGGAGTCTGTCAAGTTGATCAAAGATGCATCTGGTAAACTACCTGTGCAATTATTACCTAGTACTTCTTCTCCACGTTGTTTAGATACGATTTGGGGTCTATGTCTTAGTGGTAATGCAAATCGTGTCATTGAATTGCTAAATAAAATGAGAATGGGTACAGATGCTAAATGGGAGGATGTTGATGAGATCTCAGACTTTGTGAATGTGATGGAAGACAAAATCGAAGATCCATTTTTGAAGAGCGATGAGAAGAAACCAGAGAGCGATGAAGTGAGAAAAATGGAGCAAAAACTAGACTCTGAGAGAGAAGAGAAGAAACAAGAAGAGTATGAGGACATAGTGGCGACACAGAGAGACTACTATGAGGAGAAGCAATCTAAGAAGAAGGTGACTGACTGGACACCCACAGAGCTATGGTTATTGGATGGAGCAGATTGCAAGACGCGAGTCATGCGATGGACTCCTTTGCACTCTTGCATCATTGGTTGGGCGATTGCCGAAGCCAGAGGAATCACTTCCGGAGATCAAGACATGTTTGCACCGAAACCAAAACCCAACCGGTGTGCACAAAGAGTACTGCAACTCGAAGAAGATAAACTGAGCCCTCGTTCTAGTCGTAGTCGCTCTGATGGTCCCTTGCTACATAAGGAAGTGACTTCTATCTTATTGGACAACCATGCCTTTGTCGATGCAGTGGACATCAATTGTAGAACCCCATTGATGATTGCTGCCATGTGCAATCTCAATGATGCAGTCACATTACTTTTGCAAGCAGGCGCAGATGTCACTGCAGTGGACTTGGAAGGCAACTCTGCTCTTCATTTAGGTACGTCTGACTTCTTATTTTACTTGCTTACATTCTTATTTATATTCATAGCGCTAATTCTAACCTGTATGCCATCTTTTCCTCTTTTCTATAATAGCTTATGCCTATGGCTGCTCCACTTCTATTTCTCTTATTGAAGCGGAGTGCGATGAAGAAGTGCAAGAGCTAAGAAACTATAAGAGTTGTACGCCTTTTCAATTTGCTGGTAAATCTAAGAAGACCAAGGCCGTGTTCCATCGTTACTAGAGATGTATGTAGAAGTTTGTTGAATAGTGTTATTTACTTGTTATTACTAACGTTATGTTCTTATATATGTATCCCATGCCTTGCTACCTCTCTCTTAGTAGATCTTCTTGATGAGTGTGATATTATTTCTAACAGTGACTGGCAATACGAATGTCTTCCCATTGCTTGTGACAAGAAATTTGATTCCTTTATCGGTCGTGCCCAGGCAACGAATAATTACCAGATATCCATGTTGTAAATGATACACTTGCCATCCCACTAAGAATTCGCTGCTTTCACTGAAGGGCTTCTTGATTACTTTCTTCTTCGCTTTATCCGTACCAGTCTGTTTCTTCTTCTTTGAAGACTTCGAAGAGGAAGCAATGAGGGGCACAGATGTCTCACCGCTCTGTCTTCTTCGATCCACAATGGCGGGACTCTGCAACGCCATACTACACCCAGAACCCATTCCTTCGCTTTACTCCTTGTTCACTGCTGCGCTGCTTCTCTCATATGAAGCACAAGCTTGGGATGTGAGAGCAAACGCAGGAAGATCGGACCCGCTCCGTCGGCCGACCCTGCCGTGCCCGGTTCTCACAGAAATGTTCGAATCTCGCCGGGTTTTAAAACGGCGGCAACCCGCGTAAACACTACTTTACACGCCTCCTTGGGGTCTTTCTGTCCTATACAGAGGTTATATATATACTGAGTGAGATCGGGGCTAGTTGATTTATCCTACTTTTATCGTATTTGCGTGTTAAGCTGTGTGTCGAGAGTGATGTCTAGTTTTAGTGCTGGTGCCCTGAAAGTGGATGCGAATGGCAATCTCGCCACAGAGAAGCTTGAGAAAGAGTTGAGTTCTGCTTTAAAGTTCGATGTGGAGTACAAGCAGAAAGACAACATGAAGAAACGCGCAATCAAAGTGGCAACTGATTATGACCAATTCAAAGCCATGGTGGATTGTTCTCACTTGAAGAAGATCACTTCGAAAGAAGTGCAGAGCCTTGGTGATCGCAAACAAGGCTGGAGTCGCGAGTATCGTGCCGACACGTCCAATGATGCCAATATTTTATTATCTGAAGAAACCATGTCTACCAATCTTGCCGGTCAGAATTTGACTCCTCTGAGTTTCAATCCGACTTCATCTGCTGCTTTGGAACGCGAATTAGTGAGTCTCACTTCGTTTGAAGAAAAGATATTGTACTTGAAAGAAGTTGGAAGCAAACAGATCAAAAAGTTGATTAAGAAAGATTGCAATGCCGAATTGTTCGATCAATTACTCAAGACTATAACCTTTTCAATAGAGTTGGAAGCACGACTACCCAGTGGCAAGGAGAGTGATGGGGAAGAACAAGGGGAATTGAATGTTGCTATCACGGATAATAGTGCCAATGAGAAGCAAGGGAGCAATGATAACGATAATGACCAAGGAGAAGAAGAAGTGGTCAAGCCTCTGAATGTGCTCAAGTGGCTGCGCGTGCTATCCATGTCCAACAGGTTTGCGTTGACCTTACAGTTCGTGGGGAAAGACATGCGCACTGCCTGTTTAGAGTACATTACCAGCAGATGCGCTGAAGACGACGAGCTGATTAATTCATACAAGTGAAGAGGTGCATGCTGATTAGAAAGATCACACATATATATACATCATAGACTATACTATTTCTCAATATATTGCCAATTTGTAACTTAATTATAGAAGATGGGTCATAGCAATATCACAATGATTTATGACTTAGGAAAGATCTGCGTGTTGTCGTATGCGGATGGAATACTCCCAATGGTAGCACTATTCGGAGCGCTGCAAATAGTAATGGGCAAGTGCCAATTGAAGAAATCTTCTTTGCCGACCTTGCTATCCACGACAAAGAATGAGAACTCCAGCTTGTACCTCAATCTGCATAACGGCGAATCGAAAGAAATCGTAGCGTCTAAAGGCACATTGATCTGCAGCGTAAGTAATGCTGCATTTTGAGTGCTTTTCGCAACAACACTCATAACCTTCTCTTGAATTCTGGAATCATCCGATACACGATGTTCATACTGCAGCAATTTGGCCCGTATGCCATCACATCTTTGTACTGCATGCAACATGTCGATTTTGACAATTAGTTCATCTCCTGGATAGATATGTGTACCTAGACCGGCTCGCAGAATAGTCAAGGAACAAATATTTTCTCGATCTGTGATGGTAAAAGCGTGAGCACCCAATGGATATCCACCCGGTGCGATACCAGAAGTCACTTCATCTACCGAGATGACATCTTGAGCGTCATCTCCACTGGCATCCGACGTGAAGTCATTGTCATCATTACTGTTATAACCTTTGGTATTAGAACTAGCACTGTTATTTAAAGTAAAGACAACTGCAGGATCTGGACGAGTAGGATGCACTAGACCTACTTCTGGAGGGATCTTGGATGTCTTTACTGTTGTTATATTCGAAAAGCGAGTCATATAGGGTACTTGTGCTGATCCTTTGCCATGCACTACGAAAGGAAACAGAGCCTTCTCTACTCTTTCGTTGGAGTACACCAAAAGCACTTGCACATAGTATTGTGCATACATACTCAAACCTTTGAATGAAGGCAATGTATCCTCTGGTAAATCGAACAGAATCAATATATCTTTACTCGTTCCGGAATCTTCTCCGGAATCTTCTCCCGATATCTCTTCTTTGCTTCCTCTATTTCGAAACAAATCGTCAATAGATAAACTGCATATGTTGGTACAAAAGATGCATTTCTTGACAGAGGTGTTGGAAAGAGTTCGATTACTATGTTGTTTCCCTGTTGTCATACTATGGCCGCCACCACTAATGCCATCCATCATACTACTCAACAGACTTTCTGGTACAGTCCCACTTTCCACAAACAAGTCAGACACGCTCTCTCCGCGTTTGAACTTCGACCAACGCGTGTCTGTCGTCAAGGTGCCAATCGCAGCCAACTCCAAACGGAAACCATCAGGTTGCTGCCTTAGATGAGATGCCCTTCTCAACTTCAAGCGAAAAGTGGCAATGCCGCCAGACAGATAACGACTCATGCTCTCGATCAACACATCAGGACCGGTGTATTGCTCCATATAATTCAAATAATCGATTTCTCAGATCCACTGTGTGATACCTACCGACGCTCTGTGATAGATGGAACCTTCAACGATATCTACAAATACATATATATAGGGTCAGCTGGCAACTTCTCAGTACTGCACACTACCCTCCAGGCACTCACAACAACAGCGTCCTCGAAGGCCGCGTCCCTCCGACCCTGCTCGAGGTCTTTAGTCACTTCCGAAAATTTGTGCTGTAACTAGGAGGATCGTAACATAGTATATGGTTCTATATAAACGATGGTTGAAGTGAATGCTTCTCAATTGGAGTACTTAACGAAGCAGATGGGTTTCAATGAAGAGACGGCAACTAAAGCGCTCTTGTCAACAAATAATGATCCTCATGAAGCTATAGCTTTGATGACTGATCCTAATTACAAGACCAGTGGATCTAGATCTCGCGAGGAGCAGGACTTTCTGGACAAGCCAAGTTTCTTTCGCCCTCGCTGCTCATTGTTTGATCGTTTCATTTCTCTGGCGAACACCGTAGTGTTCTTCTATGCTTTAATGGGTAATCACCAGGCAAAAGGCGATAAGAAGTTGACAGTGCTCTTCTTAATCTATACGTTGTTGAATTTGCATTCTGCTCTCACCGGAGAAACCAAGGAAATGCACTATCGCTACGCAGCTTCTTATACGGTACATTTGAACGTGTTGTTGATGAGTGCCATCCTCTATTCCACATTATTTATGGCTGAGCCTTTGGTAACATTTGGAGCAGACCACATGTCCTTTCTCATTCAAGATCCCGAACTAGACATACTTAAGAACGTGTTGATTTGGCAAGCCAACTGCTTTTTGCTATTGACACGAAGTTACAGCATTCGCCAATTGAGAGAGAGATTACTGACTGGCTCTCCCATTACGTGGCTTCTGAGAATTGGCTTCTGTTTGTTTGCAGTGGTAGTTGTACTGCCCTTTTTGAGTCTCCGTGCGAAGCATTTCAAAGACGCAAATGTCGAGAGTGATCCTGTTAACTTCGCATTCACTATCCTCAGTGGGTTCATTTACCTGTTGCATACGAACTACCTACTGTTAGGTATGAAAAGCGTACAACTATGTCTGATATCGACTTGCGTTTTCACGACTGTCACCATGTTGGCCTGCTTAGAGATTATTCCTCCTTTGGTAGGATGGACCTGGGGATTTGAAAGGACGTTTTTCTTCTTTGCTGGGTCACTATTGAGTGTGAGGTTTCCGCATATGATTGCTAGCCACGAGTTTGCGCATCCAAATCCAAAAGAGATGTTCACATTCAAGAAAAAGGAAAATTAAAGATGGGCGACTGAGGACCCGGTATTGAGTAGCTGTAGTGTGATATTGTTCTTGTATCTTTTTACTTTAAGTCTTTACTATATGAAAAATCACACATCACATCACATACAACGAGAAAGGGAACACATAATGATAGATGGCCTCGTCTCGATTCATTAATGCATCGTTATTTGTTTTTATTCTCTACTGCTTGTTCGTTCCAGCTTCTGACTACAGGATTGGTTACCCATACCCACAAGAAGAGCAAAGGTATGGGCAGGAACAACGTGGAAGGGTTCTTGAGAGCTGTGTGCTCTTGAATGCTGTAATTCCACAACATGCACAGTATCACCAACCGTAGCGTTTCTCCATATACCATCTTCTTGTCAATATAATTCCTATCGTTGCCCTCCAAATCCAAAATACGTCCCAGTATGGAGAAAGAAGCGATTAAACATGCTGCGTGTATGATTGATTCAGCTCGATGGAACTCTCTCTCGAACAGCAATAGTGTCAATAGCCATACCATATTCACCACAAAATTGATGAAACAGTAGAAAGACACATAGTTCGAGGTTTCAGGATTGTGTTTGACATTGATAGGATTATTGTCTTCTGGTGATGACATGATGTGCAGTGGTTGATCTGGTTTTGGTAATGGCGCAAAGACTTCCAATGGTTTGAATACCCATGCATGATGAGCGCGTCTCTTGAATAAATGAGAAAAGCCGTTGCCTTTTACCACCACTCTATGCAAATGTTCGATATTAGCCCACAAAGGATCGAAAGTATTTAAAGGTTCGGCAAGACCGTAGTGTTCCTTCTGTGCCTTCTCCGCTTTGAAAGTGCCAAACATACGATCCCAAATGATTAATAATGCGCCATAATTACAATTACCAGGAGGTCGATGGTGCATTCGATGGTGACTAGGTGTATTTAAGATGTATTCCAAGGGACCACAAGAGCCAATGGTTTTGGTATGTATCCAGAACTGTCCCAATGTATTCAATGCACTGTGTGCTAAATAGCATCCTGGAGGAAAGAAAAGTGCACATTCTATATAAAAGATCCAAGAGTAACAACCTTGTAATGCTCCTTGTCTCAAAGCAGTCGCCAAGTTGTAATCTTGTCCACTATGATGAACACTATGAGCAGACCACAAAATGTGATATGTGTGTGCAAAGCGATGCATCCAATAATAACCGAAATCAATCAATAAAAATAATCCGATCCATACAGACCAACTATCAGCACGTAAATCAACTACACGATAATTCTCATACACTCGGATATAAACGTTCAGAGCAAAGACTTTCGTGAAACTTTGTACAATAAGCATCACTGCACCACTCATCAAGCTACAAATGAAATCATTCATTCGATAAATCTTCGTTTTCCTGAAATAACCAACAAGACTCTCCAGAGCAAACATCAAGAAGAAGGGAACAATCGCTCGAAGAGTGTAGGGTGGCACTTTCGTGAGATCATGTCCATAGGGGACAAACTCACTCGGTTTCACGTAGTAGAAAAGCAATCTCACATCAGATAGATACTTCACGGCTGTGTCCAGCATTGATGACTCCATGGATTCAGAACTTTTCGAACAGGGAAGTAGAATTGATAGACCAATATAGACCAAGACTTCAATACCTTTTTATAGGTCCTCTTTATGAGATCGACTACAATAAACACACCTATTACAACGCTATTCGAACCAAATTGCCTATTTTCTGCGTATATCAGATCCTAGTCTTTTTTGAAAACTTCAATCACGCCTATCCGATGCTATTCAAGCCAATATCGCCTGTTTCGTGCCGCAGATCGAGATTTGAAGTGACTACAACAGGGTGGGCTGCCCCTCCCATTTCGGGCGCTGCCATTGAGAGATTGGTAGTGTGCATTGGAGTGCTGAGGAGGTGTTCTGGACTCTCTGTATACATTATAGATATCGTGTAGGAGCTGAAGTGCGCTATGCAGGAAGCTGCGGACCGATATGAGAAGCGTCGCTTATCAGCTCGCGAAGTGGCGGGAGAGAAACAGGATGCCTTGAGGGAGAGCATTGAGTTGAAATACCAGGTGTGCTACTTATTCAAGGCCCTGGGTAAGCAACACGAGTCTGTGCGAGGTGTGTGTGATGACGCTTCTTGGGTCATGCAGCAGTTCGCTGAAATGCTTCACGTGCCTCGGTATGCATTGATCAAGACGTGTCCTCTAGGAGACAATGATGAAGAGTTTGACTTTCATCCAGTGATCTGGGAGGAGAAGGTGTACTCTACGCGTCGGAACGACACTATTCGAAACGACATTAGAGTGACGAATTGCGACGATGATAGTCTGATTACTACTCTCACAGGGCATACTAATCATGTATGCTGTCTCATCATTGATGATGGCAAGCTGTACTCTAGCAGTGTTGATACAACCATCAAGATCTGGAACTGTAGCACTGATACTCTCATCAAGACTCTCACAGGACATACTGCTTTGGTATATTGTCTCACTATCAACGATGGCACGCTATACTCTGGTAGTTGGGATAATAGCATCAAGGTGTGGAACTGCAGTAATCATAAGCTGATCACTACTCTAAGTGTCCCAGAGGAGCACAATGAGGAGAGCGAGGATGAGGGACCTACTAGTGATGTACGGTGTCTCACTATCAACGATGGCAAGCTGTACTCTGGTAGTTGGGATTGTTCAATCAAGGTGTGGAACTGCAGCACCAATAAGCTCATTACTACCCTTGCAGAGCATACTTGGGGCGGTGTAAATGGTCTACGTATCCATGGTGGCAAGCTGTACTCTCATGCTTATAACGTCGTCAAGGTGTATGATTGCAGCGATGATACTCTCATTACTACTCTCGAGGACCATACTTGCTGGGTATATTCTCTTGAGATCCACGACGGCAAGCTGTACACTAGTAGCAAGGATAAGACCATCAATGTGTATGACTGTAGCGATGACAGTCTCATTACTACTCTTAGAGGCCATACTAGAGGTGTAAATGGTCTCACCTTCCAGAATGGCAAGCTATACTCTAAGCAAGCTGATGGTGCTATCTATATCTGGCAATTGTGAACAGGCTATGGTCTGGTACCTTCATGTATATCTTGTATCGAACCATCATCATACATTGTAAATTGTAATATCTCTAAAATGCTATTCGAGGATTCGACCCAAAATCGCCTGTTTACGTGCCGCAGATCGAGATTGGAAGTGACTACAGCAGGGTGGGCTGCCCCTCCCATTTTTCACAGTGTCGATTCGCTGCTATTGAGTGATTGGTAGTGTGCATTGGAGCGCTGAGGGGGTCTCCTTGGCTCTGTTTATACATTATAGATATCCGGTAGAATCTGAGACATTATGCAGGAAGCTGTGGACCGATGGGAGAAGCGTCGCTTATTGCCTCGCGAAGTGGCGGGAGAGAAACAGGATGCCTTGAAGGAGAGCACTGAGTTGAAATACCAGATGCGTTTGCTGTTCAAGCTCCTGGGCAAGCAACACGAGTCTGTGCGAGGTGTGTGTGATGATGATGCTTGGGTCATGCAGCAGTTCACTGAAATGCTTCACGTGCCTCGGTATGCTTTGATCAAGAAGTGTCCTGTAGGAGGAGACAATCCGAACTTTCAATTCCATCCGCTGATCTATGAGGAGAAGGTGTATTCTAAAGCTGGCAGAGTTATTAGAGTGACGAATTGCAACGATGATAGTTTGATTACTACTCTCACAGGGCATACTGATGATGTACGGTGTCTCATCATTGATGATGGCAAGCTGTACTCTGGTAGTGATGATAGCACGATCAAGATCTGGAACTGTAGCACTGATACTCTCATCAAGACTCTCACAGGACATACTGGTTTTGTAAAGTGTCTCACCATCAACGA
>JACLAD010003323.1_pt1 | contig 20422 bp, 31 predicted proteins | sample 8027901 | NCBI WGS metagenome assembly JACLAD01 (sample SAMN15725071, study PRJNA655200) | protist metagenome | isolation source: fluorescence activated cell sorting (FACS) single amplified genomes of... | place: Spain: Blaines Bay Microbial Observatory, Mediterranean Sea | collected 2016-07-05 | reverse complement strand
GCTCGACTTGATTTTGCCTGATGGCGCCTTCCAAAGCTTTCCTGCTTTTAAGGTGCCGTCTTTGTCTTCGCATGGGGTGGGGGATGCTTTTGTTGGCGCCTTGGCGGCGCAGCAGCTTGTGCAGATATCTTGGAACCGCGCTTAGATATGCGCAAGGGGCGTCGGTGCCGCACGTCGCCACACTGCGGCGATTACCTCTGGCGACATCAAAGCCCTTATGCAGAAAGGCGCGCTTTAGGCCGAGTTATCGCAAGTGATAAAAATTTCGGGCATTGTGCGCAAAAACTTTTACCTGCTCGAGCGGCGTTAAATGCGAGGTGAGGCTTTGGGCTGCGTTAAGCCAAACGTCATATTCGCCTTGTAGGCGGCAGACCGGCCAGTCTGAGCCCCACATCACGCGATCGGCCCCAAAGCTTTGCAATATGTGATCAGAGAACGGTTTCAAATCGGCTTTTGTCCAGCCCTCGCGCGCTTCGGTGATTAAACCGGATAATTTGCAATAACCGCTGCCAATATCCGCCAGGGCGGTGATCCCTTCAGCCCATTCTGTGAACGCGTCTTGCCCGGCCATGGCATAGCGAATTTGCGGCTTCATACAATGGTCATATACCGTTCTCATTTCAGGATATCGTTTCGCCAGCGTTAAAAAATTCGGCAAATGTTGGGGAAATCCAAGCGCATCAAAGCTCAGATCGAACTGACAGATGCTTTCAAAGGCCCATTGGATATCCGCTCTGAGCATCCAATTGATATCGGGTATATCTTGGATCATCGGGCGCACCCCCAAAAACTTTGGATGCTGCGATAATCGCGCGAGCGTTTGGCGTTGGCTTGGGGTGTCAAAATCGACCCATCCAACGACGCCTAAAATAGCATCGCAGCCATCTGCCAAGCCCAGCATATATTCGGTTTCTTCCACGCTGGGGGCCGCCTGAACCAGGATGGTGCCGCCGATATTATGCCGCGTCAGGGTTGGCAACAGGTCTTTAGGGGCATAGGCTCTGTTCAGCGTTGGATTCTCTTTGGGCATCCAGCCGTAATCGCCGCGCAAGGGCTGCCAAAAATGTTGATGCGCATCAATGATCATCTGGACAATCCTGTTGGTGCATCTGGGTACATCAGCTCGGCTGATTTTAAGCTTGTCCAAAGTTCGCTTGGAATATCGCATTCTAAAGCTGCAATGTTCGAGCGCGTCTGCTCTGCGCTTTGCCCACCTGGAATCACCGCCACATGCGTTCTGTGCAAGAGCAGAAACTGGAGCGCTGCCGCGATAGGAGGAACGTTAAATTGTGCGCAAATCGCTTCAATTTTGGTAACTTTCTCCATGATATGGGCGGGGGCCGGATCATAGTTGTAATATACGCCTGGCACAGCTCCGGTTGCCAGAATGCCCGAATTATAAAGCCCCCCTACGATGCCGATTCCGCGCGCTTCGCAGAGTGGTAGAAAGCTTTCCAAGGCCTCCTGCTCTAACAGCGCATAGCGCTCGGCCAAGATTTGGCACACTTCCCATTCATTCACTCCGCCCTCAATGGCTTTAATGATGCCCTGATCTCGCAGTTCAAGCATTGCAGCATAGCCTTTTTCATAGAAGAAACTGTCGATCCATGCATCTGAGGCCTGCTTTGATCCATGGGTGGAAATGCATAAATCATGGACATATAAAATATCAATGCGGCTAACACCAAGCCGCTCGAGTGAAAACTCTACCGAGCGCATGACCCCGTCATAAGAATAATCATATTGTTCTTGGCGCTGGGGCACGTCGAACCATTTTCCCCGCCCTGTGTGTGCTTCAGGAGCGCAGGGTTTCATGATCCGCCCGACTTTGCTTGACAAAAGATACTGGTCACGCGGTTTATCGCGTAAAAAAGCATTCAATCTGGTTTCGCTTAGGCCCAGCCCATAAAGGGGGGCTGTATCAAAATAACGCATGCCGCTTTCCCAGGCTTGATCCAATGTTGCGCGTGCTTCAGTGTCAGGAATCGCTTTGTATAAATTTCCCAATGGCGCGGTGCCAAAACCTAATTCGGTGAAATTCAGACCGCCCGTTTTATGCCGATCCCAGTGCCGCGTGTTAAGCATATTGGTTCTCCTTGTTTGCCAGAAGCTTAGCGAGTCTTCTTTTGCCTGCACAGAATTTAATGGTTAAGCTTTTAGTAACCAGTTCTTTTTAGAAGGTCCAGGCATCACACGATTTTGCACGCTGTTTCAAAAACCTAAACCGGTGATTGCAATGGTGCATCTGGGGGCTCTGCCTGGTAGCCCGCTTTACGCTTCTGCCGCGGGGCTTGAGGAGCTTTTAAGCGCCTCGCGCGCCGATTTGGTGGCGCTGCAAGCGGCAGGTGTCGATGCGGTGATGTTTGGCAATGAAAATGATTGCCACTATGAATTCAACGTGGATCCTGCCTCAACGGCTACGCCGGTCTATATGATCGGGCAGTTGCGCGCCGAAATTACGGTGCCTTTTGGCGCGAATATGCTGTGGGATCCACGCGCCTCGGTAGCGCTTGTTGCGGCAACCTACGCCGCTTTTATACGCGAGATTTTCACCGGCACCTATGCGTCAGATATGGGGTTTTGGGCGCTCGGATATGCTGATGTTGTTCAATATTTCGGCCGAGTTTACGCATTCTCTTGATCAGCGGTATTTGCCCGACCGTGCGTGCAGTGCCGTGTTTTCTTCGATTACTGATGCAGTTTTGGTGAGCAGCCAAATCACCGGTTAGGCTGCCGCACTTTCCGATCTTAAGGCGGTAAGCGATTTCGCCAGACACCCCTGTCTTGGTCAATACGAGGGTGAAACACGAGACGGTGGCTGATGTGCTTCGAGCGGCGGATGGCTGTATTGTCGGCTCTTCTTTAAAATGTGATGGCGATACTTGTAACAGCGTTGATCCTGCACGGACCTTAGATTTTATGGATCGCGCCAGAGTGTTAAGGGAGCGCATGTGAAAAATCTTATAGAACAGGATTTATAAGCCTTGATGCTGGTGCCAGCCCTGTCGGGCTATGAAGAACGTGTGGCACGCTATCTGAAAAAAGCAATTGCAGGCGCTGGGGCTTTCAACGTGCAGTGATCGGTTGGGAAATCTTTTGGTTCAGTTTCCAGGAAGCGGGCCCAAGGTGATGTTATTCACGCATATGAATCAATTGGGCTTCGTGGTGCGCAAAATAGAAGCTGATAGATTTTTGCGCGTTGAGCGTTTGGTCGGCGTACCCGAGCACGCGCTGGCAGGGCAACCGGTCTTGGTCTGCGTTGGCGAGGGGCGCGATGTTGCTGGCGTTTTTGCAAATAAAAGCCATCATGTCACCTTGTCCGAAGAAAAGTATAAAGTTCTACCATATTCTGAGATGTATATCGATTTGGGATTCAGCTCGGCCGCCGACGTTAGGGCGGCAAGTATCAATATTGGCAGCCCGGTTGTTTATTTTTCCAAAACGCGGGCGTTAAGCGCTGACCGGGTGGCTGGAACCAGCATTGATGATCAGGGCGTGCTGCGCGGCATTTGGCCGAGCGCATGGCCAGACCGCCCGTGGATGCGGCACGCTGAACGGGGTTATTCCTTGGTGGCGCTTTAACTGATCTGTCTTATGTACAGCTGGTGGGTGAAGGGGTGGCCGCTTTGGATCTGGGCTTTCCGATGCGATATTCACATTCGCCCTCTAAGCTGTGTGGTCTAAATGATTTAGCGTGTTTGTAGCGCATTGATCCGATATTTTCATTGCTGCCGGGAGAATAGCGTAATGCGCTATGAATTGAGAATAGATATTGGCACCTATGAATTTTGGTTCATGAACGTGGGCAGGTGATCGCGCAAGCGGGGCGCACGCATAAAATGTTTGTGCCGCAACCTGGCTGGGCAGAACATGATCCCGAGCAAGACTGGTGGGCCGATTTTTGTGTTGTCAGTCAAGTATTGTTGCAACAATCGGGAACTGATCCGGCAGATATTTTTGCGGTTGCTTGTAGCGCGATTGAGCCTTGCATGCTGCCGGTGGATGCGCAGGGAAACTCATTGATGAAGAAGTGATCCTTAGCCGTTGTGGAAATGCGCTGACGTTGTAATCTGTGGGGCCAAAAATCCTTTGGCTCAAGCGCAATCGAGCTGATCTATGTAATCAAACCGCGCGGATTTTAACTTCAACCAGCTTTTTGGTGCATCGGCTCACAGGGTGCTATGTGGTCGATCATTACACAGCCGCCAATTTTTCGCCGCTTTATGATGTGTCAACGCAACCGTGGATTATGTCACCAAATCGGCTGCGCAGGCAATAGGGTTTACCAAAGGCACTCCAATCATGGTTGGCACCATAGATGCTGCGGTAGAGGCGGTCTCGGTTGGGGTGAATATGCCTGGCGATATGATGGCGATGTATGGCTCAACTATATTTATCATTTTGCGTACCGCGCAGCGCGTCAGCGATCCGCGTCTTTGGCATGCGCTTTAGTTGTTTGATAGTGAATGCGCCTCTATGGCAGGGCTGGCCACCAGCGGAATACTCATGCATTGGTTTCGCAACCAGTTCGCCAAAGATTTGGATCCCGAAGAGGCTTTTCCCTTATTGGCGCTAGAGGCGCAAAAAGCGCCCCCGATGCCAAGGTTCTGTTGCTCTTGCTTTATTTCTTTGGTGAAGGGACGCCGATTTATGATGCCAATGCCAAAGGCAGTTTTTTTGGATTAAACCTTACTCATAAGCGGGGGGATATGTATCGCGCCTTGATTGAGGGCATTGCCTATGAAACGCGCCATGTCACTGATACATTTTCTGAAATCAGTCACCCTCCGCACTGGTTATTGGCGGTTGGTGGGGGTACCAAGAATGCAGTTTGGCTGCAGGCTACGTCTGATATTTGCGGCTTGCGCCAGGAAATGCGCAAAAACACGGCAGGGGCGAGTTATGGTGATGCGTTTTGGCGGCATTGGCCATTGGCCCCGGGTGAAGCGCATCAATATTGAGCATTGGAACCCAATAGCGGTGGATATCCGCGCGAATGCTGGTCCGCAGTATGATCATAACTTTCAAATATTTCGAGATTTTTATGACGAAACAAAAGCCATCATGAAACGGCTGTAACGTCACCGACACTAAATACTTTATTTTTGGATTCAATGAATGGGGTTGCGTGTGCTGCCTAGGAAAGATTATGCTGCCATAGGTGACGTGCTTAGGGATCATGCGCCGCGCGAGGCCGCGCGGCTGGCTTGACTAACCAGACTATGGCGCTAGTACATTAGCATATAATATTGTGAGGGTGGATTTCTGAATTGGCACAACAGTCAGACACAAAAAAGTTGAAAACCATAGAGCCATCGTTAGGCTCTTTAACGCAACGCACCTAATTCTATGCTGCGTGATGCGATCATCAGTCTGCAATTCAAACCCGGAGAGCTAGTTCATAAAAGTGAATTATGCGCCAGCTTAGGGGTGTCACGCTCACCGATTTCTGAAGCTATAAGCCGACTTGTTCAAGAGGGGCTTGTGGAGTTTTTTCGACAAGCGGGCACTTATGTGGCGCAATTTTCTATGGATGAAATCAAGGAAGGGGCGTTAGAGCTTGCCGCGATTAAACGGCTGGGGCGTCAAATTTCGTAGGAGCAGATTGTGCTATTGCGGCGCAATATCCGGATTCAAGAGAATTTCGTGGCGGATGAGGATTTTCAAGGCTTTTATGGGTTAGATCGGGAATTTCACCAAATGCTTTTAGCATTCACCGGTTTTAAGAAATTGATATGGTTCGTCGAAACCGCATGGGTAAATGTGGATCGCGCTCGGCAGCTTGTTTTGCTGGTGCCCGTGCTGGTTGCGGAAACCTTGACAGAACATCAGACTATTTTTCAGGCCTCACAACGGCGCGATCCAACGGCGGCTCGTGCGGCGATGCAGGTGCATTTGAGCAGATTGATATCCTTTTTGACGCCCTTGGAAAAAGAACATTCTGGATTCTTTTTGGAATAAACGGCCGCGCCTGATGGCCGCGTTCGGGGCGTGGCCCTTAAGAGCACCCAAAGAATTTCTTACTTCACCGCGCTCGCAGCCATGCCCTTGATGTTTAAACGTTCAAGCACAATACCGATCATGATCAAGGGTAAAATCGCCGCGAATGATAGTGCGGCCATTGACCACAAGGGAATGCCTTTAGATCCGGTTTGGCTGGCCACCATAACGGGCAGGGTTTTGGCATGCGAAGAGGTGAGTAATGTTGCAGAGAAATATTCATTCCACGTTAAAACCAACGCAATGATGAATGAGGCCACCATGCCGGGCAGCGCGATTGGCAGAATAATCGTGACAAACGCGCTCCATATCGAAAGGCCATCTACCAGCGCGGTCTCTTCCAGTTCAATGGGAATTGAACTGAACTGATCGTGCATGATCCAGATCATGATCGGTAAAACCGTAAGCGTATACAGCTCAATCAACTCAATACGCGTATCCAGCAAATCCACTTCTTTATATAAAACAAGGAAGGGCAGCGCTAACACCATTGGTGGCAAAATCAATTGCGATAGAAAGAAAAACGAAATACTGGAATTGCGCATAAAACCAAAACGGTAATTAAATCGGCTGAGGCCATAGGCGATGCAGCTACCTAAAATCACTGCCAAGGCCGAGGATCCGGTTGCTGCGATGGTTGAATTCCAAAACCGTTTTAGGAATTTTTCGCGCACAGTGCTTTATTGAAACATGGTTTCGGGCGATAATCCCAGCGAGCGCATGCCAAGCCATTTTGGGGTGAAATCCCACCAAGGCACCAGATTGCCCTTCATCACATCGGGGGCCGCTTTGAAGCTGGTGGTCAGCGTCCAATAGATTGGAAACAAACAAATTACCGCCTAAAGAATTAAAATGCCATAAATCACCGTCCGATTCACTATCCAACTGGGCCAGAAGGCTAAATCTGACTTGCTGTCTTTGAAAATTTGTGTGCTTATGTTTTAATATTTCTGCCATATCCAGCGGTCTGCTAATTTCATTAGGATGGTCACTTCAATCACAATAATCACCAAATAAAAGATTGTTAAAAACGTGATATCATCTACATTTGAACGGTCTTGATACTCTCAAAAGGTAAATCTGTTGACGCTGTCTGTCGCACCTCCGGGCTCGCCTGAAGTAACATTGGTAATCACATCAGCCAGTTTCAATTTGAAAATAATGCGGATTAAAATAGCGGTGATCGACACCGGCAGCATCAGCGGAAAGGTAATTTCCCAAAAGCGTTTCCAGGCCGGCGTGCCATCCACTTCTGTTGCCTCATGCAATTCTCGCGGGATCGCTTGTAAGCCAGCAGCTTTCCATTCATCATATTGGAAATGCGAGTTTCGATAAGGCTGGAAACCTGATGGATAGGCGGACATCCAAAGCGAGATATCTTTGCCGCCCAAATGCGCTGCTGCAGACCAGGCCGCTTTGCGCTTGTTCTCATCGCCTGACACCCGCTTGGTGACGTAAATACCCCAACCTAAATAGGCTATATTTGGCGCCTCATTATAGGTATCTTCCCAAGCACCGGTGATCGAGTTGTAAACGCGATCCGAGCCAGGGTTCATGCCAAAACCCACAACATCCTCAATAACAGAGGTATCCGAGGTGCGAGCGTTTGATCTGATATCAACCCTACCACATCAACATTGAGCCGGTGCCCGCTAAGAATTGTTGGAAGCCCGTTGTGTCAGGATCTGCGTTAATCTGGTCGGTTGGATAGGCGCCATCTGTGGCGATAAGATCCATCACATCTTGGATCGCCTGCACCCAAGCCGGGTTATTGACGCGCGGCTTTATTGTATCGGGATCAAACAGCCAAGCTGGATCGTTTGGATGTTTGGCATAAGCTACGGCTCGGTTTTCTAAGAAATAGAAACCAAATCACCCCCAGCCTTTCAGCGGGTCAAGATATACATGAGCTGGCGGACCGGTTAATGTATCTTCTTTGCCGGCCACATCTTTAGAAATCTTGTTGACCTCCTGCCATATTTTTGGCGGGTTTGCACGCCCAGTAACAGAGCTTTCGCCAAAGTAATCTTTGCGATACGAGAAGGTATGACAATCGCCATCAATATTAATTTTGTAGGATTTGCCGCCCCATGTGCCCAACAGCGGATGCAGATACCCCACCAGATCATCAGCTTCAATTTGATTTTTTACCCAGTCCGATATTTCATCAAGCAGGCCTTTACCAGCCGTGTCACCTTTGAAGGGTGCGCCCATTTCAATAATATCAAAATTAACGGTTTCGGGTGCAATCGCTTACTGCAATCTGGGGTTATAATCGGCTTGCGCTAGATTGATCTAATTGATTTTTGCCCCGGTATAGGCTTCCCGAGGTTTTAAGAACCCTCGGAACAAAAAGTTGTGAAGATTCTGGTTATTCAGGCCCATAAATATCAGCCCGACGCCTTCAAACTCACCCTCCGCAACCCGTTCTTTCGTTGGGCCTGAGTACATTCGGCCAACTTTTTTCCACTCGGCATCGGTGGGGGATTCCATGCCGACGCCAGGTACTTTTAGAATTTCTTCGCGCAGCGATGAATGGCTTCCCGCAAAGAGCGGGCACAGCGCCCTCCATGGCCGCCAAGGCACCCGCGCTTGCGGCCCCTTTTAAAACATTGCGGCGGCTCATTTTGCCGCGCACCATCTGATTATATAATTCGACTTTCACGTTTTCGTCCTCCCAATTTGTTGGCGCCCAACCTGATCTTTGAAACGGTTCAGCGCTTTGCTCAGAAGATAACCTTCCAACATCTCGATCTGTGCCTCTTACCGGACAATGCTATTACGAAATCATTTCAATGATTCTGTGCATCTGTTAAGCTGCTAACATGTTAGCATGATCAGAGATGGACAGCTGCTTTCTTATAGTCTAGGTTTTTTGAAATACAATTTTATGGAAACCCTTTGAAATGGTAGAGGTCACGCTTCGCAATTTGCGAAACTCATACGGAACTACCGAGGTTATTCATGGGTTGGATGTTGATATTAAAAATGGCGAATTCGTGGTGTTGGTTAGCCACTCTGGCTGCGGTAAATCAACTTTGCTTCGGATGATTGCCGGCCTTGAGGAGATTTCAGACGGGCAAATTGCAATCGGTGATCGCGTGGTGAACAATTTGCCACCGGCGGAGTGCGATATTGCAATGGTGTTTCAAAATTATGCGCTTTACCCGCACAAGACCGTTACGTCGAATATAGCGTTTTCCTTGCGCATGAGAGGTATGGACAAAGCCAAAATTAAGACACGGGTTGATCGTGCGGCCGAGATTTTGGGCTTAACGCTTCATCTGCAACGATATCCAAGAACGCTTTCAGGCGGGCAGCGGGTTGCGATGGGCCGCGCGATTGTGCGCGATCCGCAGGTTTTTTTATTCGATGAGCCGCTGTCAAACTTAGACGCAAAATTGCGCGTGAAGATGCGGGCGGAAATTCGCGAATTACACCAGTGTCTAAAATACACCACGGTGTACGTGACGCATGATCAGATTGAGGCGATGACCATGGCGGATAAGAAAAACGGCCATATCGAACAGGCCGGCAGCCCGCTCGAGCTTTATGACACTCCTACGAATACTTTTGTGGCAGGGTTTATCGGCTCACCAGCGATGAATATGATCAAGGCTTCCGTTTCGATTGACCCGACTGCTGGCCCACAAGCGCTGATTGGCCAGGCCTGTTTGAACTTGCCCGTGGTGGCGTCGCTTAAGGCCGGCCAAGAGATATTGATCGGCATTCGGTCAGAAAACCTTTTGCCAGCGGTTAATGGTATTGCTGGGGAAATAACCGTTATTGAACCAACCGGGTCGGAAACGCATGTTGTGGTGCGGTCCGAAAGTCAAGATTTTGTGTCGGTGCTGTGCGAACGCTCTGAGTACCAACCGGGCCAATCGACCAGGCTGTCAGCGGCGATCAAAGATTTGCACGTTTTTGACGCTGATAGTCTGCGGCGCCTGAATGATCCGTATTAGTCTGCGCTTACAACATGCGTCGGATTGCGCGGTAAAAATTTGACGGCTTCGGGGCTTGCAGGTGAAATGCAAGTGGGGTCATCATGCAAAGAAGAAATGGGGTAAGAACGGCGCCCACTTAAATGAGACACGAGACGGATCGCTCGGATGGGGCGCGCCGTGTCGGCAATAGATGAGAGAAAGGATCCTAAAATGCTAATTGGGCTAAACCCACTTTTAAATGCAGATGTGTTATACGCCTTGCGCGCGATGGGGCATGGCGACGATCTCATCATTGCGGATACGAATTTTCCATCTAATAGCGTGGCCCGCGAAACCGTTTTGGGCGAGGTGTTGCGCATCGATGCATCCGCAGCAGAGGTGGTGCGGGCCGTGCTTTCTTTATATCCGATTGACACGTTTGTAGAGGGTGCGGCTGCCCGGATGGAAGTGGTTGGTGCGCCGGCTGAAATTCTACCCGTGATGCAGGAAGTGCAAGCCGAAGTGAGCGCGGTGAACGGACCGACAGCCATGATACCGATCGAAAGGTATGCTTTTTATGCGCGGGCAAAACAAGCTTATGCCGTGATCCAAACCGGCGAGCGCCGGTTTTATGGCTGTTTTGCGTTGCGTAAGGGCGTTGTGCCGCAAGATCAGGAGTAAATTATGGGAAACGTGGTTGTTTTGGGCGTGTTCGTCGCAGACACAGCTTACCGGGCAGACCGGATGCCGCGAATGGGCGAAACCGTTTTGGGCAGTTCCTTTTCGCTCGGCCCCGGCGGGAAGGGATCGAACCAAGCCGTGGCGGCAGGGCGCCTTGGCGCGGACGTTGCAATGATCAGCCGTCTTGGCCAAGATGATTTTGCCGAAATGGCGTTGAACACCTGGAAAGCAGCAGGTGTAACGCCTTACGTGATGCAAAGCCCTGATGATTATACTGGGGCGGCCTATATTTTTATTGAACATGTCACGGGTAACAATGCGATTATTATCGCCCCTGGCGCAGCAGCAAACATATCTGCGCAAGATCTTGAGGATCACGCTGATCTTATTGCGGCGGCGGATGTTTTTGTCACGCAGTTGGAACAGCCATTGGACGCAGCGCAGCGCGGGTTGGAATTAGCCAAGGCTGCCGGTGTGATTACAATTTTGAATCCGGCGCCGGCGGTCGAGCTGCCCGCCGAAATGTTTGCTCTGTGTGATTACGTGACGCCGAATGAAACTGAAACTGAAATTCTTACGGGATTGCGGGTGACTAATGAAGCAGAGGCTGCGCAAGCCGCGGCCGCTTTGCATCAAATGGGTGTTGAAACGCCGATTATCACCTTGGGTGAAAAGGGCGCGTATTTACACGGCCATGGATTGATACCCGCCTTTTCGGTTGGAGAAGTTGTCGAAACAACCGGCGCGGGTGATGCGTTCAACGGTGGATTCGCCGCGGCTTTATCGGAAGGGTTTAATCCGGTCGAAGCGGTTCGTATCGGCAGCGCGACTGCGGGAATTTCGGTAACGCGCGCGGGCACGGCTCCGTCGATGCCATCACGCGCTGAGGTGGATGCGCTGCTTGGCTAGCCGTTCTTTATGCTGCATAATTTTATCGGTTAGGGCAGCTGCGGTTTTTTAAGGAAACGGTAAAGTTTTTTTGCAATCAAGCGCTCAACAGGCTCAAAACTTTTTGAGTTTGTAATCAAGAGCTCTTAGTCGCGACGCAGTGCACCATCACTTGCACGCCAATCGACATACAGTTTGTGCCTGTTGAAACGGAAAGATGCACCAGGGGCAGGCCCAACAATGTCCATGACCTGCTGAAAAGCTAATTGCCAGTTGAGTCAAGCCCTTTGGGCGCTAAGGATATGAGAGCTGAGCTTCTGGAGATGGTTTTGCACCAGATCGTTGAATTGATGATACAGCTCATAATCATTGATTTTGGTGCGTAAAGCCGCGTAACGCGCCAGGATAAGGATATCATCCAGCGTCATGTTTGTAATATGCGGTGCACAAGCTGCGTTTATATCATCGCTTAACCCCTTTATATAGGGCTCCGCTTGCTCTGTGAATGCGCCTTCAATCATCGCGCTTCTGAATAGTTTTTCACCGGGTGAGGGGCGGCGCTGGGCGTACAAATTTGCATCACTTGCGCCAAATCCTCAAACTCATTGGAGATGAAGCCAATCGTATCCAAGCTGGGAGATTGGCTTAAAACACCAAAGCGATCAATCAAGCCGAAACTTGGCTCAATTGCGAAGACGCCGCAAAACGTAGCAGGGTGAATGACCGATCCGCCGGTTTGGGTGTCAATGGCCAATAGCAGCAGATTTGCGGCCACCACTGCCGCTGATCCTGAGGAAGATCCGCCTGGGGTAAAGTAAAGCTCGCGGGGGTTGCGCGTACGAGGAGGTTAAAGAAAAGCCAATTCAGTCGTAACTGTTTTGCCGATCACCAGGGCGTCTTGCGCCTTGAGCTGTTTCACAATGCTGGCATCGGTTTGTGCGCTGCAGCCGATTGGCGCGGCACAATCAAACGTTGTAAGTATGCCGGCTACAAATGGCAGGTCCGCCAAATGTAAGGCCGCACGTTGCTCTTGGAGCAAAGCGTTAAGATGGGCGGCTTCGGACAGGGCGATGGTCTCGTCAATATATTCAAATAATCCCAATGGTGCTACGGCACTACTTAAAGTGGCGGGCAGGTTGTTTCATTGTGACACTTTTATTTCTGGTGGTCAGGCTACGTCAACATGCCGATCGGGTAAAATGGGAATACGGCCTCGCTTCAAAAAATAGGGCCACATTACCAGTGAAGACAGCCCCCAAATGATCGCGAGCATATACATACAGGCGGTGATGGAAATATATTCCGCCATCAAACCCACCAAAAGGGGGCTGAATAAGAACCCAGTAAAGGAGACGGTGGTGACATCCGATATAATTTTAGACGCGTTTTCTGGATTACGCCGGGTCGCAAGCCCCATCGCTAAAGGAATAAAATTGGCACTGTAAAACCTAAAAGCTGCGAAACCAAATATGATTGCGGCTAACGATTGGCTATATAGGTTACGGCCGCCATAGAAACGCAGCCCAAAAGCATAGCCGATGTACCCATACCACGCTCTCCAAAGCGAGAGATCAATGAAGCGCCAAACATGCGCACAATAATCTCAGAGCTGTTAAACACAAAAATACCGACACCGCCAAGCGCGAGGGCAAGCTCAGTATCGCGGGTTAACCACAAGGCTGACCAGTCAAAATAACACTAATCGTGTCCATTGAGATAGCCGTGACAGCGCCTAAAAACAGCGTGTCGCCGATTGGCACTCCCAAGCGGATCTTTTGTAATAGCCTTCGATAACTACGCCAAGCAGGCTTCCGATTGAAAAGCACGCGTGATAAAATGGCAACAAGCGCTGTCCGTTGGCTTTTTCTGTTTTCACCGTGATAACGATCGCACAGGGGCTGATCACCCCAAAACTTAACCTCACTGGCAGTGCCACAAGCGCAAAGGTTAATGCTGCTTCTGTCGATACCTATAAAAAGATTATTAAGCTAAAAGCGATGACGCCAAGCGGGAGTAGAAAATGCGATCCAAGTTTTGGAATGATGAGCTTATTTGTTGCTTGCATCGAGAAGATCGATCCAATGCCAAACAGCAATAGAATGTACCCAAAATTCTTTTTCGACAGCCCGATTTCTTCGATCTTCCAATGAATGGAAACAAACCAATTTCCAATAATCAACATGCAGATGATAATAGCAAACCTAGACATATAAATGGCTGGAAAGAGCTCTTTTAAATAAGAATTTTATATTATATTTCACCTAATCGGATCGTTTGAATTGATTTCAAAATCTCTATATAAATTGCTATGAGGTGTTTCTAGGAAGAACTATAAAGTATTTATATAATACTTTTATGCCAGAGGTATATAAAATATAACCGTGCCCAATACAAGTATATTTTTTACTTTGAAATTCTTAAAATGAGTTTGATATCTGAGACTTTTATTGCGTTTGCCAAATCTTAAATTTAGTCTAACGGACCCTTTATTTAAAAAAGTATCGGAAGCTAAATTTTACCAAAGGCTTTTGAGTGGTTCTGCTTCTATTGCAACCGTTATTTATGTTATTTTGGCTTGTCGGGGTATTTTCAAAGCGCTAAACTATTGGTATCATAGGATTAAGATAAGAGCGGCTATGCGCAAGTTGTTTTTTATTCTCCTCTTATCTCCGTGGATTGCTCTGGCAGGTCAGGTGGAACAAGAGGAAGTGGATTAGGTTTTGAAGGGTTGAGACCCGGCCCGCCTGCATTCGTGCATTTGAATAAAAGCAATAATGGGGTGATCCAGCGCGGAACTCGACTGCAATTGTTTTTGAAAGTTGATGAAGATCTTTTTAGCGTTGAAAACCAGCAAAAGATGGCGGCTAAATTTAAGCAGATTGTCGACCAATACTTCTATTTTTTGATTGGAAAAGTACAACAAAACGCCAGTAAGGAAGATCAAGAATATATTTTAGACAAGATGCGGCCCATCGTGAAAGAGCTTGAAGTTCTGGCTACGCTTCCTCCGCAAGATCTCCAATCCTGGGGAGGGAATCTGAAAGGCTGCGTAGAAAAATACGATCTTTTGTAATAGCGTTTACGCTCTTTAGAATACTTTGATCAGCGGTTGATTCGGGCTTTTACGGGATTTTAATCCACATTGCAGAGTTCTATTGTTAAATTTCAGAATCTGTTTTTATTGGCGATGGCCGCTCTTATCTCTAGACTTGTGACATAGTGATTTTGGACATCTTCTTACCAGTATCTCAGCCTGCGTAGCGGCTTATTACTGGCAACTGGTAAATATCTTTCAATAGATTTTACATCGGAAGGTAATTTTTTTTGATGAGTGTCAATAATCAAATTATCTTGCCAAGCGGCAAATAAAGGCTGGTATAGAATTGCTTTTACTTTATGCGCTGAATGAAGAACTGACCTTTGTGCAAGGGTTTTTTATATCTAAATTATGAAACTTTTACAGCGTATGTCCATGCTAGTGACGGTGTATGATTTATGGCAAGCTTTATTTTTATCAGATATAAAATTTGATTCAGAGAACAGTTTTAGTGACGTTGCATCAAACATAGCGTGCATGAGATAAAATCGGAGAAGAATATGTCCAATAAACAATACTTAAACGTCGTTTGATGTGTCGTTTATTTTATCTCCGTTTAGTTAAGCGCATTCGAATAGTCTTGAATCTGGATCTTGGGGGGTAAGGTACGCGCGGGGCTTGGCAAGAATTACGATCAAATCGGCAGCCTGCAAAACGGGAACCAGTGGTTTTACTGGAACGTTTCGATGTGGCGTCAAATGATTACCCTTGGTTGAAATTAACTTTCAAAGCAGGGCAGGTTGGTTATCAGTGGGGCGGTATTCTTTGCGCTTTAGGAGCGGCCATTGAGGGTGTTTATAAGAAGTGTGAAAAAGATAAACGCTCGTTAGTGTCCCGATTATTTGCGTGCTCGGAAGAAACCGGTTTGCGATCGAAAAATAGCAAACGTGAAAAGCAAATTAATTTTGTTGCCAACGGGGCTCGAAACACGAACCGGTTTGAGATTTATCAGATTGATTACGATGGCGAACGCCAGAAATACAAAACCTTGACGCCTTGACAATCTTGGACGATTAAAATCTACCCTTCGCATACTTGGTTGGTTTTAAGAGTATTGAACTCAGAAGTAAAATCCTGTCTTACTTTGGTATGCGGGCGAAAACAAAACATTCAATTGCAAGTACGGTAAGGGGGGATTAATTGAAAATCTTTAATCAACCTATTAAGAAAGAGAAGAGTGGCAAGGTTTCTTAAATGATATTAATAAGTAAAGGTAGAAATTTAAGACATTTTTGACCTATTGTCCGAAGTTGATCTTTAGATGGATTGACCAAGTGGACCGCATATTAATAAAACCGCAGCTAAGAAATCGGCACGTAGCATAATAGATATTGCTCGCAGCCTATTTTTTAGGCATTGAATTTTAAATTCAACCTTGTGAATGAGAAAATGAAAATAGTTCTGGTTGCTCCAGAAATCCCGCATAATACTGGCGCAATCGGGCGCACCTGCGTTGCGTTGAATTTAGAGCTTATTCTTATTAAACCCTATGGTTTTTCGCTGTCTGAGAAAACTGTGATACGGGCGGGCACGCGCTATTGGAAACATGTCCGCCTCAGCGAATATGAAGATTGGCAAAGCTTTCTTGAAGATTGTCATCCCGCGAAAGACGATCTTTATTTGTTTGAAGAACATGGGCAGCAAAGCTTTTATGAGCCAATTTATAAAGATGACGGGTATTTGATATTTGGATGTGAGTCTGCGGGTCTTCCACCAGAGGTGATGTTGGGCAGAGAGGATCGCATTTTTCATGTGCCTATGCGTAATCCGGTTGTTAAATCGCTTAATCTTTCCAATGTAGCGACAGCAGTTATTTACCAAGCCATGCGGCCTTTTTTATAAAGATGAAGTGATTTGGTACCGCCCTAATGGGACAGGAGTATGCCGATTTTAAGGCGCAACGCGATACGTGTTACCGCTTTTTTAAGTACGGGCGGCTCATAGCATTTAAAATGCGCATCGCGTATATTCTTTAGAGGCCGAATTGGTTTAAGCGGTTAAACGATTTACAAGTAAGTATGTTCGGTTTTTGTTGATCAATTTTTTAGGCGGATATCTGAATTATGAATATGTTTGCCTTCTCGTTCGCAATGCTGCAACGTTCTGATTTCGCACAGTGCCTGACTGGGATTTGCCAAGCGAATAAAGAAGTGAGAGTTTGATTAATTTGTGCCGCGATGCTGTTATTTCGGAGCTCATAAACCAGTAGAATATGCTCTAAATCTGATCCAGTTGGCGTGAGATGATTGCGAGTGTCAAAGAAACCGGCCGCTTTGCCATAATATGCTGCGTTCTTATAAAGCTCCGTATTGGCGGAACCTTGACAATGCGCGAGAACGGATTCACTTTTTTTAAAATCCGAATATGCAGTCATTGCATTTTTTATTAGCTACACCTAACATGTCGTAAAATATTATTTGGATCTAAATAATACTTAATTGAGACCAAAAACATTTAAGCCAGCGGCTTTCCAAAGGTGCAGCCTCGCTTGCCCCCAGCATCAACCCGGGCCAGCCTTTTACACGAACCTTGCGTTTGGTTTCTCACAAAAAGTCAGTTGTTGATTTTTTATAATGCAGCTTTGTCCGAACAAATGATTCACTTAAGCCGTTTTTTGCATGATTAAATTGTGAAACGCGGGTTTGGTTTAGGCGCACCTGTTAGCCTCGAACGAATTTGACGCCCGTTTCAGATCTATAATAAGAGCCCGTCTTTTTTTAACTAAACATGCATCGTGGCGTCTTTGGTGCCATTTGAATACTCTACGCGCAAATGCCGCACCAATCTATCGTCATTTTCCATGATCGCTTTCATTTGTTCGGCACTCATACTGCTTAGATTTATGACTTTTCCAGTGTAATGCCACATCATTTCCCAATCGGGGTGAAAGTAGGCCCAGTAAGCCTCTACGGCATGGTTTTCCCAGGATTCGGTCAATTTGCTATAAAGTGCTAATTTTTCGTTCCTTTCACGTGATGCCTCCTCAGCATTTTATCCGAGGTTATATTTTCTGTTGTATGGCGAGGTTCGGGTTTGAGTCAATTTTATCAAATGACAGTTTTTAGCAACCTATCCAAAGGCGCTATTTTTTTGAAAAAAATTATTGGAAGGCATGTTTTCAGTTTTCTCATGCATGAGACCTGTTTGAGCTAATAGACCAAGGATATCCACATCATTTTTATATTCCAGTGCCGGATCAGCTTCGATAATACTTTGATGAAAGGCAATATCGCCTTGGCTCCTCAATTCACCATTGCGCTTGAAGGGGCCATAAAGAATGGCAATCCTATCTAGGGCAACCGCCCTAGAAATTTCAATAATCAGAATTTTTGCTTCTTCGCGGCTCACCAAATGCAGCAGGTTTGATAAGAAAAGAAAATCATATTGGGTATTTACCTTCGACCATCTCGTTTCGGTTGTATCTAACAGGATCGGGGGTTCCACGTTATCTTGCTTTTTCTCATTGATCCAAATCTCGATACTTTTTAAGCGAGATGGATCCACATCTGGAGGCTGCCAAGTTAGCTCTGGAACCGTTGCAGCAAGTGATACGATGTGTTGGCCGGTCCCGCTTGCGATTTCTAAAGCTCACCCGCAGCGCGGCTCAAAGCGCTTCACCAGTGATAAAATGGACAGCAAATTCGGTTCAGCCAATGGCGCGTTTAACCGGCCTTTGAACTCATCTTGTGCGACTTTTGCCGTTTCTGGAAGGTTTTGTCGATGCACAATTTAGACTTTTTAGTCGACGGGCTTGCATCAAATACCGATTTGATTCAGTATGCGTGTTTCAATGGGCCGAAATCTTTGCCACCTTTAACAATCTCATACATCATATAGGGCTCATCTCCGATAACCCAATCACCATGGCTCGGCACGAAATAATAGGCATCACCGGGCCCTACTTCTATTTTTGAGCCATCATCATGTGAGCAACCGAGCCGCCCGGAAATTACAATACCGATATGCCCGGCTTGGCAGCTATCGTCACCAACGGTGGGTTTGATACATTCTGACCGGACCCAACCTGGCTGTAAAACCAATTTTGAGGTGTTTATATTGCCAAGCTTTAACACCTCTATTTTGGCTTTTGGCGGTTTTTTAACTTCATCTGCATCATCTAAATTTTTTTAGAAAAGACTTTGCATTCTAGCACCCTTTAAGTTTTCTTTTGATATTTTTAACCTTTCACAGACAGATCGCGTTTGTCACGAAAAAATGTCATATTTAGCTTTTTAAGCCCGTGCTACCTTTTTCTCTCAACGGTTTACGCTTACTGTGTGATCCAAACGTTCACTCCCATGAATACCAATGCCCAATGCATGGATCGCCGAAAGCGGTGTTGGGATCGCTGCAAAGAATGCAAAATGGTCAATCACAGCTGCGCTCACCAACTGCCCGATTAAAACAAAAAATACCGTTGTAGTGATAAAAAGAATATAGAAGACTATTAATAAACCTGCCATAAAAAGATACTTTGGCGCGGTCAGAATCGAAACGATGTTCAGTCCTGAGCTGCTCAAGAGCGCCGCCAAGTTTGTGAAGAAGGCAACAAAAAGCAGAGTGGTTACCGCCAATAAGTGGGATCCTAAAAAATTTCAAAGATGCGAGTTTAATGCCGCTAGCACTGGAACGCCGATTCCAGCTGCCAGTATGATCAGTGCAGATGTACTGTAGGACATAGTCTTCTTTTTCCCTCTTAAAGACAGTGACGTGACAATTTTCGGTTAGACCAACTGTGTTTGGCCCGCGTAGAGACAGCGAGGGCTTATTACAAACCCGCGCTTTGGGAGCTTTGGGTTGAATTTGAACGGGCCGAGCTAGCTTAAGCGACATGGTAGAATTGGAACAGCACGAAATCAGCAACATCATTCAAATGGCTTTGTCGGATCACGTGTCCTTTGCAGATATAGAGGGGCAATATGGCTTGAAAGAAAGCCAAGTGAAAAGGCTGATGTGGCAGAATTTAAAACGTGGCAGCTATCAGGCCTGGCGCAAGCGTGTGGCGCGGTTTTCCAGCCGCCGCGCGCATTACAAGTAAGATCGTTTGAGCAAGTCGGTCCGTCTATTATTTAAGATAATTGAACAATTTAGTAATGCTTAGAGGCAAGAGTTATCAGCCTTGATATAGTCTGGATAAGCGTTAAACTTTAGCGGATTTTTGAAAAGTAACGAGAGAAAAGAGAGACCTACATGCCGATTAAGAACGATGCAGACCCTATGACACCTTATCAGCTGCCGCTTCCGAAAGAGGCTCTTGATGAGATAGTTATCCCAGATGCGATGCCGAAAGATGATCGCTTATAGGTGCCTCAGGCAGAAAATGTTTGGTTTCGGCCTCTGTGTTTAAACCTCTCTCAAGAATATTTGGACAACATTACTGAAGATGCGTAAGGTGGAAGTGTTGTCTCGCTATCGGCATTCACAGGTTGTTCACGGATTTTTTTTGAAAGGCCACTGGCATTATTTAGAGCATGGTTGGGTGGTCGAAAGAGGTTCATATGTGTTCGAACATCCTGGAGAGACGAATATATTGGTGGTTTCCGAAGGCGTGGATGAGATGATCACGTTTTTCAAGTGAACGGTATAATGTGCTATGTGGATCCTTGGGGAAAAGTTCAGGGCTATGAGGAAGTGTTTTCGAAGATTGATCTGTGCAAAAAACATTCCGAGGCCGTGGGACTGAGGGAAGATTTTGTGAGTCAATTCATCCGATGATCTGACATCCTTTTCAGCGCACGATTATCAGGGCAGCGCGTTTGCCAGATGACTTCTTTTAGTATGATATAAGCGTCATGTGACTGGATTTTGTGGATTAACCTGTTTTTGTTCA
>JACLAD010012538.1_pt1 | contig 20432 bp, 12 predicted proteins | sample 8027901 | NCBI WGS metagenome assembly JACLAD01 (sample SAMN15725071, study PRJNA655200) | protist metagenome | isolation source: fluorescence activated cell sorting (FACS) single amplified genomes of... | place: Spain: Blaines Bay Microbial Observatory, Mediterranean Sea | collected 2016-07-05 | reverse complement strand
CCGACATGTGGGTCATGGCTTTATCGCAGTGGACGGCCGGAAAACATTTACAAGCCAGTGAGTAAGACTTGATTAAATAAAAGAACAAGTTGGAACGTAAAAAAATTAGATTTTGCTTTGGAATGTAAAAAGGGATTTTGGATTACTATTTCGTCTCATGGAGCCCTGACGAAACTAATACGTGTCGTCATCACCGAACAATGAGGGCGGTTCTTTGAATTTTGAGCGCAATTCTTCAGACAAAGCAACGCAATCATCTATACCATTAATATTGCCTTCAAAGATGTCGGACAAATTTTCCGGCAAAAATGCTAGTGAGATACAACCTTTGACATTAATAAAATCCCCTTTGACGCGCATCTCGGGTAGCGCGCGCAGATGTATACAGTCCAAAAGGTCTAAACATCCTCCAACCGATAAACCGGCGGGAAGTTCACTCAGCCCAGTGCATTCGGCGAGAGTCAAGTTTCCTCCAACTGTCAAGTCGTCGGAAAGGACTCCCAACCCGGTGCAGCCGTTGAGATTCAGGGATCCCTTCACTTTAAGGCTTTTAGGCAATGCAGTGAGACTTTTGCACCTGGCGAGATCCAAATTCCCCCCAACTGTTAAACCGTCGGGAAGGACACTCAATCCGGTGCAGTCGCTGAAGCTCAGGTCTCCAACAATTTTAAGCCCGCTAGGGAATGTCGGCAACGCAGTGAGACTCTTGCAATTTTTTAATTCCAAAGATCCCTCTAAAATCATATCATCAGGGAGGGTGGACAATGCTGAACACCCCGTCAAAATCAACTCTTTGCCGACCACAAGGCCCCGTGGTAATGCCACTAAAGCAGAACAACCCGTCAAGTCTAATACACCCTCGTGTAGTTCAAAGTCGTCACCGTCCACGGTTGGGCGCATAACAAAAACTTCCCTGCACAAAACATGAAGGTTATCGGGTAAAGCAGTCAAGCCAGTACAGCCTTTAAAGCATATATTGTGTCCGACATATAGGGAAATGGCAGGGTGGTCTTCATACTTGGCGTTAAAGTTATCTGGAAGACAGGTCAGGCCCGTGCAGCCTTCAAAGTTAATCGTGTTTTTCACCAAGAAACACTTCCTGTTGGTCTTGGAAATATGATCAAACATCGTTTCACCCTCGTCGCCAAAACCATTATATGGAAAGAAGGGCGTCCTGTTGTCGAATGCAGGCACTACACAAAATTCGTCCTCGTCATCGGTTGTTTCTAGTTTTCTTAAATGAGTGCAGCCTCTCAGGTTCAAACTATAGGCTTGAATGCTGCGAGGAAGTACACTCAACCCAGTGCAGCCAGTCAAGTTGATATCACCCAGTACACGCAAGTCTTCAGGAAGTGCTGTTAGTCCTGTGCATTCACTCAAGTCGAGCTTTTCATGTACGCGCAAGTCTTCAGGAAGACAGGTCAATCCAACGCAACCCTTGAGAGACAAACTCTTGGCTGAGAGTCCATTCGGAAGCGCAGTCAGTCCTGAACAATCATCCAATTGAAGCGTTTTCTTAACGCGGAGATTATCAGGAAGCCGAGTCACGCCCTTCTTAAATCTTCCCCCATGCATCGTTAAACGCACCTTCTTCCCTAAAAGAGTGCACAATTCCAGGCCTTGCTTCAACGAATCAACATCAAGCTCGCCGGTGCACGTGCATATCAATTCTTGCACGTTGGGGTCAAGACAAGTAAACGGATTGTTGGAGTCCGTCATCACGCCGTCGTCAAGTCGGCCGCCGCGAAGGCGATCAAGTATTGTACGAGTTTTATGATGGAATTTGTCGGCGCTCTGCTCTGTTGGCGTGCTCTCGCTCTCTTGAAGTGCCGTCTGTCGTCTCTTCTCTCTCTCTCTCTCTCTCCGTGGTTGTTTTTTCTTCCTCTCTTAAACGGTTTTGGACGGTTTTTTTAATTTTAATAAAAAACGGTTTATGACGGTTTTTTTTAATTAAAAAGGCCAAGATTTTTCAGCGCCCTCCTGCGTCAAAGCTTTTCGATCGGCCAGCTCCCGAGGCTAGCGAGGGGACCGATCTGTTGTTCTGTTTGTCAGTTCCATTTCATTGTGTCATTTGTTTGGATAAAAAGAAAGAAGGAAAGAAAGAAAGAAAGAAAGAAAGAAAGACAAAAAGAAAAGGGAAAAAAAGAAAGCGGGATGCGCGCGGTTCGACGTGTTCAGGCGGCGCTGGGGGCGCGCAGGTTTAGCTCGTTTCCTAGGCCGATGCCGTTGCTGCAAACCGTGGAAGGGTTTTCGAAGAATGAGGCCATTGTGGATAAGAATGGAGGCAGGTTTTCGTATGACGAATTGAAGACTGCATCGAACGGACTCGCGAGTGCCCTCAAGCGCAAGCTGGGCAAGGGTGATCTGTCAGGGGCTCGTATCGGGGTGCTTTGCACGCCAGGAAAGGATTATGTTGCCGCACAACATGCCGTCTGGCGTGCAGGGGGTTGCTTTGTGCCTTTGTGTGTTTCCCACCCTTTGGCCGAGATGGAATATGTTGTCGAAAACTGTGGCGTATCAGCCATCATTGCTGACGAGCAGTACGAAGAAACCGGCAAACAGCTCGCGCCCCCTTTTATTAGCGCTCTCGAGCAATCTGGCGGTGATCACTGCGAGCTTTTACCTCGCCAAGCGGACGATCCGGCCCTAATCGTCTACACCTCGGGAACCACAGGTCGCCCGAAAGGAGTTGTGACCAGGCATAGCGCCCTGGACGCGCAAATCACGGACCAGTACACGAGCTGGGGATGGTCTGATGCAGACCGGGTGATCAATTGCCTTCCCTTGCACCATGTCCACGGCATTGTCAATATCTGCTGTGTCCCCATGTATAGTGGAGCTACCATTGAATTCATGGAGCCGAAAGGCGAGCGGATTTGGACGCGCTTCCGGCTCGGCGACATGGCCGGGGGCAAAATTACCACATTCATGGCAGTCCCCACTGTGTACGCGCGTCTCATCACCGCGTTTGAAGAGCTCGATCCGGACACGGCTCACGCGTGTGCGCAAGCCGCACAAGAACTCCGCCTCATGGTGAGCGGGAGCGCTGCGCTGCCCACAACAGTCATGGAGCGCTGGAAGGAAATAACTGGCCACACGCTTCTAGAGCGGTACGGGGCCACCGAGTTTGGCATGGGGATCACAAACCCGCTTGACCCAGTGGAAGGGCGGCTGCCGGGCTATGTCGGAAACCCGATGCCGAGCGCCAAAGTGCGCGTGGTCGACGAGGAAACGGGCGAGGACATCGATCCAGAATCAGGCCAATCGGGAGAGCTCCGAATCACAGGGCCAATTGTATTCAAAGAGTATTGGGGCAACCCCGAGGCCACGGCCAAAGAGTTCGATGACCAAGGGTGGTACAAGACCGGAGACATTGGCGTTTTTGACCCAGACAAGCGATCCTACCGCATCCTTGGCCGCGCGTCGCAAGACATTCTAAAGAGCGGCGGATACAAGCTTTCTGCGTTGGAAATCGAGCGGGAGCTGTTAGAGAGCCCAATCATCCACGAAGTGGCGGTGGTTGGTGTAGATGACGACACGTATGGGCAAAAGGTGGCCGCTGTGATCAAGTTGCGCCCTGGCAAAACATTTGAAGAGCCGTCGTTCAAGGAATGGGCACTCGACCGACTCGCAAAATACAAGATCCCGACTGTTTACAAAATTGTGGACGAGATCCCGAAAAATGCAATGGGAAAGGTTTCCAAAAAACAACTTGTAAAAGAACTCTTCTAAAAAAAAAAAACTACTACTAAAGTCGCACTGCCAATCTAAAATCAGATGGAGCGTCCCCAAGCAACCTAGTGATGCTATTTGGGGCGGAATCGAAGGGCGCCTCGTCCAGTGGCGGCGGATCTAGCTTTCCAACCTCGGTCTTCAACATGACGTCCTCCAAAATATGTAGCAAGTTGGAGCGCCGAACGGGAGAAAGGTACCACGGGCACTCATTGAGAAACGCCAGCGAGCTGCCTCTTCTAGCCAGCGAGAGTGTTTCATCAGCGCCAAGTTCAAGCGCCAAGTCTCGAGTCACAAGGGTACTGTGCACTGAAAGGCATTTGAGCCAAACTTGCTGCCACGCCCTTCGTTTCAACACAGCTTCGTCTCTCTGACCACCTTGGTCATGTTTGGCGGCCGCTTGGGGGCCCGAATCGTTGCCCCCTTTGCTTTCAAGACCAGCGCCAAGCCGAGTGTCCAAAACGTGGTTGAAACCTGCACCGTCCGTGTACGAGAGCAACGTGGATACAACAGACTCGACCCACTTATCCAGCGGACGTGTGTCGTCTTCATTAAGAAGCGCTTCTGATGGGCAATCTGGGACCTGGACCACAATGCAGGAGAGACACTCCCAGGTGCTCTTTAATTCCTGATACTGTTGGTCATTCGTTGCCAACAGAACAGCGAACGCGCCACGTAATGATATCAACTGGATACTCAGCCAACTCAAAGCGTCGCTTGGATTACACACGAGCACTAGTTCGTCGGGTTCCAGCCTCATCTTATAGTGAACCGCAGTGTATGCAAGAATGCTTGGTTTGGCGAGACTAATTGCCACCCTGCTATCCACCTTGTCTGGCCGCGGTACCACCTCATCGTTGTGCACCACGACAGTTTTCGCGCACATTGCATTATTTCCACCCCGAGGCAGCGCAAGCACTTTGTCTCCCGGCTTGAGCCTCTTCACGCCACTGCCAACCTTTTTCACGCACCCAGCAACTTCCCAGCCGATGAACACTGGTTTCAGGTCGCCAACGGGCCACAAAGATTCCGAACCGCGTCTGCTCTCGATCACACGTTCATCCACCAGGCAGTATTCCACTTGCACGCTCACTTGATTCTCATCAACCTCCACGTCCTCCTCGCCTGCCTCTTTCAGTACAGCTGCGCCCTGCGCATCCAGCGCCAGCCCCTTCATGCCCCGTGGCTCTCTCTCTCTCTCTCTCTCCTTTTAAAAAAAACGGAAGAAAACCGCTTTTATTTGTCTAAAGAGATTCTCTCCTTTTTGAAAACAACGGAAGAAAACCGCTTTTATTTGTCTAAAGAGATTCTCTCCTTGAAAACAACGGAAGAAAACCGCTTTTATTTTTCAAAGAGATATTTTGAGGGAGAGAGAGAGAGAGAGAGAGAGAGAGAGAGAGGAGGAGGGGAGAAGGAAGATGTTGATTCCCGTGGTGGTGGCCCCGGTGGTGATGCTGTCGTCCGGCATGTCGCTGTTTCTGTTCAAGCAGGCGCTGATCACGCTGAAAAAGTCGCAGAATGTCTACTTGGTGAGGCTGAACGCCGTGTGCGAAGAGTTTATCTTTGGCCCCGCGGATGAAATCAAGTTTGATATGCAGATCGTTTGCTTGGTGTCGATTTTGATCGTGCTGATCAATATCCGCATGGATGCAAGCAATATGGTGGTGCGATATGATACCGAGGCGATCATGCATAAGAAAAGCAAGTGAGGCCACTCTTGGCGCGCGCAAATGGACCCTTGGGATCGTAGTATGTTTATCCGTCAGCCGCTCTCTCACCCAAAAGAAAATACAGTATGGTAATCTTTCTGCCATCATGTGTTGTTCCGGACTCTAGCAAAATCCAACTAGAAAAAGAGGGGTGGGTCCCAAAAACGGACTATTACAATTTACAAACATTGGTTACTTTTCATTCGGGAAAGGGTGCCAGTTGTACAAAGCTTGGATTTCCTCGGCGGTTCCGACGACCGTGTTCTGACCAATTTTGTTGGCCGATTTCCATTCATTATACGTAGTGCTAAAATCCAAGCCGAGCTTTTCTTCTTCGTGGCTTTTTTCCAAGACAAAGTATTGACCAAGCGACTGCGTTCGAGAAAGAACGCGGTGAACCAACTGCTCTCTGCGACTCCCAGCTGGGGCTTTCGGCGACGACGTGCGGTTCCAGTCGCTGACCTCCTTTTTCTTCCCAATAGGCGGCAAATGCAAACTTTCGGCAGCCCCAGGAGCGCTCGGATCGGAGCAGCTCCTAGCGTATCGCGCGTCATATTCACGGTTAAAGTTTTGCTGGTTTGCAAGCTTGGAAAATATCACGAGCGATTCTCGCGCAACGGCTGCTGGAACACCGAGCGCAGCAAGTGGGCAAGCGGCAAGGGCCGACACGCGGAAAAAACCTGCTTTTTCGACCATTTCGGCGTAAGGCTGGCTTGCCGACACGGCCAGTCGAAATCGCTGTTTCAAAAGCGCGCGGCTGGTGGTTGTCGCCTCGGGGGGGAGATCGAGGAGGGTTTCCAAGAACTCGTCAAAGCCCACGCCACCCAAGTCCGTCCGAAGCATCACATGAGTAATAAGCCGTTCAATAGGGTCCGACATTTTTACTTCCAAGGCCATGCTTTTCACCCGCTCTTCTAGCTGCGACATGGCCCTTTGCCGCTTCGCAGCGTCCCTGGCAGCCTGCACTTCTTCTGGGTCTTCGATCCCAACATCCATTTGGACAACACTCGATGCCGTGCTAGCACGCGTTTGCGCTGTCTTGATACGAACATTCCAATGAACCGTTTCAGTTGTAGCGGACGAAGAGTAGCTTTCGCGACTAGCTGGGCGCGATTTAGTGCTCTCGCGACTAGCTGGGCGCGATTTCGTGCTCTCGCGACTAGCTGGGCGCGATTTAGTGCTCTCGCGGCTTGCTGGGCGCGATTTTGCGCTCTCACGGCTTGCGGGCCGAGATTTTGCGCTCTCGCGGCTTGCGGGCCGGGACTTTGCGCTCTCGCGGCTCGCTGGCCGGGACTTTGACCCTGTGCTTTCGCGGCTGGCTGGCCTAGATCGGGCTGACAAGCCGTCTGCGCCCTCGCGAGTGAATTTCACTTTTACAGTCTCAAAATCGCGGCTCTGACTCGGGCGCACGCTGTCACCGACGGTAGCTGGGCGCAGCCTGTCCGGCAGATCAAGAGGCCCTGTCCAGTTCCAGTTATACAATGAATCGTCCGATGTCTGGGGCCGACACTGTTTTGGTTCTTCTTCAGAAGAAGAAGAAGATTTTGCTCTTTCACCCTGTGTGCTAAACCACTGCGCCAGCGTTATGCCTTTAATGCCATCCTCTGCATCGCTGTCATCGTCGCCGTCGTCACCGTCATATCTTTCCTCCCCTTGGTGGTTTTCCTCTTTGACGTGCTCGTCCAGCAGTCCGTCCAAGCCTAAGCTTTCGCCTCCCCTGGTCGAAATTTGCCGCATGTCTTGCCGCGAGGCACCTCGACTTGCCATTTCAAACCGAGCCCAAGAGCTCTCAAAAGTATCTAGCTCGCCGTCTATCTCCCCATTCTCGCCGCGAGTGGGTATTTGGCGCATGCCGTCTTTGTCAGCGCCAGCACGCGGCATGTCTACACGTCCGAGCAGACCATCAAATGTCGACTCTGCCGGCGTCCCAATCTCTCGCCGTCCCCCCCTACTTTGTGATCGACTCATCACGTTGCCCCTGCTTGGCAAGTAGCGCATGCTTGCAGAGCTTTGCAAGCCGATGCGCTCAAAGTCAATGATATCAGAGTAGCCACTGTGACTGGGGTCTTGGCGGCTCGGTGGCAGCACACCACCCGCTGTAGATCCTCGATCGTCTGGATAAGCAACGGTATCAGTTGTGTAAGGTCTTGTGGACGCAGTTGAGGTGCGTGCACCGCTCGCGGTGATTGGTTTTTTGCTCGGAAAATGGTTCAAAAGCGCCAAGTCGGATGCTGCAGCGCCGGCCAGATTGCCAGGCCGCTTTGCTTGTTGCTCCGACATGGCTCTCGCTGGCTCAACGGGACCTTGATCCGCCGAAACTGCTGTGCCAGAGCTCGGTGCTGCCGTGGACGGCTTTCGAGTAATCAGCCGCCCCTGGTCGCATTCTTCGATCCGCTGTTTCTCCGCTGTGCTAGGATCCTCCCCTGCGACAGCTTTGCGCCATTTCTCTTGCACAGAGCTCGGCCGCACATTTTCCAGAGAACCAGAGAGGATTCCAAGAATTGAACGAACAGAGCATGCTAGATCGTGCGGGATTTCAAAGTCGTGTTCCAAGCGATTCGCGTGGACTTGCAGCTGCGCGCAAGTATGGATACCTTTGGTCTTTAGCGCGTCAGTATGCACAGCGGCAATTTCATACGATTCAGACTCTACAGTCATCTTTAGCGATTCTGGGGCCACGAGCACAAATTTTTCAATAGCAGCATCCACGACTTTTGAACTAACGGGCTTGTTTCGGTTAAGGTCGATCCCAGCTTTGATATAACTCCTTAAAGCCGCATGGAACAATAAGCGGTCGATACCCTCATCCAATGAAGGGATCTCCATACGAAGAAGACTGCTGCCGCTTCCTCTGACTGTGTTTCCATGGATAACGTCTAGTGGCACTCTTGGGGGAGTCTTTTCACGCATAATATCATACGCACTTTTGCTTTTCGACAGCTTTCCACCATGTCGACTGCGATTTAAGACTGGGTCTAGCGCAATCACTTTTGTGGGTGGAACCACTACCACGTCCGGCGGAGGACTGGTTCGAAGGACGTGCTCGGATGTATCTTTATCGAAGCAATATGGATGCTGCTTGTTTAATGGTGATTTGAAAAGTTCCTCCTCTTCGTCGTCCTCTTCCTCCCTATCCCTTTCATCGTAGAAAGCGTTGTCATCGTTGTGGTTGTCGCCATCGTCGCAATCATCATCACTGGCTTGCGTTTTTCCCTGCCGTGGCGTGGACCCCCAAAAATCTTTTGACGCACCATGCGACGGAGGCGTACCAGGTCTTCGAGCTGGCTGCACAAACGAGTTGCTGTAAGCGCCCCCGGTCTCACTCGCCCGTCCGCGCTTTTTGCTTTTGCGCAAAAACTTTGCTAGCTCTCGCTCTTTTTCCTGTAAATTGGTTTGGAACTTGCTCTGCTCAAACGGAGCACCCGGCAAAGCCGCCGCCCTTGACTCTGTGCCGATCGCCCCAGGTCGAACATGCTTTTGCTTCCATTTTGGCTTCTTACGGCGATCTTGGAGCGCTACCGTGCGGCTGCCGCGCTGCTTTAGGGCCCGAGGAACAAATTTCTGATCGCGGTCGTATCGCTTGACCGCCTTCTCGACAGGGTGCATTTCTTGCTTTTGCTTTTCCCATTCAGCCCATTTTCGTTCAAGCTCGTGCTCGCGGTGCTTTAAAACTTGTTGAATAAACGTGGTGGCGTTTTCCATTTCCATGCGACGCAGCTCTGCCTGCTGCGCCATATGCAGCTCATAGTCTCGGTTCACTTCCTCTAGAAAGCGAAAGAGGTCTCCCTTTGCGATGTATCGGTCGCAAAGTTCACGCACGCGAGGGCCGAGACTGAGCTCGACCCGGCGTGCTCTGCGCTTCTTACGCGCTTGGTACCCGCGAAACACTCGCTGAATGTTGTTCGCTTGAGCATTAAAATTTCGCAATATCTCTTGAACCCTTTCTTGTTCCTGCTCGACTTCGCGCTGCTCGCGATTCTGAATAAGGCGCACGCGGGCCTGGATCACTCGAGCAGCCGCATGGTACCTGTCGATCTCCCTCTGAATGCGGAGTTTGCCAGCTCTGAGCCGCCCAAGGCAGCCTCGCATGGTTCGCTGGATCTTTTGCGCGTTTTCGTTTTCCCGGCGCGCACGCACAACACGGGCTTGCTGCCGGCCCCAGTGGCCGCGCACAATTCTTTGCGCATGACGGCACGCTGCGGCTTTTAGCTTTTCTACCCGAATAATCTCTGCTCGTTCCACCAAGACTCTCGCAAGGTACTTTCGAGCGCATCGCTGAATCGACTTTGCTGCAACGAGGCGGCTTTCTTCTTCGATTTCCTCCTGCTCAGATTTTGCTTTTGCCAACTGTGACTTGATAACACCGATTTTCTCCTCCAAGGTCTTGATGGCAACTTCGATCGGTAAGCGCTGAACAACGTTGTGGGCCAGTTTTGTATCGATGTGTTGTCTCATATCGACCCCAACAAGCACTATTTTTTCGTGGATCTGGCGTTGCTCTTCCTCAAGCTGTTCGAGCTGGCTTGTTTTTTCAAGGATCATGTTTGATAATTCTTCGCTGCGGATCGTTTTCGCCACACGCATCATGCGGATGTGCTCCCATCCAATTGCCGCAAGCGAGTCGAATTGTACGTTCCTCATGCCAACTTGGTCGACTTGACCAACTTTGGTAAAATTGATGGACGGCTCAGAAGGGCACGAGGCCGCCTCCTCCGCTGACTGATCGAGATGCGAGTTTTCGCTAATCTGCTCTAAGGAAGTAGACGAAGAACGATCCAACAGGCTTGAGCGTGCGGTCATCATCATCACCTGGCTGTCTCTACTCGGGTCGCCAGAGGACTCTTTGATCACGCCTAAAGGTACACTAGACGTGCTCGCACTGAGTTCGGCAATCAGCTCAGACGAAGTTGCTTTTTGTTTAAAGAACTCAATTTGATCCTTGTGGAGCGTGACGCGTGTGGAGCGCAGGTTTACAGTAACCATGTTGCTAGTATCGCGCGGCGGGAAGAGGCACTTGCGCTTGCCTTCTCGTCCAGTTCGCTTGAGACTGCGAAAGTTGCGCAAACAGTTTTCACATTTGCCGCATTGAACTTGGTCTTTCGGCGGTAAATCTGGATTGGCACCGCACATGCAAGAACGACCGTGGTGACACCCGCACTTTCTAGACACGGCAGCCTGCACGTGGCTTTGTTCCCCGGGCACATTGGCCGAGTAATCTATCAAGTGGTTTTTGCAGTAGCTCATCCTGTCACTCTCTCACTGGCCGGGCGAACTCAAGCGCACCACATCATGACACACCGAATGGGCAGCTGAATACGCTCGCTAACAGAGAGACACTTCGCGCTCCTCTCTCTCTCCTCTTACCAAGAACTTCAACTATCTGTTAGCGTCAGTTCTTTGAAAACGGATAAATCTGCAAGAACTGCGAATTCGTAATTTGAAGAGAGCATGTCCGACGATGATTCCGCGGCAAGGCCCGTGCTCCGCCGCCGAGCTGGAGCACGCGTTCCAAGTGTACGTCAAGTGCAAGGTAAGTTTGCGCGTGCTTTTGATGTTTGGTTGAATGGCGAGTTGGGTGGGTTTGGTGTTTATCTTTTGGGGTTCAGTCATTCACTCATTCGAAGTGCCGTGATGGTAGGATGAATGTTCCAGGACAAAAGACTGGCGTCCGTTCGCCAAGCTTTTCACAGAGGAGTGTTTTTATTGTGAACATGCATACGGTGAGTTTCATTCACGATCTCAAGTGGAGGAATATATCGTCAACGTCATGTCGCCTTTCCCAGACATGACTTTTCCAATTGATTGGCACGTTGTGGATCCAAAGCAAGGTGCGATAATCTTCCAAGTCAACAATGCATTTCCACCACCTTTACGGCCAGATGGCAAGCCATATTCCTTTCCGAACATTTCCAGACTTGTGCTGGCTAAAAGCGCGTCGGATGCAACCGGCTGGTTTTGCGAAGGTGAGTCGAAATAAACGTTTAGTGTCTGCCATTTTCCGATCGCCTCACCATTTATTTCCCTTTTCCTTTCTCGACAAGAACAAGACTGGTACAACCCAGTCGCAACTTTTTCGCGCGGTGCCACAGCCACCACAAAAGCGTGGCGGAAAGCGGGCGGCACGTTCAAAAGCAAAGAGCTGTTAAAAATGAAGCACGACAACCTTTCCAAACTATAAAGGGAGCCTTTTCATTTTTGTTTCTTCCAATTTGGCCTTCGTCTCTGCTGGGTCAGGTTTGGTCGACTTGCCTAGAAAGAAAGAACAAAAGACAAACGAGGTTTTTTTTGCTGTGCAAGTTTTTATTACTTGAGACCTAGCAATTTTTATCCGGCCTGCAAGATTCCTCTACGTGTGAGACTCGGCTACAGAGGAGAGAGAATGCCGCACTTGGGCGCCGCTGTTTCTTTTCCAAAAGATACTCTCCCGGACGCCAAGCTTTGAATAGTACATGGAAAGGATGAATTGAATTGGCAACATATAAACGGCAAGCATTGCGGCGGCCATTAATGCCTGTATAATTGGCAGGAACGGGTGTGCTGTGCCAATTGACGTCTTAAAATCTTGACGCACAACTCTTTGCGCAATCAATACGGACACTGCGCCGAGAAAAAGGCAAACGAGCGATTTGATGAAAAAATGGATCGTACGCTCAAGCTGACGCATTTTTTTATTCGCCTCGACACATGATGTTTCCGCAGTGGTTGAGAGCACTTGAGTTAATTTTCGAGTAAGCTGCCTTGCTTCCGCCACGACAAATGCAACTATGACAAGACCACCAGAAACACAAGTCAATAAGAAAACTCCCGCATCCATGTAAAATGGCAAACTTGGTCCTCCCACGACTCCCACGGTGAGCGTTAATTGAGCTGTGTTCAACACAACTAGCGCAGTCTTCAAGTCTGTTGTGACACAACTCGAGTTCAGACGTGCTTTCCGAAAAAGCCAGATAACCAACAGATACTCCGAAATAAGAAAGCAAATAGATACACCCAACCACACGAACATAACGGCATAAACCGAAACATCTGCAAAACCTGAAAGTCCGTTGCTCCATGAAATGAAACCAAATACTCCGAGGGCGGAAAGAAGTCCACAACAAGAAAAAAGAAGCACTCGCTTGAAGAACGTGAACTTGTTTATTCCAAAGTAACGCAAGACGACCCAAACTCGCTTAACGAATATCAATGATATCAAGCACATGGTGAGAAAAATGATCCGAGAAGCTGGGCTCGACATTGCCATTTTTTGCCGACAGTCTTTCCCATACGCTAAGGAATCAAGCTTACAAGTACAGTACGATTCACCAAGAGCTTGCTTTGGTAGCCCACCGTTAAAAGTGGTGCAAAACACTCGCCCTGCGTCACCCAGGCTTAGATTTCCCGCATCAACACAGGCATCTCGAGAAGTACAAACCACCAAACCACCCCAAGGCTCAAAGTTCACAGGCAGTGGAACGTCAGCCCACGGCCACGTACTATTAGACATCCCGAGTTTGCTTCCACGAGCCGCAACCCCTACCTCTGTCTCTCCCCCTCCCCCGTTTCCCCTTTCTTTTCGTTTTGCTTTTTCTTCAGATTCATTCAGATCTACATAGTTTGAGGGGTATCCATTTCATTTCTCCGAAGAGATCCGAAATCCACATTTCCATCCTTTTTTTTTTTCTGAGTTTTTCAAAAAGCCAAATTTTTGGTTCTTCTCTCTCTCCTTTTCTCAATCATGTAAGTAAACGGTCATCGGCGTTGGGGTGACTTGCGCCCGATTCTCAGACGATTGTCGGCTCTATGAGCGCCCCCTTGGCAGTTGCAGTGCCCATCGGCACTGGCAGTGCATCCGGCGGGTCAAAACGAAGCGTGGTTGTCGCTGTGCTCGCGGAGGACCAGGAAGAGGTGACCGATCAAAGAAGTCACGCTGAGCTCGTCGGCATATGTCAAGACCACGGCCTCGGTGAAGAAATCCTCTATGTTTTCAAAAACGATAAAGGTTTTTCTCGCGAGAAGGAGGCCCAACAAGAGAGCGGAAGGACGGTCGTAATTGCGATTTTGGTCATTTGTTTAATTGTGTCGGCTATTTTGGTGGTCGTAGTCAACCCTGTGTTTATTGTGTTTCCATTTGTGTTTATGACAATGCTGTGCACGCCTTTAGGTTCCGAGGTTAACAAGGGGGAAACCAGTTACGTCGTAACCAGGCAAGGAATGTTGGAGATCAGTACGAGAGATCGAGTCGATTCAAACGACAAACCTTTCCGCGTGATCCAGTGGAGAGATGTACTGAAAATTTCCGTTGAAAGAACTCTTGTCAACGGAAACACTGTGAAATGCATCAGAGTCTATCGCAAGCCGCATCTTACAACTGTAAGAATACGGGTGAAAGACCATCATGGCACTCTTGAAAACGTTGCCGAGTTACTGCGGGCCGCCAAAGCTTCGCTTTAGGCCGGCGTTGAGCTGTCACGATGACGCTGACGGGCATTTGGTACACCACCGGGATTTGTTGCACGAGGTTCGCGCGTTCATGAATAATAAACAGAAAAAAAATCGTTTTTTCCTTTGGGTCCCCTTCTTGTGGGCCACACAGTTCCTAATGTTTCTCAGGTCTTTGCACTCCTCGTCGCCGCTATCTGCACAGTCTTTGATGGCTGTCTCACTTTTTTTGAACTCATGGATAAAGACACCGTTGCAATAGTGGATGTCGTTCTCAAGGAAAACAACCTAATCTCACCGTTCAACCTCTCCTCTTTTCTTCTTTCCTTTTTTTGTTTTTGTTTTTGGTCGCCTTCATCTTGCAGCATCCCACCCCTCTCCTCTTTTCTTCTTTCCTTTCATTTTCGCTGTGAGCACGTACAGGGTGCAGAATCACTTCTTCCCAGATTTATCCGTTGGGTTTGGCCAGGGTGACCTCGTACCTCAGTGCGGCGTAGGGTGCGGAAGCCTGACCAGGATATACAAGCGGCGCGTGAGGACTGGCGACGCGTGGTGGAGAAAAGGCCTTCACCGCGGCGCAGCGTGCGGGAGTCAGGCCAGGATATTCAAGCGGCGCGCAAGGGCTGGCGACGCGTGGTGGAGAAAAGGCCTTCACCGCGGCGCAGCGTGCGGGGGGCAGACCAGGAAAAACAAGTGACACGCGGTACGACAAGGACTGGCGACTGGGGAGGTTGGAACTCGTCATCCCTTCTGTCAATTACCCAAAAACCCTTCAACGGCAAAGAAGGATGGGCTCGGTAAAGGTGGTGCCTGTGGATGCAGACAGTGATGAAGCCTCCCGTGTACCAAGGAATGAGCTGAGTGGAAGTAACGAGCCCAAGGGGAAACGAAAAATTAGCATTTATACTGTAGTGCAAACGGCTACCGCGCCACTGGATTCAAGCTTCAAGTACAGAAAGTCTGGACGCGCATTTGCCATGCCAAGGGGCCAGATGTCAGTAATAGCAATCTCACTACTGCAACTCAAATTACTTGCCAAAAATGCAATCACCTTCGCTTTAATGCTTGTTAGTGTCGCAGTCATTTATTACGGCGATTTCGCACTAAGGCAACAATTTGCGGGAGACACGGTACTTTTCCTTGAATTGTTCGAATGCCTACGCACTCTTAGCACGAGCGTCCTTGTTCTAACTGTATGTCATACATCTCTTGGCGGTGGTCTATACTTAAAAGCTGCACTTGGGGCGCCATTAGCGCTTTGCCTAAACCTAGTAGTTTATGAAGTCTACGTTCGCGCACGAAATCCATTCAAGTTTGTTGACTTCTTATTGTCCACTTTTATAGGATATGGAGGCTCACAATTTTTTATCTTTTCAGTGGCAGGAACAATGCTTTTACGCGCTGCAGGGCACCTAGATACCCGCGATTCCATAAAGGTTGGACTGATGGCAGGAGCAATAATCGGCTCACTTGCTGGATACAACGTTCTTCTATATTCTTTCTTTGATCCCAAAACCAGTGCCTCTACAGATATATTGATAGGTGGTTTTTTAATGCCCCTTTTCACGATACTTATTGCCAAGTATCTTGTGGCGGACTTCCTCGGGTACGTTCATGTCCGGTATGCAGTCAAGGGACTTGCAGAAGAGGGTGTATCGTCAAGTCGGTCTATTCGGATACGAGGTTTCTGGATCACTTCCCTAAAAATAGTAGCTGGGTATCCTGTGGCGCTTAAACTTTTCACCGTACCTGATAACTGGACCTTTGCAATTAATCTCACTGCTGCTTCGATAATCGAAGTGGCGGGAAGTCTAGGCTGGTACGTCTTAACTATACCCTGGGTCAAAGAATTTCGACAGCAGGTTGAAGGCAAAGCAAAAACTACCCTCAAAAATGCAGCCCGCCACGTCAGCAAATGGACAAGCGCCATGTCTGATGGGTCAGAAGAAGAAGATAGCGATGGTAACCAAAAAGGCTTAAAAGACATGGCAAAAGAATTGTTGTACGACTGGTTTGTCGCGCTTATAAAACGCGATTTGAAGAAAACCGTTGCAATTTCTTTGTATTATGAGGAACGAGCCGAGCTAATGATTTTGTTATCCGTGGTCGCACAAGCAGGGTGCCATTTGTTGATAACGCAATACTACCGTGAGGACTTCGACACGAATAACGCGCAACTGTTGTCGTGGGAGGACTTTTTCTTGCGAGCCGGAACAACGCTTCTGTCTGAGATCTTCATCGTGGACGTGTGCAAGCAGTGGATATTTGGCAAGTTCCTTGGTGTACGACCCTTGAATGTGTCTTTAATCGCGTTTGACTGGCCCGAGTGCTTTGTTAGCTGGTCCGTGATATTAATAGCAACAGTTGACTTTGAGAGACTGCGCAATTTCCGCAGTCTCGTTGAGTAACACAAAGTGCGGAATTTGATTAAGGGTTAAGAGTAGATTTTTAATTAAAAAAAAAAAAAAACAAGAGAAAAGAAGCACAGAGGGTTTTCCTCCTTTTCTTTACAAGTGAGAATATCAGGTGGGCCATTCAACAAAAGTGAATCATTGCTACACACCTTTTTGGCCGCCATCTCCCCCACAAACTCTTACTGGTAGAGGAGATGAGAGGAGAGGAGAGAAGAAAAACATCACAAGAGGAGATGTGGCTCATGATCTCTTGTGATTTTTAATAACTCGTTTCTCGTTTGTCTTTTATCGTTTCGTTCTCTTTTTGTTCTTTTTGTAGCAAAGAGAGTGTTCTTTTGTTCTTTCAGGTTTCCAGTGGGAAAACCTTTGGGAGTATGTGGGGTGTGCGAAACGAGTTCTTCCAATAGAATGACAATGTGATGAAACTAACTTCTCTACTTTGCGTTCTGTTTTTTCCAAAAGCACAACCGGAGTCCGCTTTCTGGCCTTTGCTAAACTGCGAATAAAGCTGGACTCGGAGTTTTGGTAAAGAGAGACATAAAAATTTTCTCTATGACCGAAATGACGAGCCCTGAACACATACATATCTGGCGTTCTGTTTTCGAAAACCGTGGGTTAACAAAAAAAAGCTTTCCAACCTCTTTGGCAGTCCCCTATTCTAGTTTTGAAAAGAAGTTGCTTCAATCTCCAGATTGATCTTGCTCGACTCCGATCGAGCTCTTTCCCAAATCATGTTTACTTCAAAAGTTGTGCGCTGCATAGTCGTGCTGACAGGACTGGTTTGTGCAAGCGATGCAGCCATGGTTGTTGAAAAGTGCCCTACAACCACAGAGGAAATCCGTATTGCTGCTTTTGACAGTGTTCGTTCAAGCCCAACGTTGGCACTGAATTGTCAACTTGGTGACGACATCATTGGAGATGCAGCTCAGGACTCATCAGGTTTCGGTTTGTCTCTCGCAGCAGATGGAAAAACAGTCGCGATTGGCTCACCGTATCACTTTGATCAAACTGGTCAAGTGCGGGTTTTTCATTTTGATGGCTCTGGTTGGACTCAAAAAGGGAAAGACATTTATGGAGAGGCCTTTGGTGAACAAGCAGGCTTTTCTCTCTCTCTTTCTGACGATGGAGAAACAGTCGCTATCGGCTCGCCCTTTGACGCCTACGATCCGGAAGCGACTGGTGACATTGGCTTTGTGCGAGTTTTTGGTTACAATGGCACAGAATGGACTCAAAAAGGGCAAGACATCGATGGAGAGGCCCAACGTGATCAATCAGGCACAAGTGTGTCTCTCTCTGCGAATGGAAACACAGTCGCGATCGGCGCACCTGGCTTTGGCATGCCTAATATCTCTAGCTATATTGGGAATGGCCAGGTGCGAATCTACGAGTTTGATGAAACCAACGAAAACTGGCTACAGAAAGGCTTAGTCATTGATGGCGATCCTGAATTTTTTGGGATAGGCCAGTTCCATACCTTTTCTCTTTCTGCGAATGGAAACACAGTCGCGGCCGTAGGGACAAACTCTTCACTGACAACGGTTCAAAAAACGGGTCACGCGCGGATTTACGAATTCAACGCAGCCAACAGCAGCTGGTCATTGAAAGGATCAGATATTGTCGTTGGAAAAGCCGATGAGAGAACAATAAACTTTTCACTCTTTTTATCTGCGGATGGAAATACAGTTGCGATCAGTGGATGGAGTACTGAAGCTTATGGTGATGAATATGATGATGGAAATTTCAGCCGTACTGGCTTCGTGCGAGTTTTTGGTTACTATGGCACAGAATGGGCTCAAAAAGGGCAAGACATCGATGGAGAGGCCCAACGTGATCAATCAGGCACATCTCTCTCTCTCTCTGCAGACGGAAGCGTAATCGCGATCGGCGCACCTAATAACGATGGAAATGGACAGAACGCCGGCCACGCGCGAGTTTTTGGGTTTGATGGCTCCTACTGGACGCAGAAAACCTTGGACATTGATGGGGAGGCTGCTGGGGATGTTTCTGGCTGGACTGTGTCTCTATCTGCTGATGGAAATTCAATCGCAGTCTCCTCAGAACTCAATGACAATGCAAATGGAAAGAACGCAGGTCATGTACGGGTTTTTAAATTAGACTACAACCCTGTTGCGGTGTATCTAGAGTCGCTTGAAGCAAAAATATCGAACGCCAATGCTCAGCACGTCGAGCAACAAGAAGATATAATTGCCCTCCAAAAAACAAACTTTGAAAGTATCGTATCTGTCGCAGCTCTTGCATGCGCTGGCCTTGCACTTTTCGGTGTTGTTGCTTTGGCTTGCCGTCAAACTTTTACTAGAACCGCGAGTAGCAGTAGTGTACGTACCCTGGATATCAAGGAACCCATCATAGACGCATAAATAAAATCAATTTGAAACTTTTGGAACGCTTCCTTCTTTTTATGCCCCCCGCTTTTGTCTGCGACGGGACAACAGCTCGATCACACTTTGGCACTTAGTAAGAAGAGGATTGAGGTTCTATAATGGGGTATTCAGATACGTTGGAATATTTCTATTACTTTTTACAACGCGGACCTCAGCTTCCGAAGGCGCTGCAGATTTTTCTTCGACACGTAGTACTTCTTCTTGTGGGCCACACAGTTCCTAATCTTTCTCAGGTCTTTGCACTGCTCGTCGCCGCTATCTGCACGTGCTTTGATGGCTGTCTCATTTTTTTTGAACTCATGGATAAAGACACCGTTGCGATAGTGGATGTCGTTCTCAAGGTCCATCGTTTCCTTCTTTACCTTCTCGAGAAGATCTGTTAACCCATTCACTATCTCCTTCTCCTTCTCGATGTCTCTCGTAGCTTCTTTTCTGGCATCTTCTAGCACGTCCAGACAATCCTTCATGACTTCATCAAGGCGCTCAAGGTCGGCCTTGTACTTTCTAAGGTTTAAATTTTGCGAAACTGCCCATCCTGTCGTAGCACCTACACCAACTGGCGCGGCCATACCAATGGAACTTGTTGCACCGCAGCCCTGTAGGAGACTGAACATATACCCAGTGCCATAAGTGCTCTGCCATGCCGATGCCAAGGTTCCAGCACCGACACCGCCGGCGCTGAAGCCTGCCCCAGAAAGCGCAGCCAACGCAACTGGCGTTGCTACAACACCAACAACGACACCAGCTCCAATCGCGGTGGCAGTAGAATGTTGCCCAGCTCTCTCCTTCGTTGTGCTGATGGACTGGCTCACGGCATTCACGCCGCCAGCAACGGCCAGACCAGAGCGCTCCTTGATTCCATCCGTCCTAGCCGCCGACTTGACTGAGGGACTGCTGCGCGCCACTCGCGGTGTCTCTGGTGTCCTCGCCCTGCTCTTCAAGTGTTTCATAGCCGCCGACTTGACTGATGGACTGCTGCGCGCCACTCGCGGTGTCTCTGGTGTCCTCGCCCTGCAAGTGAGAATGTTCTAGCCGGAGGTGGATCGATTTTGGAAACACGGTTCCTCCTCTCTTTTCCTGCTGGCGGACAGAGAAAAAAATAAGGCACCGTGTGAGACATCCATCCATCTCTCGCATCGCTTGCCTGCCTGTACAAAGTTGCACGGCGTCAAACGTTTCAACGAATTTGGCCCCGGTGACGACGTCTTGCGAGTCGACTCGCCAAAAGTACTCACCTTGCTGCGTGATAAACGTGACCTTGCGGTTGAACACGATTCTTCGCTCAAGATCAAACTCTTTCACGTTGGCTTCCAAGTAGCGCGCAATGTCGCTATTATGTACGAAAACTGGGCTGTCCGGCTCCCACGGGCGATCGCCGTAGGAATTCACGTCGCGTGGAGTATCAATGTGGACGCTCCGATATACTGATGGCTTTGTTGGATCCTCGTTGTATTTCCAAAACCCGGCGACGTGGTGGCCCATCTCGTACGCTACCACTTGAATACCGGACTGCAGGCACACTTTCATGCACGCGATCCCGCTGATGCCAGTGCCCACCACAAGACAAGTCAACCTTCGCGGACGACCATCTTGGTCTACCCTGCCGCCGAACGGCGCCGCAGCGAACGCCTCCGCGACCATGTCGTGCGGACTCATTGGCATGCCTGCAGTGCCGACCGCCGACACAGCCAATTGGACGCCCTTGCACGCCGCAAGCGTGGCGCCACCCGCTGCGGCGCCCTCCATCATCCTCC
>JACLAD010006002.1_pt1 | contig 20435 bp, 17 predicted proteins | sample 8027901 | NCBI WGS metagenome assembly JACLAD01 (sample SAMN15725071, study PRJNA655200) | protist metagenome | isolation source: fluorescence activated cell sorting (FACS) single amplified genomes of... | place: Spain: Blaines Bay Microbial Observatory, Mediterranean Sea | collected 2016-07-05 | reverse complement strand
GCCGAACTCGGCGATCAGCGGCGCCGCGGCATTGGGCAGGATCTCGCGGCGCATCAGCCAGCCCAGCCCCTCGCCCCTGAGCCGCGCGGCTTCGACGTAATCCATGACCACCACGTCCATCGCCACGGCGCGGGCGAGGCGGAACACCCGCGTCGCCTCGATCACCGCGATGACGATCACGAGGTTGACGATGCCGGTGCCGTAGATCGACAGCAGCAGGAGCGCGAAGAGAAGCGCCGGGATCGCGATCAGCATGTCGACGAGCCGCGACAGGAGCTGGTCGATCCAGCCCCCCGTCACCGCCGCGAGAAGCCCCAGCCCCGCGCCCGCACCAAAGGCCAGCACGGTCGTCGCCAGCGCGATGCCGAGCGAATTGCGCGTGCCCCAGATCAGCCGCGAGACCACGTCGCGCCCGAGATTGTCGGTGCCCAAGGGGTAGGCGCCGCTCCATGGCTCGAACTCCATGCCGACGATCTCGGTCTCGCCGAAGGGCGCGATGAGCGGGGCGAAGAGCGCCACGAGGATGTAGAGCGCGATCACGGCGATGCCGAACAGCGCCGTCGGCGGGGCGGTCTTGATGTCAGTCAGCGTCATCGGTCATTTCCCGTGCATCAGCCGCGGATTGGTGGCGATGGCCAGCAGATCGGCGGCGAGATTGAGCAGGATGTAGATGCCCGCGAAGATCAGGCAGGCGGCCTGCACCACCGGGATGTCGCGCTTGGCCACGGAATCGACCATCAGCTGCCCCAGCCCCGGAAACACGAAGACCACCTCGACGATCACCACGCCGGTGATCAGATAGGCGAGGTTGAGCGCCACCACGTTGATGATCGGCGACAGCGCGTTGGGCAGGGCGTGGCGCAGGATCACCCGCGCGGGCGAGGCGCCCTTGAGCCGGGCCATCTCGATATAGGGCTGGGCCAGCAGGTTGATGATCGCGGCGCGGGTCATCCGCATCATGTGCGCGGTGACCACGAGCACCAGCGTCAGCGCCGGCAGGAAGGTGCGGTAGAGCATGGTGCCGAGATCCGCGCCGCTGCCGAAATCGGCGATGGAAGGGAACAGCCCCCATTTGACCGACAAAAACAGCAGCAGGATATAGGCCACGAAATATTCGGGGAACGAGATCGAGCTCAGCGTCGCCACGTTGACGAAACGGTCGAACCAGCTGCCCCGGTAGAGCGCCGCGAGAAGCCCCAGAAAGAGCGCCAGCGGCACCGAGATCGCCGCGGCATAGGCGGCGAGAAAGAGCGTGTTGCCGAAGCGCGCGGCCAGAAGCTCGCCGATCTCGCGGCCATTGGCCAGCGAGGTGCCGAAATCGCCCGTGAGCGCGCCGCCGAGCCAGTCGAGATAGCGCAGATGCGCCGGCTGATCGAGGCCCAGCTCGCGGCGGAAGGCGGCGACCGTCTCCGGCGTGGCGGACTGGCCGAGGATCTCCTCGGTCAGGTCGCCGGGCAGAAGCTCGATCGCCAGGAAGATGAACAGCGAGATCGCGAAGAGCGTCAGCAGCCCGAACGCCAGCCGCTGCACCGTCATGCGCAAGAGGGGATGCATCAGGCGGGCTCCCCGAGCGGCCAGCCGATGTCGCGGATCGGGCGGCCCGCATGATCGGGCGCGGGCAGCGCGCTCTGGCCCGGGGCCAGCGCGGCCAGCCGCTCGGTCAGCGGTGCGCCCATCGGGCAGGCGCGGCCCGCCTGCGTGTCGACATGCATCAGCATGTGCTCGGCCGTGGCCTGCACCGTGCCGGCGCCGTCGACCATCTCGTGATGCAGGCGGATGCGCTTGGCGTCGAAGCCCAGAAGCGTCGTGCGGACGGTGAGATTCGCGCCGGCGCCGGTCTCGGCGAGGTGGCGGATATGCGTCTCGACCGTGTAGACCGACAGCCCCTGCGCGCGGTAATCGGCATCCATGCCGATATGGCCGAGAAAGGCGTCGGTGGCGTCGCCGAAGACCTGAAGATAGCGGAACTCGGTCATGTGGCCGTTATAGTCGAGCCAGTCGCCGCCGACCTTGGCGCGGTGCAGCTCCAGCGGCGCGGCGGGGTCGGGCGCGGCATGGGCGGCGCGGGCATGGGCCTGCGCGAAGGCGCGCTCCTCCATGGCGCGCAGCGTCTCGCCCGCGCCCCAGCCATTGGCGCGCAGCGCGTGCAGGATGCCGATCAGGTTGTCGTCGCGGATCCGCTCCAGCTCGCGGATCGTGTGCTGCCCCGATTGCGCGTCGGACTGCGCGGCGATCTTGGCCGAGAGCTCCTCGGTCATCTCGGGCACGTCCATGAGCTTGGTCCAGGGCCATTTCAGCGCCGGGCCGAACTGGTCGATGAAATGCTTCATCCCCGCCTCGCCACCGGCGATGCGGTAGGTCTCGAACAGCCCCATCTGCGCCCAGCGAAGCCCGAAGCCGAAGCGGATCGCGTCGTCGATCTCCTGCGTGGTGGCGATGTCGTCCTTCACCAGCCAGAGGCTTTCGCGCCAGACCGCCTCGAGCAGCCGGTCGGCGATATGCGCGTCGATCTCGCGGCGGATCTTGAGCGGGTGCATCCCGGTCCGGGCGAGAATGTCGGCGGCGCGGTCGAGGATGGCCTCGTCCTGCGGCCCCGATCCCACCAGCTCGACCAGCGGCACGAGATAGACCGGGTTGAACGGGTGGGCCACGAAGATCCGCTCGGGATGGGTGGCGCCCTCGCGCAGCTCGGAGGGCTTGAAGCCCGAGGTCGAGGAGCCGATCAGCGCCCCCGGCGCGGCCGCAGCCTCGATCGCGGCGAAGACCTCGTGCTTGAGATCGAGCCGCTCGGGCACGCTCTCCTGGATATACTCCGCGCCCTCGACCGCGCCCGCGATGTCGTCGTGAAAGCTCAGGCGCCCTTCGGGCACGGGCGGCGCGGAGATCAGCCGGGCGCGGGCGCGGCGGGCGTTGTCGAGCACTTCGCCGATGATCCGGCGCGCGTCGGGGTGGGGATCGTGGACGGCGACGTCGGTGCCGTCGAGCAGGAAGCGGGCGATCCAGCCGCCGCCGATGACGCCGCCGCCGATGCAGGCGGCGCGGGAGAGGGTGCGGGTCATGCGATGGGCCTTTCGGAAATGTCCTTGGAAAGGCCCCGCCGCCATCGGGCGGCGGGGCGCGGCGGGATCAGACGGCCCACCAGCGTTCGACGACCTTCCAGCCGTCGAGGAAGCGGTTCGAGGCGACCTCGCCATGCGCGATGCGGTCGTTCTTGCCGTCGATGTAATTGGCGAACATCGGGATGATCGAGCCGCCATCGTCGCGGCACAGCGCCTGCATCTCGTGATACATCTCGGCGCGCAGCCCCTCGTCGAGCTCGGCCCGGGCGGCGACCAGGAGCTCGTTGAAGCGCGGGTTGCTCCAGCGGCTCTCGTTCCATTCGGCCCCGTCGGCATAGACCAGGCTGAACATCCAGTCCTCGGTCGGGCGGCCGTTCCAGTAGCTCATGGCGAAGGGGTCCTTCAGCCAGACATTCGACCAGTAGCCATCGGCGGGCTTGCGGTCGACATTGACGCGGATGCCCGCACGCCCGGCGGACTCCTGAAACAGCACGGCCGCGTCCACCGCCCCCGCGAAGGCCGCGTCAGAGGTCGAGAGCGAGACATCGAGGCTGTCGAGCCCGGCCTGCTTGAGGTGGTATTTCGCGCGGTCGGGGTCATGGGCGCGCTGTTCGAGATCGGCGGCGTGAAAGCGGTTGCCCGGCGCGATCGGGTGGTCGTTGCCGAGCGAGCCATGGCCCTTGAGCACCTTGTCGAGCATCTCCTGCCGGTCGATCGCGTGCTTGAGCGCAAGCCGCACGTTCACGTCGTCGAAGGGCGCGGTGTCGCAATGCATCGGGAAGGGGTAATGCGCGGTGCCGGTGACCTCGACCAGCGACAGGCCGGGACGGCGGCCCAGCAGGTGCACGGTCTTGGGCGGCACGCCGTTGATGATGTCGACCTCGCCGGTGACCAGCGCGTTCTGCCGCGCGGTGGGGTCGTTGATGGTCAGCAGCGTCACCTCGTCGAACCAGGCGCGGTCCTCCTTCCAGTAGTCGTCGCGCCGCTTGAGCCGGATGCGCACGCCCGGCTCGTGCTCTTCGAGCGTGTAGCCGCCGGTGCCGATCCCGGCCTGCCAGTCGATCCGGCCCGACCCGTCATCGGGCATGATGACGAAGTGGTAGTCGGCGGCGACGAAGGGGAAATCGGCATTGCCGGCGGTCAGCTCGAACACCACCACGCGGTCACCATCGGCGCGGATCTCGGCGACTTGTTCAAGGAGCCCCTTGGCGCCCGACTTGGTGTCCTCGCCGCGGTGATGGTTGAACGAGGCGATCACGTCGGCGGCGGTGAGCCGGGCGCCATTCGAGAAGGCCACGTCGCGCAGCTTGAAGGTCCAGACCCGCGCCTCGGCGTCGGGCTCGAAGCTCTCGGCCAGCTCGGGCGCGGCCCGCCCCTCGGCGTCGATCTCCACGAGGTTGTTGCACACGCCGCCGAGCATGGCGGTGACCACCGGTCCCGCGGCATAGGTCGCGGGATCGATCGTGTCGGAGGTGGCGCCGCCCGAATGGCCGATGCGGATCGCGCCGCCGCGCCTGGGCCCGGCCTGCGCGCGCAGCGCGGTGGGCCCGAGGGCGAGGGCGGCGGTGCCGGTGGCCAGAAAGCCGCGCCGGCTGATATCGGTGAGTGTCATGCAAATCTCCCTGAAATCGGCCGGGCGCGGGGCCGCGCGCGGCATGTGATGGGGTGGGGGGGTTACCAGCGCTTCTTCAGCTTCAGCTTCTCGCGCACCTGCGCGGGCGTCATGAGGTTGACGTTCATCGCCGAGAGCATCGTCGCCGCGCGCTCCACCAGGTCGCCGTTCGAGGCGGGCACGCCGCGCTCCAGCCAGATGTTGTCCTCGAGCCCGACGCGGACATTGCCGCCCGCCAGCACCGCCTGCGCCGCGAAGGGCAGCTGCATCCGGCCGATCGAGAACATCGAATAGACCCAGCCCTCGGGCATGTTGTTGGTCAGCGCGGTGAGCGAGTTGAGATCATTGGGCGCGCCGAAGGGAATGCCCATGCACAGCTGCACCAGCACCGGATCGTCGATCAGCCCCTCGTTCACCAGCGTCTTGGCAAGCCACAGATGGCCGAGGTCGAACACCTCGATCTCGGGCTTCACCCCCGCCGCCTGGATCCGCCGCGCCATGGCGCGCAGCGTGCCGGGCGTGTTGGTCATCACGTAATCGGCCTCGGCGAAGTTCATCGTGCCGCAGTCGAGCGTGCAGATCTCGGGCAGCAGCTCCTCGACATGCACCAGCCGCTCGGTGGCGCCGATCAGGTCGGTGCCCGCCTCGTCGAGCGGCAGCGGCGCCTCGGCCGAGCCGAGCACGATGTCGCCGCCCATCCCGGCGGTGAGGTTGAGGATCACGTCGGTGCCGCTGTCGCGGACCCGCGCCACCACCTCGCGGTAGAGCGCCGGATCGCGCGAGGGCGCGCCGGTCTCGGGGTCGCGCACATGGACATGGGCGATGGCCGCGCCGGCCCCCGCCGCCTCGACGCAGGCCGCGGCGATCTCCTTTGGCGTCACCGGCACCTTGTCGCTCTTGAGGTGGCTCTGGCCCGAGCCCGTCACGGCACAGGTGATGAATGCGTCCCAGTTCACGGTCGCGCCTCCGATCGGATTGAAAATGTCGATTGGGGCGAACCTAGCCGCCTTCGGGCGCCACTCCGTTGCCATTCCGGCCATATACATTGCATATACGGACAACCATGGCCTTTCGGATCGTCTTTCTGCCCTTTGACGGCTTCTCCAACATGGTGCTTGCCAGCGCCATCGAGCCGCTGCGCGCAGCCTGCGACCTGTCCGGGCGACAGCTGTTCGACTGGTGCGTGGCGACGCCGGGCGGCGCGGCCGCCTGCAGCTCATCGGGGTTGCGGCTGGCGGCCGAGCTGCCGCTGGGCGAGGCGGGGCGCTGCGACGCGCTGGTGCTGATCGCGGGCTACGGCGCCCGCGAGACCGCGGCCCGGGCCGAGGTGCTGCCGGCGATCCGCGCGGCGGCGCGGCAGTCGCGGGCGGTGACGGGGCTCGACATGGGGGCCTGGCTGATGGCGGCGGCGGGTCTGCTCGAAGGCTACCGCGCCACCGTGCACTGGCACGAGGTCGAGGCCTTCGCCGAGGCGTTTCCCGGTGTCGAGGCGGTTGCCGAAAGCTATGTCACCGATGGCGACCGGCAGAGCGCGGGCAGCGCCACATCGGCGATGGAGCTGTCGCTCGAGACGATCCGCCGGATGGGCGGCGATGCGCTGGCCTACGACGTGCGCACGCTGTTCGTGCATGACGACGTCGAGCGCCGCCGCGCCGAGAGCGGCGCGCTGTCGCCGCAGCTGGGCCGCGCGGTGCGGTTCATGCTCGACGCGATCGAGGAGCCGCGCGGCCTGTCGGAGATCGCGGCCCATGCGGCGGTCTCGCAACGCACGCTCGACCGGCTCTGCCGGCGCGAGCTCGGCACCTCGGCCGGCGCATATTACCGCGCGCTGCGTCTCACGCGGGCGCAGAACCTGCTGGTCGAGACCGGCCTGCCGCTGCGCGACATCGCGCTGCGCTGCGGCTTCGCCTCGGCCTCGACCCTGTCGCGCGCCTACAGCCAGCAATTCGGCCGCTCGCTCTCGGCCACCCGCCGCATGGGCGCGTGACCGGGGGAAGGACCGGCGCGGCTCGATCATGGCGGTGTCGAAGCGCCGCCAATTCCCTACCGGGAAAGGGATATGCCACATGCGAGAGAATACCGCTGACCATCCGCCTGATCCATCGGGACTTGGCAGCGATGCGTTCACGGACATGATCCGCGATGGGGCGCGGACGAAAAATCGCACACCTCGCCGTGGCAAGGTGCGCGTTTCGTGGGGCGGGATGCCGCGCCTGCTCAGACGGTGGTGCCGAGGCTGCCCTCCAGCGTCGCCAACTCCTGGCCGCCGGCCATCATGTCCTGCAATTCCTCGGGCGTGATCTCGCCGCGCAGCGCGGTGCCATAGGTGCGGCCGCGGTTGAGCACGGTGAAACGGTCGCCCACCGCCATGGCGTGGCGCACATTGTGGGTGATGAACACAACCGCCACGCCCTGCTTGCGCACCTTGTCGATGGTGGCGAGGACATTGGCGGTCTGGCGCACGCCCAAGGCCGAGGTCGGCTCGTCGAGAATCAGCACGCGGGCGCCGAAATGCACCGCGCGCGCGATGGCGACGGTCTGGCGTTCACCGCCCGACAGCGTGCCGACCGCCTGGTCGGGGCCGCGCAGCACGATGCCCATCTTCTCCATTTCGGTCATGGTCACCCGGTTGGCGAGGTCGTGGTCGAAGAAGGAGAAGGGCCCGACCTTGCGCACGGGCTCGTTGCCCATGAAGAAGTTGCGGCTCACCGACATCAGCGGGATCATCGCGAGATGCTGGTGCACGGTGGCGATCCCGGCGGCGATGGCATCGCGCGGATCGGCGAAGTGCATGTCGCGCCCTTCGAACAGGATCTCGCCCTTGGTCGGCTTGTGCACGCCCGACAGCGTCTTGATGAAGGTCGACTTGCCCGCGCCGTTATCGCCCAGAAGGCAGTGGCATTCCCCGGCATGGATATCGACCGAGACGCCGGCGAGCGCGATGACCGAGCCGAAATGCTTTTCGATGTTCTTCATCTGGATCAGGGGATCGGACATCTCAGCGCTCTCCGGTAATGATGCGGCGGATATAGGTGTTGAGGATCACGGCGAAGAGCAGGATCACCCCGAGGAACACCCGGAAGAGCGAGCTTTCGACACCCGCGAAGAACAGCCCCTGCTGGACCACGCCGAAGATCAGCGCGCCAAGCGCCGCCCCGATCACCGAGCCGTAGCCGCCCGTCAGCAGCGCGCCGCCGATCACCACCGCGATGATCGCCTCGAATTCCTTGAGAAGGCCGCGATCGGCACCGGCGGAGCCGAACTCCATCACCTGGCAGGCGGCGAAGACGGTGGCGCAGAAGGCGGTGAACATGAACATGGTGATCTTGACCCGGTTGACCGGCACGCCCGAATTGCGCGCGGCCTCGGCGTCGCCGCCGGCGGCGAAGATCCAGTTGCCGAAGCGGGTGCGCGTCAGCAGCACGTGGCCCACCGCGACGAGGCCGAGCGCCCAGACGATCAGCATCGGGATGCCGTCGACCACCGGCTCGCCGGCCCGCGTGCCGCGTTCGAAAGTGGCGATCATCCCGGCCTCGCCCATCCAGGTGAAGAGACCCTTGCCGATGGTGCCGCCGAAGAGATTGGCGAGCCAGTCGCCCTCGGCCGCCTCGCGGATGCCGCCGATGATGGTCTTGCGCTCGATGGTCTGCGGAAGGAAGATCGTGAAGCCGCGCAGGATGAACAGGAAGGCCAGCGTCACGATGAAGCTCGGCAGGCCGGTGCGCACCACGATGAAGCCGTTGAGCGCGCCGATCGAGACGCATAGCGCGAAGGTCACGAGAATGGCGATCCACATCGGCCAGCCCAGCGTCACGCCGAAGATGGCGATCATCATGCCGGCAAAGCCGATCATCGAACCGACCGAAAGGTCGAACTCGCCCGCGATCATCAACAGGCAGGCGCCGACGGCGATGATCATGAACTGCGCCGAGACGACCGACCAGTTCATGATGCCCTGGCTGTTGAACATGCCGCTGTCGAAGGCGAAGAGGCCGAAGAAGACGAAGACCGCCACGGTGCCGACGATGCCGCCCAGCTCGGGCCGGATCAGCGCGCGGCGCATGGGGGAGATCTGTTTGATTCGCTCGTCCATCACGAGCTGCGGTGTGTCTGCCATGACCCACTGACTCCGGAAGATCGTTTGCAAAGGCGGGGGCGGCGCGAGGGGGAGGGGGCCGCCCCCTTGAGGCTCAGCGGTATTCGCCGGCGAACTTCTCGACCATCTCCAGCGCGTCGGCGGTCACGAAGCCGGGGCCGGAGTTGATGTTGTTGCCCGGCAGCACGCCGTAGCGGTGGTAGTTGGTCATCACCACGACCGGCAGATAGGCCTGCAGGAAGGGCTGCTGGTCGATGCCCCAGTTGATGATGCCGTCCTTGATGCCCTGCACGATTTCGGCGCCGAGATCGAAGGTGCCGAAATAGATGTCGCCGGCAAGCCCGGTTTCGTCGAGCGCCTGCAGCGTCGGGTCGGCCGAGGTCGGCCCGAGCGTCAGCACCGCGTCGGTGTCGGGGTTGGACGAAAGATAGGCCTGCACCCGGTTCTTGATCTCGGAAGGGTCCTGGCCGCTGTCGATCATCTGCTCGCCCAGTTCGACGCCGAGCCCATCGGCAAAGCCCTGGCAGCGCTCGCTCGAGGCGGGCGAGCTGATGTAGTGGTTCACGCACAGGAAGCTCTCGACGCCGTCGCCCTTGGCGCGCTGGCCCGCGGCGAGGCCCGCGTCATATTCGGGCTGGCCGACATACATCAAGGCGCCGAGCTCGCGCGCCTGGTCGGGCGAGCCCGAGTTCATGATGATGACGTCGACGCCGCTGTCGACGGCCGAGCGGATCGGGCCGGAGAGCACGTCGTAATCGGCCAGGGTGGTGATGATGCCGTCGGGGCCGCTGGCGGCGGCCTGCTCGATGATCCGCGCCATGTCGGCCAGATCGCCGGTCGGCGGGTTGCGGTATTCCACCTCGACATCCATCTGCTCGCCCGCCAGCGCGATGGCGTTCTTGACCGTGTTCCACCAGCTGTCGCTGTCGGGGGCATGGCTGACGAGAATGTATTTCTCACCCTCGGCCTGGGCGGCGGTGGCGGCGATCAGCGGCGTGGCGGCGACGGTCGCGGCCAACATCAGCTTGTGCATCGGTATCATCGGTCTCTCTCTCCCTGTTGCACTCGGTATCGTCGTGGAAGAGCGGTCCTCCACCGGCCCTTCGAGTCAAAGTTAGAGCACATTCGGAGGATTTATGCAACCGGTTGCAAAAAGCTGCATCGGAACCCATGCTGGTTCCAGTCGTATCACGGGGTAGGACATGAAATCGCAAGACGGGAGGCGGGGTGGAATGGCGGTGACGCTCAAGGATGTGGCCGAGCTGGCGGGCGTGTCGCGTTCGGCGGTGTCGCGCAGCTTCACCGAGGGTGCCTCGGTCTCGGCGCGCACGCGCGCCAAGGTCGAGAAGGCAGCGCGCGAACTGGGCTACAGCCCCAATGCGCTGGCCTCCTCCCTCACCACCGGGCGGACCAAGCTGATCGGGCTGGTGTCGAACAACTTCCACAACCCCATCTTCCTGGAGATCTTCGATCTCTTCACCCGCGGCCTGCAGGAACGCGGGCTGCGCCCGCTTCTCGTCAATCTTTCCGACGAGACCGCGCCGGGGAACTCGGTGCGCATGCTGCGGCAATATTCGGTCGATGGCGCGATCGTCGCCTCTTCGACCCTGCCCACGGATTTCGCGCCTGCTTTTCACGAGGCCGGCATCCCGGTGGTCAATGCCTTCGGGCGCTACGCCTCCGATCCGCGCGTGCACACCGTCGGCATCGACAACATCGCCTGCGGACGCCTCGCGGTGAAAAGCTTCGCCGCGCGCGGCTACCGGCGCATCGCCTTCATGGGCGGGCCGGAGGCGGCGACCTCGACGCAGGACCGCCATGCGGGCTTCATGGCCGAGCTCGCGGCGCATCCCGGCCTCGAGGCCAGCATCTCCTTCGCCGGGGCCTATTCCTTCGAGGCCGGTCGGCGCGAAATGCAAAGGCTGCTGCAGGCCCCCCCGGCGGAGGCCTATTTCTGCGGCGATGACGTGCTGTCGATCGGCGCGCTCTCGGCGCTGCGCGATCACGGGGTCTCGGTGCCCGAAGAGGTCGGCGTTCTGGGCCTCAACGACATGGAGATGGCGGGCTGGGCGGGGATCGACCTGACGACGATCCACCAGCCGATCCGGCAGATCGTCACCTCCTCGATCGAGCTGATGATGGCGATGCTGGGCGAGCCGGATCGCTATCCCGAGGCGCGGGTGTTTCCTTGCCGGATCATCGAACGCGCCACGTTGCGCCCCTTGCCCGAGGCGGGGTGAGGGGCGCGGGGCCTTGTCGCATGCCCCGCGCCAGATGGTCTAGCGGAACATCGGCGGGCGCGCGTCGACCCAGGCGCCATTCGCGCGCGCCGAGGCCACGGCCTGATGCACCGCCGCCATAGAGCGCACGCCGGCCTCGGCATCGGGCAGCCCGTCGCGGGTCTCGCCCGAGATCGCATCCGCGAGATCGCAGTAGATGTTGGCCACGGCCAGCGGGAAGCCCTCGGGATGGGCGATCGACACCCGGCTCAGCCGCTGCGCCTCGGCATGCAGCCCCGCCTCGCCCTTTTCGATGATCTGGCTACGCCCGCCCACGGGCGTGTAGAGCAGCTGGTTGGGCTGTTCGGACATCCAGCGCAGCCCGCCGGTCTCTCCGAAGATCTGGATGTCGAAGCCGTGCTGCCGCCCGATCGCCACCGAGGAGGTCCACAGGCGGCCCACCGTCCCGCCCGAAAGGCGGAAGTTGACCATCGCGTCATCCTCCAGCTCGCGGCTCGGGATGGTCGAGGCGAAATCGGCCGAGAGCTTCTCGACCTCGTCGTCGCAGATGAAGCTCGCCATGTGCAGCGCGTGGATGCCGCAATCGGCGAACTGCCCCGAGACCCCCGCCATGGCGGGATCATAGCGCCAGCGCACGCGCGGATTGTCGGCATCACCCGCATCGCCGTGATGGCCATGGCTGAAATTGGTGACGACGAGCCGCACCTTACCCAGCTCGCCCGCGCGCACCATGGCGCGCGCCTGCCGCACCATCGGATAGGCCGAGTAGCAGTAGTTGACGGCGCAGATCCGGCCGGCCTTGCGGGCCACGCGCACGATCTCCTCGCCTTCCTCCACGGTGAGCGTCATCGGCTTTTCGCACAAGACGTTGAAGCCCGCTTCGAGAAAGGCCTTGGTGATCTCGAAATGCGTGGCGTTGGGCGTGGCCACGGTGACGAGGTCGATCCGGTCGTCGCGCCCCTTTTCGCCCGCCAGCATCTCGGTCCAGTCGCCATAGGCGCGGTCCTCGGCGATGCCGAGCCGCTGCGCATAGGCGCGGCCTTCTTCGGGCCGGTGATCCAGCGCGCCGGCGGCAAGGGCAAAGCGCCCGTCGGCGAGGGCGCCCAGCCGGTGCGCGGGCCCGATCTGGCTGCCTTCGCCGCCACCGATCATGCCCCAGTTCAGTTTCGTCATGTCCGTGCCCCTTACTTGAAGCCGATGGATTCGAGGTATTCGCGGTTCTTGCGCGCATCCCCCAGCGTGTCGGGGTCGAGCGTCGGGTCGCAATCCTGCTCGACGGTGCACCAGCCCTGGAAATCATTGTCGAGCAGCACTTGCCGCACCGCCTCGAAATCGACGTCGCCCTCGCCCAGATTGCAGAAGATCCCCTGGCCGCAGGCATCGTAGAAGCCGGTCCGGTTCTCGATCACGCGCGCTTTGACTTCGGGGTCTACATCCTTGAAATGCATGTAGGAAATGCGGCTCATATGCTTTTTCATGAAGGCCACCGGATCGAAGCCCGCATAGGAATGATGGCCGGTGTCGAAGCAGATCTTGAGGATGTTTTCGTCCACCTCCTCCAAGAGCCGCTCCAGCTCGGGTTCGAAATCCATGAAGCCCGCGGCATGGGCGTGGATGCCCACGGTCAGCCCGTATTCCTCGGCGCCGATGCGCGCGGATTCGGCGATCCGGTCGCGGTAGGCGGTCCATTCGGCGCGGTCCATCTGCTCGGCCTCACCGGCGCGACCGGCGGTCGGCGCGCGGCGCGGCGAGATCGAGTCGATCAGCACCAGATGCTGCGCGCCATGCGCCTTCAGCGCCTTCGCCGTGCGGTGGGTGGCGTCGAGCACGTCGTCCCAGGCGTCGGGGTCGTGATAGGGGCGAAACACCACCCCGCCGATGAGCTCCAAGCCGTGCCGCTCCAGCCCCTCGCGCAGGATCTCCGGCTCCTCGGGCATGAAGCCCACCGGGCCAAGCTCGATCCCCTTGTAGCCCGCGGCGGCGCATTCCTCGAGCACGTGCTGCCAGGACGGATTGCGCGGATCGGCGGCGAACTCCACGCCCCAGGAGCACGGCGCGTTGCCAATTCTGATGCTCATGTCTCGATGTCTCCCGTTCTCAGAAATCTGTGAGGTCTTTCCAGGCCTCGTCTCGCGCCGAGGCCAGCGTCGCGGCGATCACCCGGTTGACCTCGTGCCCGTCGCGGAAGCTGGGCCAGAGCGGCTTGCCTTGCGCGATCGCGGTCAGGAAGTCCTTGGCCTCGATGATGATCTGGTCCTGATAGCCGGTGCCATGCCCCGGCCCCTGGCAGAAGGGGGCGTAATCGGGATGGGCCGGGCCGGTCAGGATCTTGGTGAAGCCGCGCGTCGCCTCGGGCCCCTCCATCCGGTAGAGCCAGAGCGCGTTCTGATCCTCCTGATCGAAGCGGATCGCACCCTTGGTGCCGGTGATCTCGTAGGCGTAGCCCATCTTGCGCCCGGTCGCGACGCGGCTGAAATACATCTGCCCCATGGCGCCATTGCCAAAGCGGCACATGAGCTGCGCGTGGTCGTCATTGCTGACCTCGCCCCCGGGGCGGCTGCGATGCACCGTCTCATGGGTGCCCATGACGCGCGAGATCGGCCCCATCAGCGCCAGCGCACCGTTGATCATGTGCGGCGCGAGATCGCCCATCGTGCCATTGGCCATGCCGGTGGTGCGCCACGTGGCCGGGGCCTCGGGATCGGCGTAGAAATCCTCGGTATGCTCACCGCGAAACCAGGTGATCTCGCCGATCGCGCCTTGGGCGATCAATTGCCGGGCGAACTGGCTCGCGGGCGTGCGGATGTAGTTGAACCCCACCATGTTGACCGCGCCCGCGGCCTCGGCGGCGGCCACCATCGCGGCGCTGTCCTCGAGCGAGGCACCAAGCGGCTTTTCGCAGAACACCGGCTTGCCGAGCGCAAAGGCGGCCTCGGCGATCTCGCGGTGGGTTTCCTGCGGCGTGGCGATCACCACGGCCTCGACCTTCGGATCATCGACCAGCGCGCGCCAATCATCGGTGCCGCGCTCGAAGCCGTAGGCGGCGCGGTAGCGCTCGGCGCTCTCAGGGCTGGTCGCGCAGACCATCTCGAGCCGGGGCTTGAGCGCGGTGTCGAAGATCGCGCCGACCGACGACATGGCCACCGCATGCGCCTTGCCCATGTAGCCGCCGCCCAGAATGCCGATCCCGATCCGTGCCATCATCGCCCTCCCCATGCTTTTTGCTTTTGCAACCGGTTGCAAAAGATGTATCGTAGGTCTAGATATCTCGCAAGCATGATTTCGGCAGGGATCGGAAATACAGGGGCCGGAATTTTCCAGGGAGGATTCGCACGAATGACGTCGATACAAGGCACCATCCGCCTGACCACGGCACAGGCCATCATCCGCTGGCTGGCCAGCCAGTATATCGAGATCGACGGGGAGGAGCTGCGCGTCTGCGGTGGCGGATTCGGCATCTTCGGCCATGGCAACGTCACCTGCCTCGGCGAGGCGCTGCACGGCATGCAGGAGGAGCTGCCGCTGTATCGGGGCCAGAACGAACAGGGCATGGGCTTTGCCGCCGCCGGTTACGCCAAGCAGTGGCTGCGCCAGCGCTTCATGTTCTGCACCGCCAGCGCCGGTCCCGGCACGATGAACCTGCTCACCGCCGCGGGCCTTGCGCATGCCAACCGGTTGCCGATGCTGATGCTGTGCGGCGACGGCTTCCTCACCCGGCTACCCGACCCGGTGCTGCAGCAGATGGAGAATTACGGCGACCCGACCTTCGGCGTGAACGATGCCTTCAAGCCGGTGGTGCGCTACTGGGACCGGATCACCCACCCCGCGCAGGTGATCCAGTCGCTGCCCGCCGCGCTGGCCACGATGCTCGATCCGGCCGATTGCGGCCCGGCCTTCATCGGCCTGCCGCAGGACGTGCAGGGTTGGGCCTGGGATTTCCCCCAAGAGCTGTTCGAGAAGAAGATCCACCGCATCCGCCGCATCGCCCCCGACGAGGCCGAGATCGCGGATGCGCGCGCGGCATTGCTTGCGGCAAAGCGCCCGATGATCATCGCCGGCGGCGGCGTGCAGTATTCCCGCGCGGCCGAAGACCTTGCCGCCTTTGCCGAGGCGCATCGCATCCCGGTGGTCGAGACCATCGCGGGGCGGGCGAACCTTCTGGCGGACCACCCGTTCAACATCGGCCCCATCGGCGTCACCGGCTCCGACAGCGCCAATGCCATCGCGCAAAAGGCGGATGTGATCCTCGCGGTCGGCACGCGGCTTCAGGATTTCACCACCGGCTCCTGGACCGCCTTCGACGCAGGCGCGCAGATCGTGGCGATCAACGCCGCACGGCACGATGCGGGCAAACACCGCGCGCTGCCCGTCGTGGGCGATGCGAAGCGGTCGCTGGAGGCGCTGGGGCGGGGGCTCGATTACGCCGCCCCCGCCGAATGGGTGGAAGAGGCACAGGCCGAGCGGCGCGACTGGGACGCCTACGTGGCCCGGAACGTGAAGCCCGGCAATGGCCCCAACTCCTACGCGCAGGCGATCGGCGTGGTGAACGAGCTGTGCCACGAGCGCGACCGGATCGTGGCGGCGGCAGGCGGGCTTCCGGCCGAGGTCACCGCGAACTGGCGCACGCTGGATATCGGCACGGTCGATGTCGAGTTCGGCTTTTCCTGCATGGGCTACGAGATCTCGGGCGCCTGGGGCGCGCGGATCGCCCAGGAGCAGCGCGAGCCCGAGCGCGACACCATCGTCTTCATCGGCGACGGCTCCTACATGATGATGAACAGCGATCTCTACTCCTCTGTTCTGAGCCGAAAAAAGCTGATCGTGCTGGTGCTCGACAATGGCGGTTTCGCGGTCATCAACAAGCTGCAGAACAACACCGGCAATGAGAGCTTCAACAACCTGCTCGCCGATTGTCCGACCATCCCCGAGCCCTTCGCCGTCGATTTCGAGGCCCATGCGAGGGCGCAGGGCGCCGAGGCGGTGACGGTCGAAAACCCGGCCGAGCTGGGCGAGGCGTTCCGCCGTGCGCAGGCATCCGATCGCAGCCAGGTCATCGTCATGAAGGTCGATGCCTATGACGGCTGGACCGCGCAGGGCCACGCCTGGTGGGAGGTCGGCACGCCGGAGGTCACGACGAACGACAAGGTCCGCGCGGGCCACGAAAACCAGGAACGGGGCCGCTCCCGCCAGAGGCGGGGGGTGTGATGCTGGAGAGATTGAAGGGACGCCGCTTTCTGGTGATCGGCCGGGTCGGCATGGATCTCACACCGACGCCGCCCGGCACCCGCACCCGCGCGGCGCGCGAGATGATGGTCTCGATGGGCGGCAGCTCGGCCAATATCGCCGCCGGTCTGGTGAAGCTCGGCTGCAGCGCCTCGCTGGTGACCTGCGTGTCGGACGACGCGGTGGGCTGGTATTGCGAGGACCAGCTCGACGCCTACGGCATCGACCGCCGCCATGTGCGCCGGGTGCGGGGCGAGGAGCGCACCTCGCTCGCCCTCGTCGAGGCGCGCGTCGACGAGCACCAGAGCGTCATCTACCGCAACAATGCCGCCGATTTCCGCATGGAGCTCGCGGATGTCGAGGCGGTGGATTACACCGCTTTCGACGCGGTGATCACCGCCGGCACGGTCTTTGCCGCCGAACCCTCGCGCGCGGCTGCCTTCCGCGCCTTCGAACTGGCGCGCGCGGCCGGGCTGCCGGTGATCTTCGACGTGGATTACCGCCCCTACAGCTGGCCCTCGCCGCAGGTCGCCGCCGAGGTGCTGTCTCGCGCGGGCAGCCTGTCGGACGTGATCGTCGGCAATGACGAGGAATTCGGCTTCATGGCGGGCGGGATCGACAAGGGCTTCGCCCATGCCCGCGCGCTCTCGAAGGCGGCCGATCTCGTGGTCTACAAGATGGGCCACGAGGGCGCGGTGACCTTCGCGGGCGGCGAGGAGCTGCGCACCGGCATCTACGAGGTGGACGCGCTCAAACCCACCGGCGCGGGCGACAGCTTCATGGCCGGGCTGATCGCGAGCCTCACCGAAGGCCGCCCCTTGCGCGAGGCGGTGCTGCGCGGCTCGGCCTGCGCCTCGATCGTCGTGGCCAAGCCCGGCTGCGCCCCCGCCATGCCCGACAAGGCCGAACTCAAGGCCTTTCTCGACACCCATTCCGGCCCCACGCAAGGCTGAAAGGACATCCCATGCACATCGCACCCCATGACAACCGCAACCAGCCCATCGTCGATGCCGAGCACGATCTGGTGCCGCTCAACTATTTCAACATCGTCAAGCTGAAGCAGGGCGAAAGCTTCGACTATGCCGTGCCGGGCTACGAGACCTGCATCGTGCCCGCGACCGGCACCGTCGATGTCGATGTCGAGGGCATGGGCTTCGAAAAGCTCGGTCGCCGCGGCGTCGATGTCTGGGATGGCGAGCCCGAGGGCGTCTATGTTCCCGTCGGCGCGCAGGCCCGCATCACCTGCCGCAGCGAGGCCACGGAGGTCTTCATCGCGGGCGCGAAATACGACCGGGTGCTCGAGCCCTTCGACGTGCGCGAGGCCGAGCTCGACGTGGTGCAATACGGCTCCGACGACACCAAGACGCATCGCAAGATCAAGCACATCCTCGGCGCCAAGCAGCATGACAAGGTGGGCCGCCTGCTGGTGAGCGAGCTTTACACCGTGGGGCAGGGCGGCTGGTCGGGCTTTCCCAGCCACAAGCACGACACCGACCGGCGCGGCGAGGATGGCGAGATGATCGAGACCCGCCACGACGAGACCTACAATTTCCGCTTCCGCCCCGATTACGGCTCGGGGCTGCAGATGCTCCAGCGCGAGGACAACGAGCCGGGCGACGCCTATCACATCGTGAACGGCTCCACGATCCTGATCGACAAGGGCTATCATCCCTGCGCGGTGCTGCCGGGCTACGAGATGTACTACTTCACCATCCTCGGCGGTCTGAGCCAGCGCAGCCTCAAGCAGTATTTCCAGCCGACCCATGCCGAGCAGCTGCACACGATCCCCGGGATCATGGACATGGTGGCCAAGTTCAAATGACCCTCGCCACGCTTTCCGACGTCCTGCAGCCCGCGCTGCGAAACGGCCACGCCGTGGCCGGTCTCGTCACGCTGGGCTGGGAGGACATGCGCGCCTATGTCGCCGCCGCCGAGGCCGAGGGTGTGCCGGTGATCCTTCAGGCCGGGCCGTCCTGCCGCAAGCACACGCCGCTGCCCGTGCTGGGCGCGATGTTCCGCCATCTAGCCGAGACGACCTCGGTGCCGGTGGTGGCGCATCTCGACCATGGCTACACCGAAGAAGAATGCCGCGCGGCGATCGCGGCGGGCTTCACCTCGGTGATGTTCGACGGCTCGCGCCTGCCGCTCGAGGAGAACATCGCGCAGACCGCCGCCATCGCGCGCATGGCGCATGAGGCCGGCGTCTCCTGCGAGGGCGAGATCGGCTTTGTCGGCTATGCGGGCGGCGAGGGCTCGGCCGGGACGGACCCGGAGGAGGCCGCATGTTTCGCGCGCGAAACATCCGTCGATGCCATGGCGATCTCGGTCGGCAACACGCATCTGCAGCGCGGCGGCGAGGGCGGGCTCGACGAGGCCCGCATCCGCGAGATCGAGGCGCTGTGCGAGGTGCCCCTGGTGATCCATGGCGGCTCGGGCGTGCCCGCGGCGCAGCGCCGGGCGCTGGCGCGCCACTCGCGCATCGCCAAGTTCAACATCGGCACCGAGCTGCGCATGGTGTTCGGGCGCGAGCTGCGCGAGGCGCTGGCGCGCGATGCCGAGAGCTTCGACCGGGTGGTGATCCTGTCGCAACTGCACGAGCCGCTCGTCGCCGCCACGCGGCGCGTGCTGCGTGATTTCAAGGGAGCATGAGATGCTGAATGTCGGGATTTTGGGCTGCGGCCGCATCGGCCGGGTCCATGCCGCCTCGCTGGCCGCGATGGAGGGCGCGCGCGTTGCCGCCGTGGCCGATGCCATGCCGGAGGCGGCGCAGGCGCTGGCCGAAAGCTGCGGCGCACGGGCGATGGATGCCGAGGCGCTGATCGCGGATGCAGGCGTCGATGCGGTGGTGATCGGCACGCCGACCCATACGCATTACGACCTGATCCACGCCGCCGCCCGCGCGGGCAAGGCGATCCTGTGCGAAAAGCCGGTGGATCTTTCGGCCGAGCGCATCCGCGCCTGTATGGCGGCGGTCGAGGCGGCGGGCGTGCCCTTCATGACCGCCTTCAACCGCCGCTTCGATCCGAACTTCGCCGCCATCGGCGCGCGCATCGCGGCGGATGAGATCGGCGCGGTGGAGATGGTGACGATCCTGTCGCGCGACCCCAGCCCGCCGCCGCCCGCCTATATCGAAGGCTCGGGCGGCATCTTTCGGGACATGATGATCCACGATCTCGACATGGCGCGCTTCCTGCTGGGCGAGGAGCCGGTAACGGTCTATGCCGTCGGCGCGGCGCTGGTCGATCCCGAGATCGGCGCGATGGGCGATGCCGACACGGCGGCGGTGACGCTGACCACAGCCTCGGGCCGGATCTGCCAGATCTCCAACTCGCGCCGCGCGAGCTATGGCTACGACCAGCGGATCGAGGTGCATGGCGCCAAGGCGATGCTGCGCGCCGACAACATGCTGCGCGACACGGTCGAGATGGCCGGGCCGCAGGGTTTCACGCGCGCGCCCGCGCAGGACTTCTTCCTCGAACGCTACGCCGCGGCCTATGCCGCCGAGATGCGGCATTTCGTGGATTGCGTGGCGCAGGGGCGCGCGATTTCCCCGAGCCTCGCGGACGGGCTGCGCGCGCAGCTTCTGGCCGACGCGGCCGACCTGTCCTGGCGCGAGGGGCGCATGGTGCGGCTCGACTGAGGGGCCGCACCTGCCTGTGCTCTGCCGCCAGAGAACGCGACCGTCCGAAACCGGAGGTTTCGGCCAAGCGTTTCCGGCGGCTGAGCTGAGAACGATAAAACCATCGGAGTTCACCTGACCGCAGGCACCGGTCCAAGCTTCCATGACGACGAGGCAGGTCGGCACCTGGCTGAAGACGGACAGAACCCGGACCCGGTGCAGCTTCTCACGGAGGACCGCGCGGCCGGAACCATCAGCTCCATGTACCTGAAACAGGTTCTTCGCCCGATGAAGGCGGAATGATCGAGACAAAATATGGTGTCTTCCGACATGGCCGTCTTCCAATGTGGATTGTTGCAGACCCATCTTGGCACACCGATGCCGTCGGGGGGCGGTCACATCATCAACGCCCCCGGGGAAAGGGGAAGTCCGGTCAGCAGGAAATTTGCGCAACAAGGCCCCGGCATGTTGTAGTTCGGCTGACTGCCTGCTAAGCCCTCACCAAATCCGTTGGGGTGCCCCGTCTGGGGCTGAGAGGCGTGAGCCAACCCATTGAACCTGAACCGGGCAATACCGGCGTAGGAAA
>JACLAD010003430.1_pt1 | contig 20454 bp, 19 predicted proteins | sample 8027901 | NCBI WGS metagenome assembly JACLAD01 (sample SAMN15725071, study PRJNA655200) | protist metagenome | isolation source: fluorescence activated cell sorting (FACS) single amplified genomes of... | place: Spain: Blaines Bay Microbial Observatory, Mediterranean Sea | collected 2016-07-05 | reverse complement strand
CGCGCGAAGTGCGCAGCCTGGTGGGCGAGCAATTGCCGCAGATGATCGACAGCTACCAGCGCATTCCGGCGCATCTGCGCCAAGAGGAACGCGCGGGCGCGACACCCGACCAGCAGCTGACCGACAGCCTTGGCAAGATCAGCGGCGAGATCGATTCGATCACTCGTCAACTGGCCGAAGGATCGCTCGACGATCTGGCGATCAAGCATCGTTATCTCGACTACAAGTTCGGCGAAGGGGCGCAGACCAGCCCGCAGCTGGAGGACAAAAGTTGATGCGCGTTCCGATTTCGCACGATTTGGGCAAGGACGAGGTCCGCCGCCGGTTGAAGGACCATGGCCATGAGATCGGCCAGTACGTCCCTGGCGGATTGGCGGATGTCTCGACCAGCTGGCCGAGCGAGGACCGCATGGACCTCGCGGTGCGCGCCATGGGCCAGGGGGTGGACGGCTGCGTGATCATCGAGGACACGCAGGTGATTTTCGAGGTCAATCTCCCTCCCGCGCTGTCTTTCGTCGAGCCGATGGTCGCCAGCGCTATCCGCCAACAAGGCCAGAAGCTGATCGCGCCCAAGTAGATCCGTGCGCGGAGGTGAGACGGTCCGCGCTGACCGGTTTTAAAGACTTCGGAACGTTTCGCGCGCTAGCGCGCTTTGCCTTGAGGTGGTTTTGCGACCGGTTACCAACTGGTACGCCACCTCGGGGGGAAATTTGTTGGTGAATGGGGCCGCGCGTATGCCGGTATCAAGCGGGACGGGATCCAGTCTCAGGGATTTTCTCAGGCAGGGCACGGCCGATGATCACGCTCGTCTCGACGAGCGGCTCGGCGCAATGGCGCTGGGCGATCGTGCAAGCTATGCGGCCTTCCTCGCAATGCAGTATCGAGCGCGGCGAGGGATCGAAAGCTGGCTGGGTCTGCACCTTCCCGACACCGCGCCGCCCAAACAATGCGCGCTGATCGCCGAAGATCTTGCATCCTTGGGCGAAACCGTGCCCGAAGATGTCCCGGGCTTCGAACTCGAACAGGACGACGATCCATTCGGCCTGTGCTGGGTCCTGGCGGGATCGGCGCTGGGCAACCGGGCAATGCTGGTACAGCTCCAACGCGCCGAACCGGAACTGCCGGTGCGGTTCCTTTCCGATCCGGCGATAATGGAATACTGGCGCAGCCTCTTGCCCCGGCTCCGCCAACCCCACGTCCCAGGGGCCGATACGGGAACGCTGCGCGCCGCACGGACGACCTTTGCGCATTTCGACGCGGTTGCCTCGGGCAGCGCAATGCGTAAGGCGGCATGATGAACCCGCAGGACGTCAATCTCACCAATTGCGATCGCGAGCCGATCCACCAGCTCGGTCGCATTCAGGACTTCGGCGCGCTGATCGCGGTCAATGCCGATTGGTTCGTGGCGCATCGCTCGACCAATCTGGAAGAGATCCTCGGCGCGGGTCGCGACCTCGATATCGGGGCGCGGCTCGGCCGGATTTTCGTCCCTGCTGCGCTCGAACAGCTGCGCAGTTCGGCGGCCGCCCTGTCCTTTCCCGATCAGGTCGAACGGATCTTCGGTATCGCCCTGTTCGAGGACGGTGACCTGTTCGACTGTGCGCTGCACACTTCGGGTGGCAATACCGTGATCGAAATCGAGCGGCATGTCGAAGGCGATCTGAATCGCCAGCTCGCTGTCCTGCGGCCGATCATGAACCGGCTCGAAAAGCATACCGAAGTCGAATCGCTGGTCGCGGAAGCGGCGCGCCAGCTGCGGATGGCGCTGCAGATCGACCGGGTGATGGTCTATCGCTTCCGCGACGATCTTTCGGGCGAAGTCATTGCCGAGGCAGCGCGCGACGATCTCGAGAAGTTCCACGGACTACGCTACCCGCGATCGGATATTCCCGACCAGGCGCGCGCGCTGTACGTGCGCAATCGCTTCCGCATCATCGCCGATGTCGAAGCGCAGCCGGTGCCGATCGAACCGGGCGTGTCGATCGATGGCGATCCGCTCGATCTCAGCATGAGTTCCCTCCGGGCGGTTTCACCGATCCATATCGAATATCTCAAGAACATGGGCGTGGGCGCCTCGCTGTCGATCTCGATCATTATCGGCGGCAAGCTGTGGGGGCTGTTCGCCTGCCACCATTACGGGCCCAAATTGCTGCCCTATTCGCAGCGCACCGCGGCGGAGCTGTTCTCGGAATATTTCTCGCTGACGCTCGATCGCACGCTCGCCCGGCAGATCGCCGAGCGGCGCGAGCGCGGGCGCGAAATGCATACCAAGCTGATGCGCGATGTGGCCGCGGGTACGCCACTATCGTCCAGCCTGCCGATGATCGAGCCGATCATCCAGCAGGCGATCCCGCATGACGGGGCCAGCATCTTCGTCGAGGATATCTACGACGCCCGCGGCGCCGCGCCGAACGAGGAAGAGTTCCGCGCGATCGTGCCGAGCCTCAACGCCGCTGCGACCAGTCGCATCCTCGCCAGCGATGCCATCGCCGACCGCTTGCCGCGTGCCGAGCGGTTCGCCGATCGTGCGGTCGGTGCGCTCATCATCCCCGTTTCGCGGACTCCGCGTGACTATCTGGTGCTGTGGCGCAAACCGCTGCAACAAACGGTGACCTGGGCGGGCAATCCCGAAAAGCCGGTCGAGACCGGCCCCAACGGGGCGCGTCTCACTCCCCGCAAGAGCTTCGAGGCATGGCAGGAAACGGTCGAGGGGCGCGCGGAGAAGTGGACCAGCGCGGAGGTCGAGATTGCCGAGGGCCTGCGTGTCACGCTGCTCGAGATCATCCTGCGCCTCACCGACGAAGCGGTCACCGAACGCGCCCGCGCGCAGCAGCAGCAGGAATTGCTGATTGCCGAACTCAACCACCGCGTGCGCAACATCCTCAATCTCATCCGCGGATTGATCAACCAGTCGAAAGGCGAAGCGCGCGATATCGAGGGGTTCGTCGAAATCGTCGCCGGCCGCGTCCGTTCGCTGGCCTCGGCGCATGACAACATCACCAAGGGCAACTGGTCGCACGCCTCGTTCTCGGAACTGATCGAGACCGAAATCAACGCTTATATCGCCGCGCAAAACGAGCGGCTCGAACTGAGCGGGCCCGAAGCGATGATCGCGCCCGAAGCTTACACTGTCATCGCCTTGGTGATGCACGAAATGATCACCAACTCGGCCAAGTACGGGTCGTTGAGCGACCAGACCGGGACGCTCGAGATCGATGTCAGTCGCGACGATGACGACGGGCTCTGCGTCGACTGGCGCGAACGCGGCGGTCCACCGGTCAAGCCACCGCAAAGGCGCGGTTTCGGCAGCACGATCATCGATCGGTCGATCCCGCACGAATTGGGCGGCACTGCCGAAATCAGCTATCGCCTCGAAGGCGTCGAGGCGCGCTTTTGCATTCCCGCCCGGTACGTCGAATGGCGCGCACGCGACGGCCGCGACGGCCCGGTGGACCCGCAGGCGGCCCCCTCTCGAACCCCGGCCAACGGCTTGCCCGAAAGCGTCCTGCTGGTCGAAGACAGCATGATTATCGCTCTCGATGCCGAGGACTGTTTGCGCGAACTGGGGGTCGAGAAGGTCGAGGTCGAAAGTTCGGTGGCCGCGGCGCTCGATGCGCTGGGCAAGTCTACGCCCGCACTTGCGATCCTCGATTACAACCTCGGCAAGGAAAACAGCGAGCCCATAGCACGCAAGCTCAAGGAACTGGGCGTGCCCTTCTGGCTGGCGACGGGTTACGGCGAGATGCAGGACCGGCTCGAGGAACTCGGTGCGGCAGGCCTTCTGACCAAGCCCTACGGCAAGGACGAACTGCGCGAGATCTTGGGTAGTGCCGCGGCAGAATAGCCCTTTCGCCATGCACGGCGCGGTTCAGTTGAAGAAGCGCTGGCGGTAGTAAAAGCTCGCTGCCACCGGGTTACCCGCGCCATCCCGTGCAGGTTCGAACCGCAATTGCTCAAGCGCCAACCGGCAGACGGCGGCATCGGTCTCGGGAAACGGACTGGGGCGATAGATGCTGCACGCGGTAGCGCGGCCCTGAGCCGAAACGCCCAGGCGCACGATCACCGATTCACCGATCCGCGCCTGTCGCCCGCCCGGGGGGATGGGGAATGCGCTCGCATCGGTGATGGCCCGCACGAGCACCGGCTTGGTTGCTGCGCCCCCGCCTTGGCCGCCGCCGCCTTCGCCACTGCCCGTATCCTCGCCGCTGCCCGTACGCCCGGTGCCCTGCCCCTCGTCCGTCGCACCCGCGCTGTCGGCGGTGCCGGTAGACGAGGCGCGCGGCGCGGGCGGATCCTCGCGCAGCCGCCTTTCCGGTTCCGGCGCCGTCACCGGGGCCGGTACCGCCTCGCGCCCCGGCTCGCCCTGCGCGCCCTCGGGTTCGGGCGCGGTCGGCTCGGGCTCGTCCTCCGGCGTGGTGACGGTGACGCTGAAGGCGGAGACAACGGTGCGCTCCACCCCGGCCACAGCCGTGGGGGCCAGCGCCCGCGCCAGCAGGTAGAACAGCGCGACATGGATCAGCGCGATCAGCGCAATCACCCATGGATTGAGGCGTTTGCGGGTCTGCGAATAGCGCGTCGAAGGCTGAGCCATGGCGCGATCATGACAGCGACACCCACCCCGGTCCAGCACGCATGAAAAAGGGCGGCCCCCGCGAAGAGGACCGCCCCGTGTTCTGCCCGCGGGACCGAAGCCCCGCAGAGAGTATACTTAGTAGCCGAAGATCAGCGAGACGCTCGCTGCGCGCGGCGCGCCAATCTGGGCGAAACCGAAGTCGTCCAGCGAACCGCCGAAGAACCCGATGTAGTACTCGTCGAAGAGGTTCGTCACATTGAGCTGCAGCGCGACATCCTTGCCGAACGGATTCTGAGTGATCGTCCAGCGAATGTCGAGATCAACGAGCGTATACGAAGGGGTCTTCGCATCGAAGGTGAAGGGCGTGCCATCGGACAGCTCGCCGTCAATCGGCAGATTGGTGTCATTCAGGTAACGCGGGCCGGTGTGCTTGACCTGCGCACCGAACTCGACGTCACCCAGCGCGACCTGGCCGCGGGCACCAAACGAATACTGCGGAGTACCGGATTCCGACTTGCCGCCGGTCGGCAGGAAGACGGGGAGGCCCGCACCATCGAAGCCATCCTGCACGTCATCCTTGATCTCCGAGTCATTGTAGGAACCGAAGACATAAAGAAGCGTGCTCGGCGTCGGACGCCAAGAGATCGATCCGTCGATGCCATACTTGTCCACGCGACCGAGGTTACGGAACACGTATTCACCCTCGCCATCGTTGGCTTCAGGATCGAACGCGGTTGCCAGACGGTTGTTGTAACGCGTGTAATACGCACCCAACTGCGCCTCGATATTGCCGCTGCGGAACCGCAGGCCAAGGTCGAAGCTGTCCGTGGTTTCCGGAACCGGACGGGCGAAATCCGCGTCAGCGAAATACAACGAGTCGTACAGCGGATCCGTGCCCGGCACCGACAGGCCCTTCGCATAGTTGGCGAAGATCGATGCATCGGGGGTGAAGTCGTAGGTCAGCCCGATGTTCGGAAGCAGCTTGTCGTAGTTATAGGTACGCGACTGCGGTGCGCTGTGGTCATCGTTGAACGGCGCGTCGATGTAGTTCGACAGGTCCTGACCCGGCGTAGGGCAATCAACGAAACCGCCGGCCGAAGTCGTGAAGCAGTTCTGGTTGAGTTCGCGCTTGAAGAACGGGGCTCGGAGTCCGAGCACGGTGGTCAGGTCGCCGAACTCGCCGCGATATTCGCCCGAGATCTGGTGAAGGATCGCATAGGAGAGACGATCGCGTTTGTTCACCTCATTGCCGTAAACGTCGAGCAGCGGAGCATCGATCGAGAAGACATCGACCGGCTCGCCATTCGCAAGCATGGCACTGATCTGGCCCGTCTGGCGGTGACGTGCGCGATCCCAAGTGTAGGCCACACGGACGCGATGATCGTCGTTGATGTCGTAAATCAGGTTGGCAACCACACCGAAGCGGTTGGTCCGAGTCTGGCTCGGATCGTTGCCGGCGATTTCATCGTCGAGATCGCCGTCGCCATTGAGGTCGCGGCCAAAGTAGTAACCGCCATTGAATGCGCCCGTGTACGAACCGCCATTAACGTTGAAGAACGACTCGCGAAGGTCGTCCGGGCCGCCGCCATTGGCCTTGACGTACTGGTAGCTCGGATCGAACGTAAAGGTCAGGGCGTCGGTGATCGCGAACCGCGAAGCGATACGGATGTTGCCGGTGTCCGACGGATTGTAGCGACGATAGAAAGCTGCGCCGCAGCCGTTGCGGTCGTCGTAGTCGACCGAGTCGCCGGGGCTGCCGGCACCTTCGTAGACCACCCGCGGGTCAACCGTGCAGGGATATTCGGCCGACTCTTCGTAGATTGAGAAGCGGATATCATCGGCACCCGGTGCGAGCAGCGTTTCGAGGCTTTCCGATCCGGCGAAGTTGTTGCGGTTGACGTTCCAGTGCCCCGACACGGCGATGAAGTCGCCATTCGACCCGAGGTCCTGCCAGATGCGACCGTTCAGCTGCGTCTTATTGATGCGACCGTAGGGGTTATAGGGAACGCCATAGGTCGTATAGCTGGCCGAGACGAACGCCTTGGTGCCCAGACCAGTGATGTCGCCGGTATCGACCATGCCAAAAGCGCGGCTATAGAGCGTATCCGTGGCGCCCGATGCAAGCACGTCGCCAACCGTCATCGTACCGACGATGCCGAAATCGTCACCGGGTTCGCGCGTACGAATATTGATCGTGCCGCCGGTCGCCGAAGCGGTCGGGCTATCCACGTCGGTGGTGCCGAGGTTGACGTTGACCGATTCGAGGATTTCGGGGTCGACCTGCTGATTGGTGTAAAGTGCGTAGTTACCCGAGTCGTTCAGCGGCAGCCCGTCGAGGGTCTGCGAGACGCGGTCGGAGCCGAAACCACGAATAGTGAAGCCACCGCCCGACGAACCCCAGGGATCGTTGTTCTGGAAGCTGACGCCCGGAACCAGGTTGACGATGTCGTTGACCGTCTGACCGGGGCGCTGGCGACGGATGATTTCTTCGCCCAGAACCTGCTTCGCCTTGGTCGTGTCCGGGTTCTCAATGCCACCGACGCCGGTTTCGCGGGCGCCCGAGACGATGATGACCGAGTCGTCGAAATCGACCGAACCGGTCGACTGTGCGGCTGCCGGAGCGGCAACCATGGCGCTGGCGGTGCTGACCACCGAAGCAGCCAGGAGATATTTGAACTTCATCGAGATGATCCCTTCGTCTCGTTAAAAGTGGGCTGATGCGTCAAAGCCGCGCTCCCTCTGGCGGGAGGACGTTGCGGCAAAGCTATCTTTTTATGACAAGATCAAGACATATGTTGCAGGTGCGAGACGCATTCGCAGGGGCAACATAAAATTCCGCGGATTTCAGCTATTTACGGTAGTTGCAAAAAGGCAACGAATTCCGTTCTTCAGGGAACCGTTGCCAATTTGCCACAAATCGCGCTGCCCGGCATGGCGTCAGGCGAGATTGATCTCGCGCAGGCGCTGCATCAGGAAATCGTGACTCGAAATCGGCGCGGGGTGATCGTCAGGATGCGCAGGGTCGATGCACGAAGGCAGCGTCTCGATCATGTAATCGGGGCGGAAATGCAGGAAGAAGGGCATCGAATAGCGCGCCCGGTAAGCGGCGTCGCCGCGCGGGTTTACCACCCTGTGCGTGGTCGAACGCAGCCGGCCGTTGGTCAGCCGGTCGAGCATGTCGCCGACGTTGACCACGAGCGCACCTTCGGGCGGGGCAACCGCTTTCCAGTCCCCCTGCGCGGTCAGCAGTTCGAGCCCGGCCTCTTCGGCACCGAGCAGCAGCGTGATCGTGTTGATGTCTCCATGCGCAGCGGCACGGATGGCGCCTTCGGCTTCGGCACCCTCTAGCGGCGGATAGCGCAGCAGGCGCATCACCGAATTACCATCTTCGACGGTGGGCGCAAAGAAGCCGCGATCGAGCCCGAGGTGCAACGCTATGCCTTCGAGCACGCGACCGCCGGCTTCCTCGAATGCGTCGTAAAGCTCGCCGAAGGTGTCCCGGAATCCCGCAACTTCGGAGGGCCAGACGTTCGCGGCCATGAATTCGGCGAGCGGATGCCCATCGGGCAACTCGCGGCCGACATGCCAGAATTCCTTGAGATCGTGGACCTTGGCGTCCTTGGCCTTCTCCGTGCCGAACGGCGTGTAGCCGCGCGCGCCACCACCGCCGGGGATGTGATAGGCGCGCTTCACCTCGTCGGGCAGAGCGAAGAATTCCTTCGCCAGGGCTTCTGCCCGGTCGATCAATTCCTGCGGGATACCGTGATCGCGGATGACGGCGAAGCCGTATTCGCGAAAGCTGCGCCCCAGGTCGTCGGCAATGGTCTCGAGCGGCTGTGCCAGCGACACAACCGCGATATCGGTGTTCGAATCGGTCATAATGGACCGGTCCTTTAATACGGCAGGAAGAGTCCCGCCAGCGCTGCGCTCATCAGATTGGCCAGGCTGCCCGCCGCGAGCGCACGCAGACCGAGCTTGGCAATCACCGGGCGCTGGTTGGGGGCAAGCCCCCCGGTCACCGCCATCTGGATCGCGATCGAGCTGAAATTGGCGAAACCGCACAGCGCGAAAGTGACGATCGCCCGGCTGCGGTCGGAAAGGACGCTGGCGTCCATCGCCCCCAGATCGATGAAGGCGACGAATTCGTTGAGCACGATCTTGGTGCCGAACAGACCGCCAGCGGCACCCGCCTGCTCCCAGGGGATCCCGATCAGATACATGACCGGCGCGAAGACGAAGCCGAGCAATTGCTGGAAGCTGACGTCGGGATAACCGAACATCCCGCCGATTCCGCCGAGGATGCCATTCGCCAGCGCGACCAGCGCGACGAACACCATCACCATCGCCCCCACCGCGACCGCGAGCTTGACGCCCGTTTGCGTGCCCTGTGCCGCCGCCTCGATAACGTTGGCGGGCTTGTGCCCCTCCTCGAACGTCTCGGCCACCTCGACCTCGTGCGCCTTGCCGCCTTCGGTCAGCGCAGCCGGTCCTTCGGCGCTGATGCGCGTCTTCGGCAGCACAATCTCGCCCTCGGGATCGACCCCTGCCAGTTGCGCCGCGTCGCGCGCCAGCACGCTGTCGTCATCGGGCATGATGATCTTGGCCATGAGGATACCGCCGGGCGCCGACATGAAGGCCGCCGCGAGCAGGAACGGTACCGCTTCGGCGCCGATGAAGCTGGCATAGGCGGCAAGGATCGTCCCTGCGACACCGGCCATGCCCACGCTCATCAGCGTGAACAGCCGACTGGGCGTGAGCGCGGCAAGATAGGGGCGAACCACAAGCGGGCTTTCCGACTGGCCGACGAAGATATTGGCCGCGCTGCCCAGCGCCTCGACCTTGCTGATCCCCGTAATCCACCCGATTGCACCGCCGACCCAGCGCACCAGTCGCTGCATGATCCCCCAATGATAGAGGATCGATACGATCGCGGCGAAGAAGACGATCACCGGAAGCGCGGCGATGACGAAGGTGTTGGTGAAGGGATTGTCCCCCATCGGCCCGAACACCGCCTCGATCCCGACCTTCGAGTAGTCGAGCAGCGCGATCACCCCGTTCGACAGCGCCTGGATCAGCTGGACGCCCCATGGCGTGCGCAGCACCAATAGCGCCATCAACGCCTGCAGCGCAAAAGCCGATGCGACCACCCGCAGGCTGATTCGGCGCTTGCCCGTCGAAAGCAGGAAAGCGATCAGCAGGATCGCCAGGATACCGACGAGATTGATCAGAATGGGCGTCATCGGTTTCCTTCGGCGCGGACAAGTTGCGGATGAAATCAGCCGCTGTCTTGCGTGCGCCGCCGCAATAGTCAATTTTCGGGAACCGCCGACGGCCTCGCCGTCCACGAAACTTGTCGAGGCCGAGTGATGACCGAACCCGCCAACGAGACCCGTCTCGCCGCTGCAGCCATGCCCTTGGGGTTGTTCGTCTATACGCTGGTCTATGGCGGGATGACGGTTCTGGCGGGCGTGCTCGCCTATAAGCAGGTCCAGCTCTGGCCGACCGAACTGGCGGTCGAATCGGGCATTTTCGCTTTCCTGCTGCTGGTCGTCATCTCGAGCACGATGGCGCAGCTTTACGGCGAAAAAATCGCCAACCGCATCGTCTGGTGGGGTTTCGTGCCGCTGCTGCTCGCCTCCTTGCTGATGCAGCTGGTGCTCAACCTCCCCGCCTCGGTCGAGATGGTCGAGTTCCGCGGTGACGATCTTGCCGCCTTCGAGCGGGTCCATGCGACGCTGTGGCGCGTCTGGATGGCGGGCCCCGCCGCCTATATCGTCTCGCTGTTGCTCAATGTATGGATCTTCTCACGCTTGCGTGGGTCATCCGAGGGCGGGTCCACGCTATCGCTGATGGCGCGCGGCGCGGTGGCTTCGGCACTCAGCCAGGCAATCGATTCGGTGATTTTCATCACGCTGGCATTCTACGGCCAGTTCGAAATCACCAATCTGCTGATCGGCCAGGTGCTCGCCAAGGTCGCACTCAGCATCGTGCTGGTACCGTTCCTGATCACCGGGGGCGTCGCCTTCGCGCGCTGGCTCGACCGCCGCTAGACGCGCTTCACATTCTCGACGATCGTCTCCTCAAGATGGTCGCCGTGCAGCACCGACACGTCGCCGGTGGTCTCGAGCACTACGGCGCGAACCTGCCCGTAATCGAGCACATTGGCCTCGCGCAGCTTGGCAATCAGATCGCTCTTGGCGACGCGCGCGTATGTCAGCGCATCGTCACAGAACTTGCCGTCGCGCATCAGGAAGACCGGATCGTTCTGCATCAGGTCCTCTACACTGTCGGAGGTCTTGCGCAGCCGCGCCGACGCCGCCTGGACGACGAACAGGCCCGCCATCGCGACCATGGCCTGCGCGAAGGCTTTCCAGTCGCTTGCCTGAGCCGCGCCCGCGACCAGGCTGCCCAGCGCGATCGTCATCACGAAGTCGAAATTGGTCATCTTGGACAGCGAGCGCAGCCCGTTGAGGCGGATCAGCACCACCACCCAGATGATGGCGGCAATTGCCAGCAGCACGCCGCGGGCGATGATATCGGGCCAGGGAGTATCGAGGATCATGCTGCCCTAACGCATGGCTGGCGCAAATCTATCCCGCCAAGCGTTCAGCCCTGCAAATGCCGCGCATGCCAGCCGACATGCTCGGCCATGAAACTCGAGATGAAGTAATAGGAATGGTCGTAGCCGGGCTGCATGCGGATGTCCGCCGGCATGTCGGCGGACTTGCAGGCATCGACCAGCAGATCGGTCTTGAGCTGCTCCTCGAGGAAATTGTCCGCCGTGCCCTGGTCGACCAGCAGGTTCGCATGGCGCGAACCGTCTTCGATCAGCGCGCAGGCATCGTATTCGCGCCAATCGCTGCGGTCGTTGCCCAGATAGCCGCCCAGCGCCTTGTCGCCCCACGGGCAGTTCAGCGGGCTGACGATCGGCGAGAAGGCGCTGATCGAACGGAAGCGGTCGGGATTGCGCAGGCCGATGGTCAGCGCGCCGTGGCCGCCCATCGAATGCCCGCTGATCGCCTGTCGCTGCATGTCGGCGGGAAAATGCGCGGCCAGCAGCGCGGGCAGTTCCTGCTCGATATAGCTGCGCATCCGGAAATGCCGCGCCCAGGGTGCCTGCGTCGCATCAACATAGAAGCCCGCGCCCTGCCCGAAATCATAGGCCTCGTCGTCGGGCACGCCCTCGCCGCGCGGTGAGGTGTCGGGCGCGACGAAGATGATCCCGTGCTCGGCGCAGGCAGCGCGAAATTCGCCCTTTTCGGTGACATTGGCGTGGGTGCAGGTCAGTCCCGACAGGAACCACAACACCGGCAGCTTCGCGCCCGGAGCGTGCCCGGGCACAAACACCGAATAGGTCATTTCGGTGTTCGTGCTTTCCGAGGCATGGCGATAGACGCCCTGCACGCCGCCATGGCTGCGCTGTTCGGAAACGGTCTCGAGCGCCGCGGGCATGGCTAGAGTGCGACCTCGTATGCGGCCGAGGTCTTGCTGGCCACTTCATCGGCGGTGACGCCCGGCGCCAGCTCGACGAGCCGGAAGGGGCTGTCGTGGTCGGGCCGCTGGAACACCGCCAGATTGGTGACGATCATGTCGACCACGTTCTGCCCGGTCAGCGGCAGCGTGCATTCGGGAATGAACTTGGGGCTGCCGTCCTTGGCGTTGTGGTCCATCACCACGATGATTTTCTTGACCCCGGCGACGAGGTCCATCGCGCCGCCCATGCCCTTGATCATCTTGCCCGGGATCATCCAGTTGGCAATGTCGCCGTTCTGCGCCACTTCCATCGCGCCCAGCACGGTCAGGTCAATATGCCCGCCGCGGATCATGGCGAAACTGGCGGCGCTGTCGAAATAGGCGCTGTGCGGCAGTTCGCTGATGGTCTGCTTGCCCGCATTGATGAGGTCCGCATCGACCTCGTCCGGGTAAGGGAACGGACCGATGCCGAGCATGCCGTTCTCGCTCTGCAACGTGACATGCATGCCTTCGGGAATGTGGTTGGCGACCAGCGTCGGGATACCGATGCCGAGATTGACGTAATAGCCGTCCTGCAGCTCCTGCGCGGCGCGGGCAGCCATCTGGTTGCGATCCCAGCTCATCAGGCGCTCTCCCTTTCGCGGGTGGTCTCGAATTCGATCTTCTTGTCGTAGGGGGCGCCCACGATCATGCGCTGCACATAAACGCCCGGCAGGTGGATGCTGTCGGGATCGAGGGTTCCCGCCGGCACCACTTCCTCGACCTCGACCACACAGACCTTGCCACAGGTCGCGGCGGGCAGGTTGAAATTGCGCGCGGTCTTGCGGAACACGAGATTGCCGGTTTCATCTGCCTTCCACGCCTTGACGATCGCGAGGTCGGCAAAAATGCCGTGTTCGAGGATATAGGTCTCGCTCACGCCGTCGCGATTGACGAAGTCCTTGTGCTCCTTCCCCTCGGCCACCTGCGTGCCGACACCGGTCTTGGTGTAGAACCCGGGGATGCCCGCGCCGCCGGCACGCATGCGCTCGGCCAGCGTGCCCTGCGGACAGAATTCGACTTCGAGCTCGCCCGAGAGAAACTGGCGCTCGAATTCCTTGTTCTCGCCGACATAGGAAGAGATCATCTTTTTCACCTGCTGCGTGCGCAGCAGCATGCCGATGCCTTCATTGTCGATCCCCGCATTGTTGCTGGCGAAAGTCAGCCCCTTCACCCCGCTGTCGCGGATCGCGGTCAGCAACCGTTCGGGAATGCCGCAAAGGCCGAAGCCGCCGCTGGCAATGAGCAGATCGTCCTTGAGCAGCCCGTCGAGGGCCGTCGCGGCATCGGGATAAAGTTTTCCTGCCATCAGAATACCACCACGCTGCGGATGCTTTCGCCCGAATGCATCAGGTCGAAGCCCTTGTTGATTTCCTCGAGCGACAGAACATGGGTGATCATCGGGTCGATCTCGATCTTCCCATCCATGTACCAGTCCACGATCTTGGGGACGTCAGTGCGCCCCTTGGCCCCGCCGAAGGCAGTGCCGCGCCAATTGCGTCCGGTCACCAGCTGGAACGGACGCGTGGCAATTTCCTTGCCGGCCTCGGCCACGCCGATGACGACCGAGGTGCCCCAACCGCGATGGCAGGCTTCGAGCGCGGTGCGCATGACCTCGGTGTTGCCGGTGCAGTCGAACGTGTAGTCCGCCCCGCCATCGGTCATTTCGACCACCTTGGCGACAATTTCGTCGCGGCTCATGCCCTTGGTGTTGAGGAAGTGAGTCATGCCGAACTTACGGCCCCATTCCTCGCGGTCGGAATTGATGTCGATACCCACGATCATCCCCGCCCCGGCCAGCCGCGCGCCCTGGATCACGTTGAGCCCGATCCCGCCGAGGCCGAAAACCACGACATTGTCGCCCACCTGCACCTTGGCGGTGTTGGTCACCGCGCCGACCCCGGTGGTGACGCCGCAGCCGACATAGCAACTGGTCTGGAAGGGCGCGTCTTCGCGGATCTTGGCGACCGCGATTTCGGGGAGGACGGTGAAATTCGAAAAGGTCGAGCAGCCCATGTAATGGAAGATCGGCTCGCCCTTGTAGGAAAAGCGCGTGGTCCCGTCGGGCATCAGCCCCTGGCCCTGCGTAGCCCGGATCGCGGTGCACAGATTGGTCTTGCCGCTGAGGCACGATTTACACTGGCGACACTCGGGCGTGTAGAGCGGGATGACATGGTCGCCCGGCTTCACGCTGGTCACGCCGGCGCCGACTTCGCGCACGATACCGGCACCTTCGTGGCCGAGAACCGAGGGGAAGATGCCCTCGCTGTCGTGCCCGTCGAGCGTGTAGGCGTCGGTATGGCAGATGCCCGTGGCCATGATCTCGACCAGCACTTCGCCCGCCTTGGGCCCTTCGAGGTCCAACTCGACGATTTCGAGCGGTTGCTTGGGGGCAAAGGCGACGGCGGCGCGGGTTTTCATGGGCAAGATGCTCCGGACGGTGGGTGCCGGCGCACCGGCCTTCGGGGCGAAAATCTGAGGTGGTGAGCCGTGCTGGGTTCGAACCAGCGACCTACTGATTAAAAGTCAGTTGCTCTACCGACTGAGCTAACGGCCCGACCACGGCGTGCCACCTAGGGGCGCTCTTGCGGGCGGTCAAGCGGGGGATGCGGCAATCGTGTCAGCTTTGTCGTCCATGCCGTGCGGCTAGTTGCCGCAGCGTCCGCCCGGTCACCGGGTCGCGCCAGTGCGGGGCGATTTGCGCGGCGGGCCGGAGGACGAAGTCCCGATCGCGAAAAAGCGGATGCGGAATGGTCAGGCACGGCTCGTGCCACACGCCCCCGCTCCACAGCACGATGTCGAGATCGAGCGTGCGCGAGCGCCATCGCTGGCCGCGTCGCCGGCGTCCGAAGGCCGTTTCTATCCGCTGCAGGTCCAGCAAGGTTGCGTGCGGATCGCGATCGCCCGCGATCAGCACGGCGCCATTGGCATAGCGGCGCAGCGATGGCCCGATCGGTGCGCTGGCGACCGGGCGCGCGACTGCGACCACGCGCCAGCCACTTTCGCTCAGCGCAGCCACCGCCGCGTCCAGAACCGCACGCGGGCCGCCGATGCCGGGCAGCCTGCGGTTGGAGCCGAGCGCCACCAGATAGCGATGCTCGTGCCCCAGTCCGGGCTCGCTTCCCGACCCGCGCGCCGCGCGCATCGCGCGGTCAGATGTCTTCGGCAATGCGGCCGTAGAGCTGCGGGCGGCGATCGCGGAAGAAGCCCATCCCCGCGCGATGCTTTTTCGCGCGTTCGAGGTCGAGCGTGGCCTGCAACACGCCTTGCTGGTCGGCGCCGAACTGGCTCACCAGATCGCCCCATTCGTCGCTGATGAAGCTGTGGCCGTAGAAGCTTTGCTGGCGGTCGGCGGGCCCTTCGTGCCCGATCCGGTTGGCAGCGCAAACGGGCATGCAATTGGAAACGGCATGGCCGATCATCGCGCGGCGCCACATGCGGCTGGTGTCGAGATCGGCATCATAGGGTTCGGACCCGATGGCGGTGGGATAGAACAGCACCTCGGCACCTTTCAACGCCATGACCCGCGCGCATTCGGGATACCACTGGTCCCAGCAGATCCCCACGCCGATCCGCGTGCCGAACACGTCCCACACCTTGAAACCGTCGTTGCCCGGGCGGAAATAGTACTTTTCCTCGTAACCCGGCCCGTCGGGGATATGGCTCTTGCGATAGGTCCCCATGATTTCGCCGTCGGGCCCGACCATGGCCAGCGTGTTGTAATAGTGGTGGCCGTCTCGTTCGAAGAAACTCGTCGGGATCGCCACACCGAGCTTCGCCGCGAGCTTCTGCATCGCCTGCACGCTCGGGCTCTCGAGCGTGGGATACGCGAGGTCGAACAGGGCCTCGTCTTCGTCGCGGCAGAAATATTCGCCCGCAAACAGCTCCGGCGGCAAGATGACCTGCGCGCCCTTGCCCGCCGCTTCCTCGACCAGTGCGGAAACGGAAGCGATGTTATCGGCCGGCTCGGGACGGGCGAGCGGCAATTGCAGGACGGCGACGGACAGCTTTCTCATGCGCGCGAGATAGGCAGCCGCCGCCGTCCAGACAATGGTTACTGCGCCTTGCGGAACAGCAGCGTCATGCGGTCGCTTTCGCCGATCGCTTCGTATTTCGCTCGATCCTTGTCGCCGTACCGCAGCACCGGCGGCAACGTCCACACCCCGCCTTCCCAGTTCGCCGGGTCGTTCGGATTGGCGTTGATTTCGCTTTCCCCGGCCAGTTCGAAACCGTTGGCGGCAAAGATCGCGACGACATCCTGCTTGCGCATGTAGCCGCGCTGGCGCGCGCCGTAATCGTCGTAGCTCGCTCCTTCGGGTGCGCGGTGCTGGACCACGCCGACCATGCCGTCATCCTTCAGCATGACCCGCGCTGCCTTGAGCACGTCGTCGGCCGCATTGCCGATGTTGAGCCCGTGCATTGAGCGGAAGATCAGCACGCGATCAACCGTCCCGGCCAGTTCTTCGGGCATTTCGTCGATCTCGAAAGCGGTTACCGTATCGGCCTCGACACCGGTCATCGCCGCCACATCCGCCTTGAAACGTTCGGTCCAGCCCTTCGCCCGCACTTCCTGGGCGCGGTTCTGGTAGGTGCGTCCGTCGCTGTCCTGATCGAAGGCGATATATTTGCCTGAACCCTGCAGATAGGGCGCGAGGACCCGGGTGTACCAGCCGCCTCCCGGGCCGTATTCGGCCACGGTCATCGCAGGCGTGACCTCGAAGAACTCAAGCGTTTCCGCGGGGTTGCGGTACTGGTCGCGCGCGCGATCATCGTCGCGCAGATCAGCCGCGAGAACGCCGGCGAGATCGCCCGCATGATGGTCGGCGGCAAGCGGGGTCGCAATGAAGGCGGCAACGGCGGCAGTCAGCATCAGGCGCATGGCAAAAGATCTCCCTGGAATTGATGGTGCATGTTCTGGACGTGCCGCAGGTGGATGACAAGGCGAAGACCGCTTCCTATCTGCTGCGCACAAGGAGATTGACGAGATGGCTCAACAACAAGCGATCGTTGCCGGTGGATGCTTCTGGTGCACCGAGGCGGTGATGAAGGACGTGATCGGTGTCAGCGAAGTCGAAAGCGGCTATATCGGCGGCGACAAGCCCGATCCGACCTACAAGGAGGTCTGCACCGGCAACACCGGCCACGCCGAAGGCGTCCGCGTGACCTTCGACGACGCGCAGATATCGCTCGAACAGCTCTTCGACGTGTTCATGGGGACGCATGATCCCACCCAGCTCAACCGTCAGGGCAACGATGTCGGCACGCAATACCGCAGCGCCATCTTCCCGCTTGAAGGACAGGAAGAAGAAGCGCGTGCCGCGATTGCACGCTGGAATGCCGAGCATCCCGGCCAGGAAGCCGTGACCACGATCGAGACCGGGACCTGGTACCCGGCCGAGGACTACCATCAGGAATATTGGGAAGGCGAAGGCCAGCGCAATCCCTACTGCCAGGCGGTAATCCCGCCGAAGCTGATGAAACTGCGCAGGAGTTTCCAGAAGTATCTCAAGGCCGATGCCTGAGGCGGACGGGGCGATGCAGATTGCGATCGTCGGCGCCGGCATGGCCGGTCTCAGCTGCGCCACGCGGCTGGCCGCTCTCGGCCACGACGTCGCCCTGTTCGACAAGGGCCGCGGCCCCGGCGGACGCATGGCCACGCGCCGCGTTGAAGCGGACGGCACCATGCTGCGCTTCGATCACGGCGCGCAATATTTCACCGCCCGCGATCCGCGTTTCGTCGAACAGGTTGCGCGATGGGAGCGCGAAGGCGTGGTCGCGCGCTGGGACGTGGCGGGCGAGGATGCGTGGGTCGGCACCCCGGCTATGAATGCGCCGATCAAGGCTATGGCTGGTCGGCACGACGTGCAGTTCGGAACGCGGATCGAGCAATTGCTGCGCGACGGTGACCGTTGGCAGCTGGACGGCGCGGGCGCGCCCGACCGGCGTTTCGATGCGGTGGTGGTCCCGCTCCCCGCGGAACAGGCGGGCCCTCTGCTCAAGCCGCACGCAAGCGCAATGGGCAATCTCGCCGATGCGACCAGGTCCGACCCCTGCTGGACGGTCATGGCCGCTTTCGAACAGCGCCTGCCATCGGAGCAGGACTCGATCCGCCATCACGGCGCGATCGGCTGGGCGGCACGCAACAATGCCAAGCCCGGTCGCGGGTCCGCAGAGTGCTGGGTAGTCCAGGCCTCGCCCGACTGGTCGCGCGCGCATCTCGAAGACGAAGCAACAGCGGTCGAGACAGCTTTGCTCGATCAGCTGGCTGACGCCATCGGTGCTCCGCTTCCGCCCCGGCTGGCGATCAGCGCGCATCGCTGGCGCTTCGCCCGATCGGGCGCGGCTGGCGAAGAGGCTCTGTGGGACGCGCAGCAGCGCATCGGCGTGTGCGGCGATTGGCTGATTGGGCCGCGTGTCGAAGCAGCCTATCTGTCGGGCCTGATACTGGCTGAAACCGTCGGCGGTCGATAACGGGCAGCGGTTCGCCGAAGCGGCGGGCGACCCGCATTGCGATGTGTAGAAAGGGCACCTACGCCCTGATTCTACCGTGATTGCCGGAGCTTAGCGTGCCACCCTTCACTCGATATCTCGCCGCCTGTGCCTTCCTCACCTTGGGTTCGGCCCATCCGGGGAACGCAGAAGAGCCTGTAGAGCAGCCGGATTCCATGGCCTGCGCCGATGCGCAAGCGCACCAAGCTCTTCGTGACACGCAATGCGCAAAACTGGCCGTGCCACTCGATCATGACGCGGTCGAAACGGACACCATCGACCTCTTCGTCCGCAAGTTTCCGGCGCGTGGAGTCCCGCGTGGCGAATTGTGGCTGATTGCCGGTGGCCCGGGGGAATCAGGCGCGTCCTTCTACCCTTTCGTCGACACGCTCCGCGCGGCGGCACCCGGTTACGACCTGATCGTTCCCGATCACCGCGGGACCGGCCTGTCCACGCGCCTGTGCCCCGAGGAAGAAAGCAATGGCAGCCCGGGTGGTATGGCGCTTGAAGGTGCAGAGTGGGGCAGTTGCATCGGCGCGATGCATGCCAATCCCCAGCGCACGCACTCCTTCTCGATCGGTAATGCGGCGCGGGACCTCGGCCTGTTGATGGACCGGCTCGGTGGAGACGTTCGCCGTTATCTCTATGGCGTATCCTACGGGACCCAGCTGGTACTGCGAGTGCTCACCACCGCCCCGCCTGCACGTCTGGATGGTGTAATCCTCGATTCGCTCGTCCCTGCCGACGACGACGTCCGCCACGACCTGAGCCGGCGTTCGCAAATTACCGACAGGATAGGTCGGCAAGTGCTACGCGATTGCGACGCGCAGCCCGATTGCAATCGCTATTTCGACCAACCGCTCGAACAGGAAGTGGCGGAGTTGCTCGCCGATGCCGCGCTTGCGAAACCGCTCGGCCCCAACCCGAAATACACGCTCGCTGCCTTACTCGACTTTCCGCGTACCCGGGCCATGCTGCCCTTCGTCATTGCAGGACTTCGACGCGGCGATACCGCATGGCTGGACCATGCAAGAGCCGAACTGGGGAACATCCAGCAAAGCTTCAGCGCATTCCCGCAGTTCGGTTCCTCCATCCCGCTGGTGAGCCTGATCAGCCGCTCGGAAAACAATCGCCGCCCCGCGCAGACTGCGGAAGCGATCGATGCCGAAGAAGCCGGCCTGCTGTTTGCCAGCCCGCTCCCCCGCCACCTCCTGCCGGGCGGGTTCCCGACCTATGCCGAGCCGGACGATCTGGGCCGGATGCCCGAAAAGATGCCGCCGACGCTGGTCTTGCATGGCAAGCGGGATCCCAAGACGGCATTCGCCGGGGCCGAGGCCTATGTCGCTCGGCTGCAGAAATCGGGCGACGTCACGTTGGCAGTGAGCGAGAACGCGCCGCACTATTTGCTGATGACCGACCCCGATTTCGTCAGCCAGGAATTGACGACCTTTCTCGGCGAATAATCAGCCTTTCGTTTGCCATCGCGCAACGAAGAAGCCGTCCAGCCCGCCGTGTTCGGCGAGCATGCCGGGATCGGTGCGCAACCAGCCTTCCCCGGTAGGGGACAGTCCCGCGGGCAATTCCTCTGGCGTGATCGGCGCCACGGGGAGCGGTACACCTGTCGCCTGCGCCTCGCCCTCCTCGCTTTCGAGCGAGCAGGTCGCGTAGACCAGCGTTCCGCCCGGCTTGAGCCAGCCTCGCGCACGGTCGAGCAGGGCAGACTGCAAATCGGCCATCTCATCGATCTGCCGCGCGCCGATCCGATGGAGGACGTCCGGATGACGCCGCGCGGTGCCCGTTGCGCTGCAGGGCGCGTCAAGCAGGATGGCGTCGAACTGGTGCCTGGGTTCCCATGTCAGCGCGTCGGCGCGCACGGTATT
>JACLAD010000378.1_pt1 | contig 20475 bp, 27 predicted proteins | sample 8027901 | NCBI WGS metagenome assembly JACLAD01 (sample SAMN15725071, study PRJNA655200) | protist metagenome | isolation source: fluorescence activated cell sorting (FACS) single amplified genomes of... | place: Spain: Blaines Bay Microbial Observatory, Mediterranean Sea | collected 2016-07-05 | reverse complement strand
CGCTGACAACTTTTCCATTTTTGGAACTCCTGTATTGAAATAAATGGTCGACCAAAAAGGCACGAAAAGGGTCCAAAAGACCTCCCTTGTTGTCAGGGCGTCGCTGGTTTAAGAAGTAGTAGTATCATACCAGAACATGAGCATCATAACAGATCATGAGACAACAATATCGTCCTCGGAGACGAGTCCTACACTGCTAGTATGACCTTTTTGTTTTCCCGCTCTAATTTGATGTCGCGTGAGAAGTAACACAACAATTCTTTCGAATAGCTGTTAGATGCTGCCGCTCAAAATGATACTCGTAAAATTCGTAGTTTGGCAGGCCGCGTGGGTGTTGATCCGAATGCAACTGATACTGTAAGTTATGAATTGGGCGATTCCATTGGTTAATACTCGTAAACTCAATTTTGAGAATCGGATAAATAAAGGAATAGAATTTAGCATTTGTCCATAAGAGGCAATCAATCCAAACATATATATGTCTGTAGGAAGGATATTCTGCAATAACATACGCAGCAACGCACGGACAACTCAAAGCACTAAAAGAGATTTTGAATTTGAAGGCCAATGTCAACTTATCTGCAAACGTCGGGACTGTCGAAACTGAATACATCACAACTTTTTGTCGATACATACATAATGGTGTTTTGGTTCTAATAGGATGGAACGACAGCTTTACACTGTGCAACTGCCAACGGATTTTCTGCATGTGTTTCCTTGTTACTAAGGCACAAAGCGATTGTGGATGCTTTTACTGAGGTCGTCTGAGTGAATTTACCTCTTCAAATTCCTTGTTGCGTTTTATATCGTAGACATACCTAACAACAAAATGTTGTATTGATGTTTGTGTTGCTTGTGTACGTGGCTTTGATTCTTATAAAATCTAGGACGGAAGCACTCCGTTGCATTTAGCTGCCTCTGGTAATCTTCAAGGTATTTTACTCTTACTCTTACAAGCGAAAGCTGATACGGATGTTGAGAACACAAAAGTTCGTTGTAAAATTACTATTTTATGGAGTTGCGCGTCCTTTACATCATTGGAAACTTGGTAGGGAGAAACTCCCTTATTTGTTGCTGAAAGTTGTGGCTTCGACACGATTATCTCAACCTTAGTTGCAGAAGTGCACCGACGTAAACTTGAAAATATGAATTTAAAAGAAGTTGTGCGGGATTCAAGAGATCAGCAGTCTGTAAGTTCAGTATTTGCATATGAAACTTTTATGTTTTATGGATTTTAATTGATCCTTTCTTGCCCATTCAAGAACTCCACACGAATTGAAGATATCGAGACAAAATTAGATGCACTCGTGGACGGCATGAACGAAACCAAAAAAAAGATGTTAGAATTTCCTATTCTTCTAAAAAATTTTGCAGGGAAGCAGACAATCATTGAACTTCAACATGAGGTGACAAATCTTGCAACAACTGTCAGTGACTTGCAGGATGTCAAGCTTAAAGCAAATGATGTTGATCAGAAACTCGGCATTTTGTCAAAAGATCTTCAATCTCAGACTGAAAAAATCATACATTCTCACAAGAAGCTTGAAAAAATACAGGAAGAACATCGTCAAACAATTCGAAATCAATCTACAAAACTTAAGAATTTACAAAACAATCTGAAAGATTTTTACAACACTTCTGTCGAATCGGAGGCTGAAGAAAAAAATATAAAAGTAAATTCTGAAGAGATAAAGAATTTGAATGAAAAGATAGAGGTACTGGGAGTGATTAAAATCGAAAACCTTAAACTCCAAAATGAACTCACCGTAAGGAGATTGATGCAGACCATTACGGAAAAAGAGCAACAATTGCATTGTGACAAGTCCAATTTGCAAGAACAAATTGCGACGCTTGAGAGTTTGCAGGAAGAAAAGCGAAATAAATTCAAATTAAATTTCGAGATGATGAAAAAAAGCTTGCAACTGGAAAGGGATGTCAAAGAAGCAAGTCTTGTGGCCGAGATCGAGCAGCTGCAAAAAAAGCTTCAACACTTTGAATCTCATCAACAAGAAAAACAGAGAAATTTTGAACTTCAAAAGCAAGCTTTAGTTTCCCAACTTAAGTCAGACCAAAATGCTGAGCGAAAACGCTTGACCGAAGTTAATTTCTATCTCGAAACCAAAATCAGATCATTTGAACAACAATATGAGAAGGAAAAGCAGAACCGACGATTGCTAAAAAAAAGTATTGAATCCAAAGTCAAAGCTGAATTGAAGGAAAGAGACAAGGTTGCTTGAATTGAACATGCTTTGAAAGTTTAGTCTCGATTTTGTAATAGTTAAACTGGTGCAGGAACTTGAACTAGAAAATCAGAGTCTTCGAGCCCAAATTCAAGTTCTTGCAGGTCTAGAAAAAGATCGCCAAACCAACTTCGGTTTACGACACGAAGTGTTCAAAGAGAGAACATACGTCGAACTCAAAGCAAAACAAAAAGCCATTGCCCTTGAAAATCTGGAACTTCGAAGAGTCCATAGTGAGCTCATTCATCAAAATGAGAAACTTTTGCGTGATAATACTAGATTACAGGATGCAATCACCCACTTAAAAGGAGAAAACGATTCGCATCAAATCAAACAAACCAAACCTCGGAGATTAGCATCAAAATCTCGAAGATATTCGGCCGCAAACGCAGCAAATATTGGGTCCGATTTACACACGAAGAAGGATGCAAATGTCGAGGATCGGTTTGCTATCATCGAAACAAAATTGCGAGAAATTCAAAGCGAATTTGATGATGAGGTGCGCATCGTTCAGGTCTTATCCCAGGCCATACAAGAACAACAGCACGTTTTACGAAGTCTCTGTAAATCTGAAAAAAGGAAAGATGGACAGAAAAACTGGCGGCATTTTTTTGTAAGAAATCAAATTTCACCAATTAAGAAGGTTTGAGATGAGTGAGATCCGAGTACAAGTATTAGATTATTAAGATACATAACTTAAGTAGTTTAACATAACTCAAGGAGTTTGCTGTACCAAAGCATTCGATTGTTGGTAACTTAACTTACTATTCACTACTAATTAAAAGATACTGTTTTGTATGAACAATATGTAGAGTATGAATAGACAATAATAGACTTTTAGCAAGACATACGAACTGGCATGAACATACAGTAAAAAACCGTCGATCCACGAGGAATTCCTATGACATTCTTGACTACCACCACATACATATATCTTCTTCGTTCCCTCACAGTTATTCGTAACAAGTCATGTTGCTCCATGTTGCCCCGGTCGTGGGTCACGTGCTTTCGTTCCTTAGTTGGCAAGAGTGCGTCTGGATAAATGTACTAAGTCGAGATTTCTCTAAACTTGAGAGAATACAAGTTAGCGACATGGATCTACTCCTCACTCCGCGTCTTGCACAAGACGCCGGGTTCGTGCCAGTTCATGGCAAGGCACCGCGATATGTTCTTTATTCGAATGCAACACTTGACGGGATTTCTTCTGTGACTCGCCTTTCATCCCTGCTCGGTAAAGTACAAAATTTAAATGTAATTCTGACTGCAAATACCAGCGACGTAGTAACCACATCTCCGCTAAAAGATCTGGCCGCTTGTCTAACGAATTTGCCTTTGCTGCACACTTTGACCTTCAATTACTGGAGTTCGAATACAATCAGAAAATCTGCATTTGCAAAGTCGTGGTCTAACTACGACGCCGCGAGGATGAGTCAAGGTACCGTTGCGCGTATCAACTTGAACGTTTCACCGTTCCGGTCGGTCCAAGATAATCTCAGGTTCCTGAAAATGTACCCAAAGCTTGTTGAGCTTGATGTTTCATCGAATGAACAGTTTACGCTGGAGGTTTGTCATTCTAATACTAATGTCACCAAAATATTATTACTAAATTATTATCATTGCTTAAGAACAATTGTTTCTATACTTGTCATGCCAGATACTTCAAAGGGTAGTGGACCATTTTCCAGCTCTTCGGGTACTCAAAATGAGTGGTAGAAGGTCCTGCGGCTCTCTTCGAACACAATATAAGTCTTATGATGAAACCGAAAGAAATATGGTAAGTGAAATGTTATATCGACGTATCATTAGGTTGATTCAAAGCAAACAATAGGTTGGACTTCTACAAAAACTCCCAGTCATGTTGAAAACACTAGATATTAGCTTTCGCACACAACTACGATTAAGTCGGAGCGGGTTTCTTTGCATAGCCAGGTAAATTCTTGATCACCCACCAATCAAATCTAAAAAAATGGATCTTCAATACAAATTCAAAATTGCTCATGATTAAAGGTGCTTGCCAGAGCTTCAAAACCTTTGCCTGGGCGGTTACATATATTCCGAATATGTAGCAAGAGTGGTACTTCACGAGCTTCCGGAATTATTACCTAACCTCAAACGGTCAGAAAGATGTTTTTTCCGAGTTATACTAATAATCATGAAATATGATGATGTATGATTTTAACGCAATTGAAAGTCATAAATTATTCCTAGTCTCGATACAAGCGGTGTCGGCGAAGTCATCTTAAATTCAAATATTCTAATGTGGTCCAGATTGAAGGTATTTTGAACTCGAGTTCAAAATTTTGTAAAATATTCACATTTGAAATGTAAACGTTTTCAGAATATCCAGCACCTATTGCTGGACCATTTAGGGCTACAAATACAAGATGTCGACGTCGTATTGCTTGCCGAAAATCTTATCAATCTCAGAAGTCTTGTATTAGTACCCTCAAGGAAATGTGATCTCTTATCTGATGCAGCAGTGGTTACTCTGTTATTCCGTTGTCCAAATTTGAAAACTCTTTGCCTCCCTCAATCCATAAATGTGACAACACGGTGGATATCTTTATTACCTGATGAACGGCATTGGGCAATACAAACACTCGAATGTGGATGGGGTACAACAATTGACTATCTGACAATTGCAAAATTTTGCAAACATTTCTCGCAGTTACGGAATCTGAAAATGTCTGGCTTGCATGATGAAGAATTGTCGATGTTAATTACATCCCTACAACATTTAGAAGTGCTTGACGCCAGTGATAGTTTCCTCACCGTGGACTCTGTCCAATCTGCATTGCTGATCCGAGGTCCACGCTTACAGGAGATTTTTGTCACGTCAGACCATGGTCTGTTGTATTATTGTAATATTATAGATGGTTAGTATTATTAGAATTCCTATTCCTACAGGTCCAAAAAACGATCCCAGACTACGAGATGATTTGGATCGAGCCCATGCGCAGGCCATGGCGATGGCTCATACACACATGCGAGGTGCAGATGCTATCAATCATCCCAACCAGCGGTGGAATTTTGCTCAAGCCATGGCGTCGGCGCAGCAAACCACTATTCGAGCAGCCCTGCAAAAGGCGAGGCAAAAAGCCTTGCTGGCGATAGCTGAGAAAGTTAAGAAAGTGAAGAAAGTGACTTCGAATGGGATTGGTAGTGGTAGTACTACTAGTACTAGTAGTGGTTTAAGTACTACTCGTGCTGCTGGTAGCAGAGTCAGGCTTGCTGTTGATGATGAGAATCGACAATATCTTTGGTCTTGTCGATATCAAGTTTGAGATCAAGTTTGAACTCTATCATAAATATATTCATAATAATATTTAAAATAAATGTGTACAAAATGTTCTACTATCGGGTCGTGCGCAGACATGTGCGTCTGCTGGAACTTGGATTGTGACCGTTACAAATTGTTCTCGTGACCGTTACAATTTGTTTTTAGCGAAACGGGTCCGTTCCACTATATTTACTACAGTATATATATATATATTTGTAAACTAGTACTAGTACTAGTATACATATATATATATATTTTGTATATTTGTAAACTAGTACTACATATTGTAGTACTAGTATACATATATATATAAATGCATATATATATATAAATGCATATATATATATAAATGCATATATATATATATATTGTATATGCTGGAACGGGGGGGTCGTTGCAATTTTTTCCCCCATCGTTACAATTGTCAAAACCGGCGCACATGTCTGTTCATGCGACCACTAGAAGACTCACATTAGCTTTCTAATCCGCTGTCAAAGTCAGACTATAACATTTGTTAGCTTTGTTGTTCTTGATTGCATTGTTTGTTTATATCCGGTAAGCTAGAACTTAATCCCCACAAATACATCGGCACTTTTGTTGCATCTCTTTCAGCAGCGCAAAAACACCAACTCTCGACAAGATGACCAAGGACAATGTCAATAACACCTTTTCGCGCTTCGGTGGCTACCAAGTTACCACAATTTTTGAGTTCTGTTACAAGATTTTTAGCATCGTAACATGCATCGTGGATATTTCGTTCAAATTTGAAATCCTTCATTTTTACAGCCTCCGACGACGGTGCAATAGGTGCATAGCGTGATAGTACCAGCTCTTCGGCTAACTTTGCTGTCTCCCTGTTACTATCCGAATGGGGATATAAGTGTTGCATTACACCTTGTATTGCTCCCTGCAATGCCGCAAGAATTTTTGGATCCACAGAATTTTCTATCTTCGCTGAGTCCGTTTTTAATAATGCTTCTTCAATATTTGCAGGTAATCCACTGCCCAAAATAGTAGCGGCAGTAGCGGTAGCAGAGCAGGGTGCAAACGCATTAATTGAAACTGATGGCGATGAGAGAGCCTCGCAATGGTGAAACCAAAAAGCGGGTAAAACTAATCCATCACCAGGCTCGAGCACAACGTCTAAGAAAGGCTCTTCAAGATCTTTGCGAAATGGAAAGAATGCTGAAATTTCATCTGTACAATATGTGTTTGACTTTGTCACAATAACTTGGTTTGACATATATAGAAAGTTTACCCTCTACAAAGCCAGATCGCAACAACTCATCAAGATCAATCGGCGCTTGGGCCTTTCGAGCGCGAGGATGTGTATCAGGAAAGACGTGAAGCACCTTATGAGCACTTGGATTCCAACATCGTATACGTTTGCGCCCGTTGATCTGGCATAATATATTATCTGCCACTTTCATATTTAAGAAAATTATGGTTAATTTCTACCGATTTTATTTCTTGGCAATAGAAGTTCAAACATGGAGAAATCCTTTCAAACATCTTACCGTCATAATGTGCTTGCGTGCATGATCCGGCTCCACCGATCCATATACTTGGATACGCGCCTTGTTTTGCACCAAACGTACTTTCAGCAACATTTACATCTTTATTTTTGTCCAAATGCAGCAATAATTTTTGCCAGCTATCTGCACCTCCACCCGGGGCTAACAGATTGGGATTAATGTCCTGCGATTGAGTGAGAGATGCTATAAATTCTTGGTAGTAGTAGTGATCAGCAATTGGCAGAATTAGCACAAAAACGTACTTCTATTGCAGATGTAAAATAGTAAAATTGTGATGTTGATTTTTCAGCATTTTCGGCCTGTTGTGGGTATTGTTGTCGCGAGCACTCAGATACCAAGTCGGCAGGAGTCATTTGAACAAGTTCAACGTTTCGGAACCTGTCCGCCCCAACATCACCGCGACCAGAAGAGGGCATTTCAGAGTACATAAAGTATCTCGATGATGATACTTTTGCACTCAACATAGTTGTACCCAAAGATTGTGACAGTGCAGCAGCCCCTGAAAAGGCACCCGACTCGACCATGGAAACTGCACATCCGCGAACAACATGTGGAGTCGCCATTTTTGGCGCCGATTGCGCCGGCAGTTCACATATCCAATGTGATTATTTTTTGTTTAAAAATTGTTTTGGCATAAATTTCGATTCCAAAAATGCTTAAATTTCCAAGCGTGTTTGTGCTGCGTCTACACATATCCACCCACACACATCCACACACATCCCATCCACATATGTATGTGGATCAGTCGAAATAATCCTGTACATTCAGCTTGACCTCTTCCTCACACTCATAGTGTGAGGAAGAGTCTTTCTCGAGCACCCTCACTCCGAAGGATGTGATTCTGCACACCTGTCTGCACGTACAAATCGCTTCATACTTGTTTGTTGTAGGTTCACCGCGGACGCGCGCGAAGAGGTCGTCGATCCAGCCGACGACAGTCTTCATTCGGCGAATGTAAGTGTCCCCCCCCTCCCACATGTAGATGTTGTCGTCTTTGGCGGGTAAGGGGGCAGTAGCAGCCATACATGAATTCTCCCCATTGCGTGCCATGCTGCGCGTTTGGTCAGAGAATTCATGTATGGCTGCTACAAGTTTATCTACCTTGTCTGTTATGCGCTCCTTGCATCGTTTTCCCTGTCTCACTGTCACCGACAATCGCCTTATGTCATGTATATTCCCCTTTTCAGGTACAAGTATTTCTGCTAACTCGCCGGCATTTAAGTCCTCTTCGTCTCCGTCATCGTAGACGATATGGTACAGCAACTGCACACATGCATACACACACTCATTTATACACGCACACACGTATACACATACACGCACGCGCACGCACACTTTCATTTTTGCTGTCTGTATCAATGCTTGCGACACTCCCCTCATATTGCTCATCGCCAAATTGCTTTCTCACACGCCTCCTTAGGAGCGAAGATGGATCTGGCTCGGAGCCGAGGTTTGTTTTGCCTGTTTTTAGGTAGTGTGCTATACTGCCGTGCGGCAACTCGCGCATGCCATGCCGACCCCGCGACTTTGTGCTGTAAGCAACCTCTCCCTCAGTGGGGGGTGTCTTTAGCCAAAAATTAATTGTTGTCCACTCTTGCTTGTCATTGCTGCCCTTTGCACCTTGTGATATTTTAGATATATTGCAGAAGTCCATAGCATAGTGTAGTCTCCCAAATTTTTTCCCCCCCTGTAGCATCGCTTTGTTACACATCTCCATAACCATCGTGCCCCCTTGTTGCCCCCACCCGTAGGCGCCAAGACTCAAAGTCCACCCCGGCTTAGGGCCAAGGATCTTGGTACCGATGACCAGCAGACCATCCTCTTCTGTAAAGGTATGAACATCTTGTAGGGGTATGGTTATTTTATTGAACCCACGCACGGCCTTGTCAAATAAAGTTGTGCTTGTCGATAACTCCTTCCACCGTTCCAGGTCGGCGTCGCCAACCACCTCGACAGAGATACAAGGATTCGTCTGTGCTGGTGTTGTCACTGTCGAGGGTGCCGGTTGTGGTGGTGTGTGGGTCATCTTCATTCTTTTACTTTGTGTCATCGGAGTTTGTGGGCCTGTGAATGCGAGGCGCAGGGGAAGGGTTAGGATTGGGTTTGCAATGCTGGCTAACATACTAACATACCCACATACTCACATACTCACATACTCACACACATACATACCGGTGCTCAATTTTCTTTTGGACATTTTTCCGATGCCGATCTGTTCTTGCCGGGCACATCGTCTTTTCCACATGTTCTTGTTTTTAGATTTTTCGCGCATTACCAAAGTGTGGTGGGTTTCCATCAATTGTCTATGGTGATAGGCGTTTGTTGACTCTGGGGTGTTCTCTCCCGTTGTGTCCTCCTTGTCACCTGCACCCTCGTCACCTACGCTGTCAGTTCCGGGTTCTTTCTTGATCTTTATTTTGACGGCCACACCGTGGTTGCTACGCAGGATCTTCGTATTTGCTCGCGCTTTATGCTCCCGGTGACAGTCTTCAGCTGGCCGCATATCATATGCGGCCAGCGTCGTTCCACGGGACAACGCGTGCCAGGCAAGTGAGGGCATAGTGTCCCTCATAACTAGTAGTTGGGTCTTGATAGATCGGGGACCAAACACACACACGACCGCATCGCATATGACCCGCAATGCTGGCTCGAAATGCGGGATATCCTTCACAAATTTTGCGAACTCATGGGGTAGGTAGGTTACGAAACGGGAAATCCAGTGCCACAGTTGTAGAATACGCATCATCACCATTCGATCTAATGACTTCCACCCCTGTTTTGTACTCAGGTTTTTGTTCAACTTCTCTGACAGTGTTTCCTGGGTGTCGTTTGACTGAGTTTGTATTCCAAGTCTGTGACATTCCTTTGATAGATCCGAGAAACACCACGAGGTATGGTCTGGGCCCATATAAGATGTAGGGGGTGTGATAGCAAACGCCCAGTTTTCCCCAGCGTCACTGACGATCTGAAGCCTATTATTATTGCCAAATCTTACTCTCACCCATAGACCTCCACCCTTTGGAACCTTTATGCTCTTCAGGAATGTAACAAACGTTTTGAACGATCCTCTGTGGTGCAGAAGGCGGGCAAGATTCAAGAGAAAGACGTTTCCCCCAGGTGTGGCGATAGCATGAAATGGGTCGAGGTAGTGTCTGGTCATACACAGTCCAAAAAAGTCGTGTTTGTGAAGTAACTCCACTTCCACCCCGTGCTTTAGCCGGACGTCGGAGATGAACTTATTAATGTGTTTCTTGTTGCCATTACTACAAACTTGCTCATACATGTTCTTCAGTTTCGCTAAAAACTTGTGCGTGTGTGTGGTTGTAGCTACACCAAGAAGACGTGGATCTTCCCTGGATCTTTGTCGTAGAAGGTAGTCTTTTTCCACACCGTTGTAAGGGGAGACCTGTGAATGCGAGGCGCAGGGGAAGGGTTAGGATTGGGTATACTAACATACTAACATACTAACACACTAACCTACTAACATACTAACATACTCACATACTCACATACTAACATACTAACATACTCACATACTCACATACTCACATACTCACATACTAACATACTCACATACTCACATACTAACATACTCACATACCTTATGCCAGTGCTTGCCTGGTGTATGTGCGGTGCCCTCGCGTATTTCTTTACCGTCACCTATTTCCAGTACCATTCTGGCCACGTCACCATTGCCCAGAGCCAACCCTTCCCTCGAACTTAGTGCTTTGAATTGTTCACGCAACTTACCCCGGCTGTGTGAGTCCAAGTTTTTCAGACTGTCATCCCCTTCCATGAGAGCAGCGGGCACCAAGGCCAACCAGTCCAACGGTAGCCCCAACCCAATCCAGGAAAAACAAACAAAGTTGTGGTGGAATTGACGAGCCTCCTTTGCGCGGCTGTACATAGTAGCTGAATCCATGAACCGCACCAATTCATGGTGCGCCTTTGTGCTTTGTTTGTTTGTTTGTTCGTTTGAGTTCTCTGATTTGTTGCAGTGCTGCGATATATTTGGACCTATATTCTGCGGTTCATGACTTGGTGAAAGTTTCTCCAGGAAAGTGAACAACTGTTGTAGTTCTTTGTTCTTATATTTATTTTTTGTAGTAAGATGAATAAACGTCTCCCTAGCTAATTTTTTGTTCAGTAGTTTTTCCCTCCGTCGGTCTTCAATACATTTTTTTACGGTAGCATATCCACAAAGATATGCAAGATATCCAGCAATATCCACAGTGACACACGGATTTTGCCGTTCGATGTCACAAAGAACTTTGTCCCGCCGGGGAAGGCAAAGATTGGTAAAAACCTTATTTCTTTCATAATGATGCTTCATCATGTATTGATGGCACGGGAAGACACCTGATCGGCCGTCCAGTTTGAGTAGTTTTGACACAGGATTGAAGTTTTCTTGAAGAATTCTGTATTCGTGGATCGATTTGTCATAGAAACAATCTGCTGCTGCATCATCAAGTGTTTGTTTCAGGCTCTTCTTATATTCTTTTTCACGTTCATCGACAGACAGAAAAAGATCTTGGTCGTGAATGTTCTTGAAAAATTCGTTAATACAGTCCTGGTCATGAGAATAACAGCGGGACAACCTTCTACCAGCACTTTTTCCAGTTCCAATAAGAGACTTTATTAACTTGTTAATAAGCGTAGTATCCATGAGTTCCGACACCGAGTCTTGGTGTCGAAGATCCAAATTAGTACAATTAACTAGGTGCTGTAGGGCCACTCCCACATCACAGTTGATTTCACCTGTTAAGATATAAGATATATAATATATATATTATATTTAGATAGATATCCAGGTGTATACTATATATATGTAGTTAGTAATTCATGCATATAGATAGTTTATATCCTAACATCACCCATTTGCTCCAACTTGTACTGTAAAGCTTTTTCTTGGTCTCGCTGTTCTGCATCTCGACGCATCTGATTTGAAATCAAATCAGAAATCTGATTGGCTTTCACATGTGCTCTGCGTGCTTGTTCTGAGTCTCGTAATATCTTTCCTGCGTAACCGACCCGGGTTGAAAACTCCTTGTACACCTCGTCCGTCTCGTGCCTCATGTAATTAGAGATAATATTACACAAAAAAGATACTAATGAAGACAATAAACAGACATGTGTAGCGTTTTTGTAAAGTCTAACTCCGTGAGTTTTTTTTTGTAACTATTAAGGTTACAATTTTGACATTGATTACAGTATATCTATATTTTATTCCTTATATTTTTGTAACTCTCCACCTGATGATGTGTAACATTCCTAAAAAAATTTGTAACTATTTCGTTACAGGATCCGGTTGCTACACATGTCTGCCAATAAAACACACCTCATGACAGGGTACACATCCCCGTGCAGCGCGTCAGCGAACCTAAACCACGAGCCTGATTTCCGCATGTACTGGGGATCATATTGCATCACTTTCCCGTCAGATAGCAATCTCACCCGTGTGTGTGAACGGTTTTCAAATACCGCAGGTTCCCATAACACATGATCCGTTGGCCGCATTCCCTTCGACACTGTGCACACCTCTACCGGAATACTTGAGTCGTGTGCCCCACCTCGGACAGCTGTTCGCGCCCGCTCAAAAAACATAGTTCTGCGTGCATTGGTGCTGCAAGGAGGCCTTATGGCCTGGAACTCGTTGTGCCGTAGCATGTATCCCATGACCTACATATACATATACATATACATATCCATATACATATACATATACATATCTATATACATATACATATCTATATACATATACATATACATATACATATATACCTCGCGAAAGAACTCAAGCCGCTGTTGCCTGAAGGCGAAGCCGGGTTTCTTCAGCACTGCTAGCAGAAGGTGCTGGTTGCGGAGCACGACGAACCAGTTTCGCTGTCGAACAACTACCACATGCATCGCAGCTACATCAAACGATCCTGTCGCCTGAATACGGGTGCACAGTGGTCGGCCCAGTAGCTCGATCATCTCACATACCTTCCTGGGGTACTTGGGCAGCAACGCCATTTTAGGCGAAATATTTAAGCATTTTTGAAATCGAAATTTGTTTTTTTTATTTTAAAAAAAATTCGGAAATAATCACATTGGATCTAGTGCTTTTTAAAATACCCCTGGCTATTAAGTTTGCTTTCTTTACAGTAGTTATTGTTCTTGTTGTTGTTAAAACCGTTCTGTCCTCTTCGGACTCAGTAAACGGGATACATTGTATTACCGTATTAAAAAACAATCCCTACCAATGACTGAAACTACCTTTAACAGTTTATACATACTGGGAATTCCTACAGTATATTATACAGAATATTCAATAGAAAGCGGCGAAGAGGCTGCAGGTTTCGAAGACACACAACATGCATAGGAATTCCTAGATGAGTGCGATACAAACTGCGTGTGTGCAGTATATATATTTTGCTGACCAAATACACTATGCGCTTCAATGGCTCAAGAATACCGTACTTGGTCGATTGTGTCGATTGCGTAGTGACAAGTTTTCGCAAGTAACCTCCCTTAGCACTGTCGAGCAGCAATATCTCGTAGTGTCTTGTGGAAATTCACAAGACAGAATATTTATTGCAAGTCTCCATCATACTTCTTGAGTATAACTGACAGGCCTTCTGACGTCAAACCATTCTGCCTCGTACGATTCGGTCGAATTTTGGGTGTCAGAGAAAGTGACTCGATACGACGATCGTCTACTCGTAAAGGTGAATTTGCGAATGACAGCAACATACCATATACCAGTCTTTTTCCATCTCACCATTACTTGCGTTCCAACTGGTATTGGATGACCGTCGTCCACAGCCTTTTTCTTTGCAAGAGTATAGCGGCTTTGATGTGGACGAATATGGATTTCTTGAATGTTTTTCTCAACGCTTTTGTCGGAAAAATATTGAATGTCAAAAGTACCATCGTCATGAACTGCAACAATGTTTGCATCTTCAAATCGCATCTATAATAAATACAAACGTAAATACGTTAAACCAACAACAAAAAGAATCACCAGCACAACATTTTTTTTCAGTACTTGGGTGGCGATCTCAAACTACGCATCTCATCTTCAAAAATACAATATTCACCTTCCTTGTTGAAACACCATTGCCTTTCCTGCGTGCATCAATTTTTTGATGTAGGTTGTATAGATATTTAGGTCGTTGCTGGGCAGGTTTCTCTCCATGAAAATACTTGATAGTCTGCTGATGATACTTATCGTACTCAAGTGGAGAAGTACACGCTTGTTCACCCACATCTCCAAAATTAGTGTACGAATCCCCTGGCTTGGACACTACTGCTTGTAGTATGTCGAAGTTTGTCCGTGTTAAGAAACCCATCCAACAATACCAGTCCTTTGGACTATTTTTATACATGTCTGCGATCGTCTTTTCCACAACACGCCATTTTTTACAGAAACAGCACTGAATCCAATGGTCCTCGTCTATAACACGTATTCTGCGACGTTGCATACAGTTCGTTTGCGAAGATTGATGTTGAGACTTCAAGATGGAATTCCGAGCAGGACGTTTTCGTTTCCGACAGTTATTCGATCGGGCAGTCGTTTGATTCTTTTGGAGTTTTTTGTCCTTCGCTACTTCTTTTATTGCCCGGTCTTTGTGTTGCTGGGATGCAAGGCGTTTTGAATTAATAGATTCCAGATCAGAATCGAACAAACACCCTTTTTCATCCATACAATAGCATTTTGTTGCCAGTCCTTCGTATTCTTCCTTTCCAAACCATATAACAATACCTTTTTTCCCAAGTTTTTCAAGTTCTTCAACATATTTGTAATCGAATTTGGTATTGGCCATTTTAACTATTCGATAAATATGAACATGTCGCCAATATTTATTCCCTTTATCGTCCTCGTCCTCGACCTCTCTCGCCTCGATCTCTTCTACTAGAACTTCAGGGCCTTCCATCGTTTGAACAAATTTTACTTTGTTATTTTTTCGGAAGAAATTGCAGTGCGGACAAAGACGAAGGTTCGTGTCGCATTTTAAAGGCGGTTTGTCCTATATAACCACCCAAAAAATATTTTTTTCTAAATATGGTTGCAATCATATATCATATTTTCGAATGCAATATATGCCTGTTTTCTAAAATCATGTTTCATAATTTGGGACCTGACCTGGTCAATAGGTTTACTTTTCGCACTCACCGAACGACACTTGATTCGCATACCGACGCTCAACCGTGGAGGTTCAACTAATTTTGACTTTGCCTTTGGATTGCAAGCAATCGACGCGCTAGGTAATTTTGAGAGTACAACTTTATTCGCGGAATGTTTTCCTTTCCCTGGCTCTTGCAAATTACAATCACCAAACCAATCTGTTTCCATTTGCTTCGATTGAATTGTCCCTGCATTGTTTGAAATCTCAATTATAGACTGAGAGGGTGAGATAATTCTTTGTTTTTGCAATGGTTTGTGCACGCCGTCTTGCTTTTTAGATCTTTTTGCAGGAATCTTTTCTTCTCGTAAGGAATCCTTCTTCTCGTAAGGAATCGTGGATTGGTTTGCCTGCTTTGGAGAGAGGACCGGGCACTTACTACCGTTTTCGTCAATATCCCAATATTTTTGTAGATCACTCCACTTCATGGGATATATTACTCCATCGGAAAAACAGAAAAGGGAAAATTCGAACCCTTGCTCCATCCTTGCATTGCACTTCACATCGACTACTTTGGCTTTGTATTGTAATTGCTTATCTGCTTCGGGCATATTTTTCCACCATTTTCCTGGGACGCTCGCAAGTTTGCCAAGAAATTTTCCCTTCAACTTCGTCAGCTGTCCGATTGAACGATTTCTATCTTTGGCTGATTTCAACTTTGTTTTCTTGTTTTTGGTGCTCGAATTAGGTTTCTTAATTCTTGTATTGGTTCTTTTTCCTTTGTTTTTTTTGGTCTTTTGTTGAATTTTTGGAGCAGATTGCAAGATTTTGATTTCCCTCAATTCATCCGCATTTGGATATCTGACATGCTTCATCGAGACAAATGTATCTGTTTTCATTGAATCCAAGAGTTTCGAAACCGTTCGGTGATCATTGAACTCTTTATTTAGCACTCTGAGTATGCAGATTGTGGTAAAACAAGAAATATTGAGCTTGATATTGATTCAGAATACTAATGAAGAATCCAAACAACACATAGTTTTCTCAACACCGACTTTACAAAAAAGCTACAAAATATACACTATTTAGACTTACTTCACTTTATACTGTTGTCGAGTGCTCGTCTTTATATGATTTACCACAACAGCATAGTGTTCACCATTTCCGTACAGTGCTCCATGTAGTCTAACGACTACGGGCTCGCCTATGCTTATTAGCATACCAGGATTTGGACTTTGCTGTTGAACTTTACCGTGTCTTTGTTCTTTATGCTCAATTTTACCATCTACTTGGTCATTATTGTTGTTGATGGATTCAGCAGCGTCTGGATTGATCTGCTTCTTGGTTTTATTGTGTGCCTTGCCCTTATCCTTGAAGCTGCTTTCATTTTTGCTTTGTTTTCGCTTCTTAGCTTTGCTGTTAGATTGCTTTTTCTTCCCCATCTTTTTGATGTTGGTCTCCACAAGGTTTTGTCTTTGCCGCTTAGTTTTGGAGAGGTTTCGTTTATTCTGTTCAATATTATCATTTGCCTTTTTCCTTTTTTTGTCGATTGGCATGGTATTGTCTTCATTGCCCAACTTTATTTTATGGCGTTTCTCACCCTTACTTTTGACAGCGGTTTTAGAAAAGGTTTGTTTTTGCCGAGTGGCTTTAACGTGATGTTTTGATTTTCGCTCAATATTACTGCGTGCCGTATCCTTACCTTTTTTTTTTGATTTTACTGTGGTACGCTGTTTTACCTGTACAGCGGCCTGGTGACCAACAAAATCCTTCCCCTGGTCTTGTCCTGCCTTCAAATTTCTATAAGCGTGTTATTGCGACATTGAGGGCAGGAAAACAAATAATAATAACAGCTTCAAAGTCGAGAATTGGATCAAAGTTTCCAAACAAAATATTTTCAGGTCAACCAACTTGTTACTACGATATTTAGGACCCGATGATTTACGCCCACTTATTTTCCTCAATTTCTCGTCATGCGCAACAGAAGAATAAATTATCTTCCGCATTGTTGATGTTCTGAAATCGATCGAGGAAAGGACTTAGTATAAAAGCAGTGAAAATGATCATTACTTATTCCAACCATCCAACAAATTTCAGCTGCACGCATAGACATGGCCCTGCTGGATTACTTACTGCTGTTCTGTTTTGTCTGTTTGCCGCTGAGTTTGTGATTTCGCCTTTTGGTGTAAAAATCGCAAATTCTTACTATCGGGGTATTTTTCAACTTGGGGTGTCTTCTTTACCCAAAGGTCTAACAGCTTATAAATATGTTTCTACAATGGACATTACGCAATTGATATGACAAGATCCACAGAACGTAAAATACTTGCATCTCACCTCCGATATAGGTTTAAATATCTTTGATCCTTTGGCGTTGAATCGAACAAAAATTTTCGCAGTAATTTGTTGATTTGTTCTTTTTATATCTTCGTATTTCGTGCGATCGTAGAGTAGATGCCATCCTAACCTCAAATCAAAATTTACCCGATAAGCTTCTCCGAAAGCTTTGACAAAGGAACTAGCATCTTCCTTCCTTGAAAAGCAAAAGCATGTAAAAGGAATTGCGATTGGGGCTCTAGTATCCAGTGAATCTGTGCCCCTAACCTGTAAATGTTAATGCTTATTCAACCCGCGTTGAATGATAAATTAGCCAAATAATTACATCCTAGAATAACCTCGTGCAGTTGCTCCTGTATGATCCACAAATTTTGACCGTCGAATTTAAATGGAACTATAACTGATTTGCCTCGTATACAAGTTTGCCTTCAGAAAAATGACCAAGAAAAGCTTTAAGTGAAACTATAATAACAACAACAAAAGCTGTATTCGTTTGCAGATTACAAAAACAGGTTTGCCTTTGTTCATAGATCGAACCTAGTCCGTTCCTCTACCAATGTTGTTTTGTTAGTTGATTTTGTTAGTTGTCTTCGACAAGGATCGACATGTGTGCCATTTGACCCTCCCCTCGTGTTAAAAGCTGTCCCTAGGGCTTTATTTATGTCAGGGTAAGGGTTTGGGTGAGGATGATTAGCCAGCCGGTGGGGTTGGTGGGGGCTTTGATTTTCGCTGTCAAAGACCGAACTTTTTCTGGCGGTTCTCTCGCGAGAACCGCCAGGCAAATTGTGCAATGGTGCAAGGTTAGGATTTGAAGCACTACGATCGGGGACAGGCCGAAGTTGGCGCAAATGACAATTGTTTTCATGCTGTAAAACTCCAAAAATTTCAACGTCATAAGTGCCATTGCTATGTACACGCATTATTTTTCCATGACGATAGACGCTATTAATTGACTTCCTGCAGAACACCTCGTTGCCAATCTGAAAACTAGAAGTTGTACTCAATTCATCACAGGTATTACGTTTTCGTTGCTCGTATCTTCGACTATCCTCTGTTGACGGTGCCATTACTCCTGGCAAATTACTAAGATGGGGCCTTAGCCAAGTAGCTCTCAAATTTTGATCTTTCGTCCGATCATCATATATGACATCGACCTTCATGTCTTCTGTGTCATGAACAAGTAACACTTCGGCCTTCCGCCAACCTTTTGAACCACTTTCTTGCATCACATCGACAATATCTCCAGCAGTCACATGTAGCCGTATGTCTGACTCCGCAACTTCGATGTCAGCATTCTTTTTTTTTTCGATCTTCAACATAAAAAAAAAAAAAAGAAAGTAAAAAGAGAATGAATGATTAAAGGATGTGAGTTAGATACGTATTGAAATGTACGTATTAAGATATATTTATTCACTATCTAATGCATCAAATATGGCGCTCGGGCATACTATATAATATATTTCGTCGCTTTCTGAAGATTGGTGACCACAACTGATTATAGTACATTTTTCCCAAGAACTTGTCTCTTGGCGATAGGCTTCAACCACAGTGCCACTTGGAAATTTATTTCTATCACGAGTCCATCTCATAAGCTCTCCAAATTTTAGTTTTTTTTTGGTTGTCCCGTCCGGGTAACTTACATCATAAAAACCTTCTTCACATACATTCAAAATCTTAGCCTTTTCCCACATACTTTTTGACCTACTCCAAACTTCAACATCATAAACTGTATTGGAAGTCCACCTCATATTCTTGCCAAATTCTTGATCTGTCTTTGTATCATACGATCCGTCTGGATTTTTAGGAAACCTGACATCATACGATCCGTCTTTATGGCATTTGAAAATCTTGGCCCTTTCCCATTTTTCTTTGGATCTGCTCCAAACTTCGACGTCGCTCATCCCGACGCAGAACTGGCCACGCATGTCAGAACGGGTTGCAATTGTATCTCGTTGCAAGTGAATATCTTCCCAAAATTCGACATCTTTCGCATTTGTGTCTTCGTAAGGAGATCTAACATCGCATGTTCCATCGCTATGGGAACGATAAATTTCACCGGAAAACCACTCACATGGTTTCCCTGCAACTTTACTAGCGACTTGGACTTGCAACCCGATCGGCCAACCAAATGCAGGATGGGTTTCAACCTCTGAACGGTCTGCAATGTGCAAAGTCAGATATAAATCTCAAACGAAATATATCGAAATCATAAATACCATTACGAGGTGAAATTTCTTCGCTATATCGACTGAAGGCAAGCTGTTTGGTGCTGTCATTTGAAATGAGAATAATGGAATCTGGAAACAACAAAAATTATATAAATTTGTCCCCAACCTTTTTTTTCTTGAACTCGTGGGACTTTTGAGTATCCCGGCAAGAAATGTTTTTCCTTTCCGGACAGCAGGGATAGTGCCCGTGGGTTGATATTGTGGTTCAACTAGAAAATTGTGTGGAGAACATCGTCACGTCAAATTATCAACTTCGGATATCGGAAGGAATACAGACATACAAGGTTTCGTAGTTATGCCCAATGCCTGAGCATGAAACCCAGTCGTTGTAGTTTTGTTAGTTCTGTCAGATTTTGATCCACGTGGATCATACACATGATGTCCCATCTCCTGTTTCGGAATTTCAGGCCCTTGTGTTGCCGCATGGAAAGGATTCGGAACGTTCATATGATTGTCAGAATTCACGGAGCTTATCTCATGCGGTGCTTCGAATCGTGGTTTTGGCAAATGTGAAGATGTTTTTCCTGATGAAATCCATTCTGCCTTCTGCTTTTGCCATCTTTCCGTTTTTTTACGAAGATACGTCAAAACATCTAACCACGAGGATATAGGTTTCGACATAAGGATTGTCGTCGTCTCACCAAAATCTGTTAAATCCAAACTGGTTGATGCGGAATCCATGATTCAGTAACTTGCCAAACTTGCACAGCAATAATTTTTATCTCACATTTGCTGTAAGTTACAAAT
>JACLAD010005744.1_pt1 | contig 20477 bp, 18 predicted proteins | sample 8027901 | NCBI WGS metagenome assembly JACLAD01 (sample SAMN15725071, study PRJNA655200) | protist metagenome | isolation source: fluorescence activated cell sorting (FACS) single amplified genomes of... | place: Spain: Blaines Bay Microbial Observatory, Mediterranean Sea | collected 2016-07-05 | reverse complement strand
CCCAAGTTTGATATCAAAAGAAAGGTCCCGCAGCATCAGGTTCATAAGGCACAATCGCAAGGTCTGTGCTGTCATTTCCTGCCCGTAGATCGCGATGTCTTTTTTGTTTCCGCCGTGTTCTTTGATAAACTTCAGGCTTTGCACAAACATCCCACCACTTCCACAAGCAGGGTCGAAGATGCGGCCTTTGTAAGGCTCTAGTAGTTCTACCAGCAACCTTACAATGCTTCCGGGCGTAAAGAACTGCCCCGCACCCGAACCTTCAGCCATTGCAAACCGGCCAATGTAATATTCATAGATTCGGCCCAGGATATCGCTTTCGGGATTTTCCTTTTCAGAAAATTTAGGGTGGGAGAGGAGGTTGATGATTCCGCCGGTTTGTTTGGGAGAAAGTTCACTCCGCACAAAGATCCGCGGCAAGATATTTACCAGCTGGGGGTTATACCCCGTTAAAAGTTCCTGGATCACATCAAAGGCATCATCTACCATCACCTTGATATCATCCTGCTCGGCATTATCCTTCAAATATTGCCAGGAAGCGGTTTCAGGAATTTTAAACGTATTTCTGGAGCGGTATTCATCCCGGTCTTCCAGGACGTAATTGATCTCCTCCTTATCTGTAGTGTAATAATCAGATTCAGGATCATTAAGCTGCTCCTTCAGTTCCTCGCGCACCACCTCATGGCGTTCGCTAAGGTGCTTTACGAAAACAAGGGGAAGGATGTAGTTTTTATAGTTGTTCTCAGATACCGCGCCGCGCAATTCGTTCGCCGCATCCCAGAGTTCTTTTTCAAAATCAATGTCTGCTTTTGCCATTTATGGTAGGTTGGGTCTTGTAGTTTTATTTAAACAGCTTGAAATAAATAATTTGGCCGTTATTAAAATATTCCTGTAGGGAGGGAATATGACAAATATAAAGGAAATGGAAGAATTTCACATATGGTAGCTTTAGGGTGAATCCTTTGGTAAATTTCAGTTGTTCAGTTAGTATAAATTAAACTCATATTCTACAACTTAATAACTCTAACAATTACGAACGTAAAGATTATTCTGCTTGCTTATTCTGCATATCAAATATTAAATTTAAAATATGAAAACATCTTAAGAAGGTAAGGGAAATAAAAATTAGGCAAACAATATTGATATAAAGACCATAATCCTTATAAAGATTCTTCATTAATGCTCCAATAGTCAAAGAAATCAGAGATATAAAAATTAAAATAATGACTCCCTTTTTAAGGATTTTTATAGATTTGGTATATAGGCTGGAGCCTAGAAATACCTCAAAATTATTTTTGTAATTATTCTCATTACTTAAAATGCTTCTCGATTTTAAAGTCAGTAAGATAGATAAAAGTGTTAGGATAAATCCTGATATTGTTAGTCCAATTGTGGAAATATCATTAGAATTGGAATCAAAATTTAAGGAGATATAATCTTCTTTTTGGAGAAAATTTACACCTAGAACTACAATTATGCTAATTAATAAATCGTAAAGCACAGGTCTTTTATAATATTTATCCAGAACCTTATTAAGCATGAGATCCCATTTTTTCAGCCTTATAAACAAGATACTCAGACTTAATTAAATCAAACATTTTCTTGGTATCTAATTGACCCTTTTTATTTTCCTTCAATGGACATTTAATATTTAAACCTACCTTTCCCCTCACTAGACTGAAATCTCTTTCCTCTCCCTCTGAATCTTCATATTCCAAATAAAAATCGTCAATATCTTCTAGAACTTCTGTTTTGTCTACCACAGCATTTAAGATTTTCTTGGTAGTTGACATCATTTTATAATTAGTTTCAGAAACCAGTTTATTGCCAGCCTGATCTCTAAAAGATAAATCAACCCTTATAGATTTGGGATCTACAGTTCTACCTAATAATTGCATATTTGAGATAAAAGCATCATCAATATTATTGAATAATGTTGGAAGATTCTCAGGTTTTGCTCTGAACCTAAATTTAAAAATGTTCTTCATAGAGGCTATTACTTCCTCTACGGACTTTTCCATATGAACTTGTGCCTTACATGCTTTACTTATGTGCAATTTCTTTCTTGATGATATAAAACGAAAATAATATTCTATATCGGAAATTTTAGGCCCTAAATTATTAAATTCACAAATTACAGTAGGGTTTAAAATTTTATCCATATCAATATAGAAGTTAGTTGTTTCAACTACTTCTTTATTCTTTAAAATGTCTACCGATTCAAAACTCATTTTTTCACGATCCATTAAAGCAGGTATCTTATCCCTGATTAAATGAATTTTACATTTAAACATTTTATCAGTTGGGGAATAAGCTCCAACTGAGATAAATAGTTTTCTGGATTCTGATTTATCTCTTTTCTCATGCCTATCAATAATAACAAAGCGACGGTTGTTAATTCTTTCGTCGTTGATGTATCTAAGACAACTTTTGACAATATTGAAGCTTCCAATTTGATGACTCTGTTCCTTATAAGGCTGAAATTCTAAATTGAACACGTGGAATTTTAAATCATACGCTTTTTGCAACATAATATAAATTTAGGATTTCTTGTAGGGAAGAACTTTAAGATGTGAAGTTAAATTTTTTAGGACAATATAAAATATTAACTCATGGATTCAGAGAAAATAGCAGTTTAAATAACTTGATTTCCATAAGGTGCTAAAAAAAGTATAGATGTAGTTTAACGAGGAGCGAACATTATATCTAAGATTAAATGGCTATTTGATATATAGAGTTGGAGAAATGCCGGAAGGAACCAAAGCATATTGCTTTCTATTGCTATCCGAAGTTATTTTAAAAATTAATCAATCACTAAGTCTAATTTTTCTTAGCGTGCGGGTAAGGAGGGAAAATAAAACTTTTAATTTTTTTAAGGTTATTTATCTTTGATTTCAAAATCAAATAATTTTTTGGGATGAATTTCTAAGCCTTTGGCAAGTTCAATTATGGTCTCGAATTCCAAACTTTTTTGACCTTTTTCGATCTTTGAAATAGCACTAAAATCGATATCACATTTCTGAGCTAACTGCCTATAGCTGAGTTTCAGTTCATTTCTTCGTTTAAGAACATTTTCTCCAAATTTTTTAAGGTAAGATTGGTCTTGATTCATTAAGAGCTCTTATAGACAGCAAGCTCATAAATTTTAACACAAATATTGTAGGCAATACAAACTACACTTATATATTTTTTATATATTTACCTGATATTAATATATTTGCGAAACTTCTTTAAGTAAAATATTAGAAGCATTCGCTTTGAGTCTTGAACAGAAAACTGGTAATTTTCAACAACCACAAGATGATAAGTGTAAATGCTCACGACCCGGGCGTGGGCTTACTTCATCGTGGTAAGGTATACCAGTGCCTCTGTTCGATAAGTTGAGTTTCCACGCCTTTTCGGTATGTAGAAAAAGGGCTTCTACTCAACCCTTTTCAAAGCTATCTTCTCTTATACCTTATAAGAATTCGCTTAAGCTAATTCAGTTTAATTCTGGTGGTATTTACCTCCGGCTTAATAGCGACTGCTTATGTTACAGCGTATTTTTAAATTATTACAAGAAGGACATCCCGATGCTTTAGAGTTGATCTATACCAGGTACCACCGCAGGATCTTCTGGGTGGGAAAGCAAATGATCAAAGATGAATTTGTTATAGAAACCATCCTTCAGGATACTTTTTTAAAATTATGGGAGAAAAGAGACAGCATAGAAAGACCGGAGCATATTTACTTTTTCTTACGCTATGTAATGAAAAAGGAGTGTATCTATTTCTATTGCCGACCCAGAAATAATTTCCACAGGAACATTAACAGGTTGGAATATTATGATAACTATCAGGAATATATGCACGGCTATGATCCCGAAAAAGAGGATGAGCATTTACTGGACCAGGAAGCAGACCAAAAAGCTTTTGATAGGATACGAAGTGTTTTTCCTTTGCTTACTACCGAAAGGAGGCACCTGATTGAACTTTGTTTAAAATACGGTTTTCAGTATAAGGCGATCGCCCAGGCGCTGGGAACCAGCATTACCCAAACCAGCAACGAGATAAAAAGAGCGATCGAGGATATTAGAAATATAATCCACCGGGGCAGTGCGCTGGAAACACGACCAAAACCGGTGGTGGCTGTAAAGATTCAGGATAAAATGACCGCGGAACAGGAAAAGGTCTTGCAACTAAGATGTGAAGCCAATTACTCCTTTGCTTCCATAGCTGCGGAGCTTAACCTTTCCCAAAGGGAAGTGCATAAGGAATTTATGGCTGCGTATAAGTATATGCAGGAGAAACACCAGGAACAATTAGAATCGGCTTAAGATGGAAAAGTCAACGATGAAACTCACTCGAAAAATCCAGTTACTGGTCGATCTGCAAACCAAGGAAGAACGAAGGGAAGCCCTGGATAAACTGTACCAGTGGCAGAACCGCAGCTTTAAGGCCGCTAATCTTATTATTACCCATCTCTATGTACAGGAAATGATCCATGAGTTCTTTTATTTAACGGAAGGAATAAAATATAAACTGGCTGATGAAAAGAAAGATGAACTTGGCATCCTGAATCGCTCCCGGATCAATTCCACCTATCGGGTGGTATCCGATCGCTTTAAAGGTGAAGTCCCTACCAACATTTTAGGCAACATCAATAATACTCTCATTAACACCTTCAATAAGAAAAAGCCGGAATACTGGAAGGGGGAACGTTCGCTGATGAATTTTAAGAGAGATATCGCCTTTCCCTTTGATATGGAGGGGGTGAAAGGATTAAAATTCAATCCTGATAAAAAAGCTTTTTGCTTTCGGTTTTTCTCCATTCCCGTAAAAACGTATTTAGGCAGGGATTTTAACGATAAGTGGGAATTAATGCATCAGCTGGCCGGTGGAGAGATCAAACTTCGTACTTCTCATATCAAATTAAAAGATGGCAAAATCTTTATGTTGGCCACATTTGAAATTGAAAAGGAAAATCACATCCTAAAACCGGAAATGATGGCGGAGGCTTCCTTATCTCTTGAATATCCTATTGTTGTGAAATCCGGAAAGGCAAAACTTAGCATCGGCACCAGGGAAGAGTTTCTTTATCGTAGGCTGGCGATACAAGCGGCCCGGAAAAGGGTACAGGAAGGTGTCACCTATGCAAAATCAGGTAAAGGGCGCAAAAGGAAAACAAAAGCAGTGCAAAGATTCCACGATCTGGAAAAAAACTATGTGAGCAATCGGCTACACCTGTACAGCCGGAAATTAATCGACTTTTGTATTAAACACCAGGCGGGCACGCTTATTTTATTAAACCAGGAAGATAAGATGGGGATCGCTAAAGAGGAAGAGTTTGTGTTGAGAAACTGGAGCTATTATGAACTGATGACCAAAATAAAGTATAAGGCTGAAAAAGCCGGTATTGAACTTATTACAGATTGATAATTTTAAATTGAGGGTGCTTGTACACCCGTAGGGTGAGGTAGAAAATCACACTCACTAAATGTGCTTAGCATATACAACGGCGTGGGCTCTTATTTTTTCAAACCTAAATTAACGGGGAGAACTTAGAAACGGAACCGAGCCTATGTAACCTGGATAAATTCATAATTTCGAAAACTGTATTTTTTAGTTTCTAAAGGAGTATTATATGCAATTGGATATTTAGATTGCAAGGCAAAGCCCCCAAATCTACCATAACTATCCTGGGCATGGTTCCTGTGCTGTTTTTATAGCGTTCGGGAAGTTAACGTGAAATAAAAACAGCATAGGGCGCATCCTACTTATTTTTTACTGTTATTCTTTTGCCTGTTTTCAAGGGTTTCTATAAGATTAACTGTAAAAAGTGGCTAATTTATGACAAGGTGAACTGTCATGACAAATCCTATTTTTGATCTTCCAGCCACCGACAATGCACCTTTTTTATTTCAGGATACGCAGCAAAAAAAATCCTGTTGCAGCTGATCTTCTGATTCTGAAATCCTCCGGTAGACTTCTAAGCTTTCTATCTGTTGTACATTGGCAGAATAACTAAGGTATCCTATCAACCCCAAGGCAATTATCCCCAACATTCCGTAAAGGATAAGCAGGTAATTGGGGATCAGCCTGAATGCACTATGGATATTTTCAAAAAAATTCATATTCGCGGTAAAAATATATTGTTCAGCTCAAAAGCCATGAATTGTGGCAATTAAAATTTTTATTTCAACATTCTGTCAAGATGACTAATCTTACTTTTAAAACTCATTAATTGTCGTTGAATTCTTAGGTTCGAAACTTACAATTACGTTCTGAAAGCATATTCAGCGGCACAAATCAGATCCTGTCGTGAGCCTTTTAATGATTATCTTAGGAATATCTTTACTCATTGCTGTCAGCATTGACATTATAAAAACCGTAATTTTCATAGACGGAAGTGGAACATTCTCTAAATTTCTAGCTGCAGGTATTTGGCAGATCTTTTATTTTATCGGCGGTAAAAAAGGAAGTTCCAAGGTATTAACTTTTGCCGGGGGAACAATTTTAATTGTCCTGGTACTTTTCTGGATCTTGATGATCTGGGGAGGATATAGTCTAATATTCCTTTCCGATCCAGATTCAGTGGTAGACACAACTACTAAAAAACCGGCTTCTACTATAGGGAATATATATTATGTTGGATATACTTTAACTTCTCTGGGTAATGGAGACCTTAAATCAGGGTCTGATTTTTGGCGAATTATATCTAACATAATGGGAATTAGCAGTATGTTTTTTACTACACTGGGAATTTCCTATGTCTTACCTGTGCTACAGGCGGTAATCGCTAAACGTAGCCTTGCCATTTACATTACTAAATTGGGAAGAACACCGAATCAGATTATTAAAAAAGGATGGAATGGTAAAAGCTTCAGCGCTCTTTACGATAGATTTACCACATTGGAAAACATGCTTTTACAACATTCGGAACGGCATCTTGCCTATCCCGTGCTACATTATTTTCATTCTAATTATAAAGATTATTCAGCACCACTTCGGTTAGCAGCCCTTGACGAAGCAATAACTATTCAGGAAATCTTTGAACTTGATAAGACAGACCAAGCCTACAACTGGAATGCGCTGAGAGGAGCCATGGATAATTACATAGTTAGGCTTGACAATACTTTTACCGGATCCCCAGATAAAGCACCACCTTTCCCCTATGAGAATCCTTTAAATAATTCTACTGTCTTAGAAAATGGGAAAGAAGAAGAATTGCGGCAATACCAGCAACGGAGATGTAAACTATTGGGGCTTATAAATAAAGATGGTTGGGAATGGGAAGATCTATTAAGTTAAAATCTTGGGAAGCAGATATCACTCAGCAGGAGTAAAACTATAGTTGCCTTAAAATCTCTCTAAAATATAGTATCAATTTTAATCATAGTTAATTTTATTTTACCAATGAACAAGAGCAAATCTAATAACAGGGGGCATAAGGCGAAAACACCAAAGGAAATTCCAACAAGAGGATGGAAGGATATTGCGAAAAGAGTGATAGATCAAATCTCTAAAGATCATGTCCAAATAGTTTCAGCAGGAGTGGGGTTCTATTTTTTTATATCACTTTTTCCTACAATTATTGCAGCCATTTCTATTTATAGCCTCATAATTGATACCGCGCAAATACAGGACCAGCTTGCTATGCTTAACAGCTTATTGCCTGCAGAAGCTTACCAAACAGTAGAACAAATTGTCGAGCCCATTCTTCAAAAATCAGATCAAACCCTTAGTTGGGGTTTAGGCTTAAGCATTCTTTTAAGTTTATGGAGTGCTAACAAGGGGACTTCAGCTTTGTTTGAAGGAATAAATATTGCTTATGACGAAGAAGACGAAAGAAGCTTCTTCAAAAAAACAGCGATTACGCTAACCTTCACATTAGGTCTTATTCTTGCCGGACTGTTAAGTTTATTATTAGTAATATTTTTCCCTGTTCTTGTAGGTAACCTTGGCTTATCTACCACAATATCTTCAGTGATTACCTGGGGACGTTGGCTTGTCCTGGGGCTGCTCCTCATTTTTTCACTGGGTTTAATTTACAAAATCGCTCCACATCGAGATAATCCCCGATTTAGATGGGTTTCATGGGGAGCAGCCTTATCAAGCTTTATGTGGATAATTGGTTCCATACTATTTTCGTGGTATGTGAGGAATTTTGGAAGTTACGGCGACGTTTACGGCAGTTTTGCTGCCGTGGTCATTCTTCTTTTGTGGTTATTCCTTACTTCTTTTATTGTGCTATTAGGTGCGGAAATAAATTCGGAAATGGAACATCAAACCAGCAAAGATACCACCATTGGAAAAGAAGAACCAATGGGACAAAGGGAAGCTTACCACGCAGATAGGGTAGCAGGCAAAGATAAAGGTGCTGATGCATAAAATTGATTTAGTATTAGTAGACTAGAAAATAGATAGAATTAAAAAAGGTCCATCTTCCCAGATGAACCTTTTTCAAAAATATTTGGAAATATTTCTGAACCTAAGAAATAGTAGATAACAGGCTACCTCCAATGGCCGCAGCGGCAGAAAATATTGCGCTGGCTACTAACCACCAGGCTGCTGTTGCAGCTGTTTTTCTGGTGTGTTCCGCCTGGATTACTGCTTTACGTTCCATCATTTTCATTCTGCCTTTGGCAGTTTCTTCTATTTCCTCAATTTTAGCCAATACTTCTCCGCGTGCACCTTCAATAGAATCTACTACTTTATCAATACCCTTACGATCAATATTTGTATTGTTGGTTACAAGGCTTATAAGCTTATCCCTATCCATGTTTTGAAGCCTGGCTTTAACTGTATCAAGGCTATCCTCCTGGTTATCCATCTTGCCCTGAACAATACTCTTCAATTTAGAAAAATCAAGGTTAGATGAACTACCAGAAGCCCCTCCTAATCCTGCCAGTGCTGCCTGAACTTTTGAAACTACACCATTGTCTGCGTCACCTGTAGTATTGCCTTTTAACTGAAGGCTTACCTTTCTTATGGTCTTTTCTGCCTTATCGGCATACTGCTCTGCCTGCATCCTGCTAAGAGAGGTATTTTGTGTAAGAAAAGTAATTATGGTATCCCTGTCTATTTCTTCTATTTTACTACCGAGCTTACCAGCCTCAACTTTAGGATTTTTAATTATCTCCTTCATCCTCTTTTCCAATTCTTCGGAATCCATTTGATCAGAATTGTCCTGGGAAAGTAATTGTTTGATTTTATTTACGTAACCTTTTACTTCTTCCTCTTCAGCCGGGGTAAATTTAGCAATTACCTTTTCAGCTTTTTCTTCGTTGGTATCACCTTCGCCATAAGCTTCTTTAAATTCCTTCTGAAGTTTTTGCAATTGCTCTTTCTTACTTTTATCCTGTTCAGAATCATCAGAACTCTCATTTATAGCTTTGCTTAATACTCTCTGAACTGCCATCCATTTACCGGGGCTACTGCTGCTGCCAGAATCCTGTTTCTGAGTGGACTTATCTACAGAATCGTTCACTATTTGCTGGATATCATTTTTCACCTTTTCATAATCAGGCGTTTTCTGATCGACTTTTGAGAAAAATTCATCTATAGAGTCCTCTAAAAACCCGGAATCAAAATTATTTTGAAATTCCTTTCTTACCTTATCTATGGTATTCTCTGCGACATGTTCTATCTGCTTTTCCTTTGAAGGGGTAAACATACTCTTTACCGCGTCCCCGGAGGCACGTAAACCTGCAGTAGCCGTATTAATAAGCCCTCCAACCAGCGTGTTCACAACTCTGCTTTCCAGGTAAAAAAGAATAATGAAAAAAGTTGCCCAAATTACCAGCCCTAAAGTAATGCTGATCAAAACACTGGTAATAAGACTTAGGTTTATCGCCAGGGCTGTTGCGCCAAATAAGGACAATGCCACGGTAATGGTGCTCCAGACCCCAAAGCCCGTACTAACCATAACTCCGGTTGATGAGCTACTACCGCTATTGCTCTCGTCGTGATTTCCCTCCTTGAAATTATGTTTCCCACTGGTATGATTTTTACTTTGTACATAAGATTCCTTCACATCTCCTATTGCGGTAATGCCAGCAGCTACAGAGAGAATAGTAAGGATAAACTGAAATCCAAGAGCCAGCAAGACCCCCGCTATAACAGCTATAAAAAATTGCGGCGTTACTACTGATTCTGTTAACAAATCTATTTCTCTTTCCTGTGCCTGGAGGGCAGGCATCCCACTGCCTACAATAAAAAATGCAGTTAATAGTAAATTTTTCATCTTGTAATTTTAATTGGTTATAAAACAACATAATTAGAATTATTGATGGAAAATCTTCCTTTAAAGATTGTTAATTAACAGCACATTATGAGCTATTTATGATGTTTACAATCAAGCACTTAAAAAAATCATAAAGATAGATTTGTTTTCATTTTCCACTTGCAAAGAGGAGAAGTCGCGCCAAAAAATATGAGGAGCAGCATCCTCATGTTTTACCACCTGTATCTTCAAGAGTCCAGGTACAATCCGCAGCACCTATGAGGAATAAAAAGTAAATCCGAACATTTGGAGCATCATTTCACAGCATAGGGCGCATCCTATTTATATTTTACTGTAAATTTTTAACTGTTTTCAAGGCTTTCCAGAGCATTTACTGTAAATAGTGGCTAATTTGCCACAGGGCCATTTGTCATGACAAATCCTAATTTTGATCTTCCAGCCACTGGCAATACTCCTCTTTAATTTATAATATAGGTGAGCCAAATTCTATTAGAAGAAAATTATATAAACCAGGATTCCATTTAGAATCAAAGAAGCGGTAAAGAGCGTTAGAGCCCATGCCGGGTAAGCCTTTGCCTTTTTAATTTTATGGCCGAGACTATTCATTTCCCGGCTGTGGGAATCCAGTGCCTTTTCGATTTTTTCCTGCTGTTGCTTTAGGGCATATTCCAGACTGTTGCTATCAATAGCCAATTTTTCCTGCTGAATTTTCTCCAGTTTTTCCACCGTCTTTTCAAACTGGCTGATTTCTGAAACCAGCAATTCACTAAGTTGTTCCAATTTTGCCATGATTTTAAATTTAAAGCCCCATGCCTATATCCAGGCCTTTGGAGATAACTTTCTTAATAACGTGTTTGGCTATAGCCTTGACCATTCCTGTGGAGAGCTCGACTGTTTTCCCTGCTAATTTTAATTGAGTATTTTCTCTAAGGAAGTTCGGTATTGTTTTCCCTGAAGCCAGGCTTTTACCAATATTACCACCCGTCATGGAACGGTGCACTTCACTACCCTTTAGGTTGAAGTTGTCAAACTCAAAGCGAAAGCCCTGGAGCTTATCCGCTTTGTTGATGCAGGGAATGACTTTTAGCCCGTTTGTTTCCATCCCTTTGATATAATCTTCAAAGCTGCGCGGCCTGAACTGTTTCATGGTAAGATCGTGCCTTCTCTTTATTTCAGTTCGTATGGAGGAGAGATTCATTTCTTTTTCCCACTGCACCTGTTTAACCGTGGTGAGCTGCATCCTTTCCGCCACTTTCTCTGCAGCCTGTTGGCTGCGTTTGCCGATAAAGCTATCATTGTAGGCCTGTCCTTTAAAATCAATACGGTTTACATAAAGATGAATATGCTTATGTTCTTTATTAGTATGTACAAAAGCAATTGCCTGGCGGTCTTTTAGGTTCATTTCCTTCATAAATTCAGCGCATATCCTGGAGAGTTCTTTCTTATCAAGGTGTTTTCCATCTTCTATGGTAGGACTTAGTACAAAGGAAAGCGTATTGTTTTTGCAATTCTGGTTGAGCTCCTGGGTAAACCGGAATTCTGCGGTCACTTCATTAGGAGAATCGGTAGTAAGATTTTGGGAGAAGATCACCTGGGCATCTTTTTCCTGGTTCCAGCCGTACTGCATGGAAGCCCTTGTATGCGCTATTGCTTTTCCTTTGCCAATCATTTTTTTACATTTTGAAGGTGGGTTTTAATCTCTTCGGCCAGCTTATAGATTTCCCGGGAGAGTTCAGGGTCCTTTCTGCGGAACATATTCCCGATTGACTTGAAGTTGTTATGAAACTTTGAAAGCGTTTTATAGATCTCGATATGATCCTCGGAGAGGCGTTCCTTGATTTCTTTTTCATAGGCCGCCCTTCTGCAAAATTCACTTAAGGAAATTCCGCTGTGCCTGGCTTTTATTTTGAGCAGCTTCTTTTCATAAATGGAACACCGGAATTTTATGTTTTGGCTTTTCCCCTTAAACCGCTCCTTTTTTTTATTGCGACCATCGGGAGCAATCAAGATTGTGCCCACAGGCACACATCTTGAATTATCATCCAAATTTGAGAAGGATATAGGAAGGTCCTTCTCGTCCTGCTTAGTTTTTGAAGCCACCTCTTTAGGAATTACATCCTGATCCTTTCCGTGGAGTTCATTTTTCTGTTTGACATTTTTCATCTTTCAGTTTATCGTTTAGATCTACATATCCGTTATAAAGAGCACTGGAGTCAGTGACATTATCATAAAGGTTTAGAAGCTCCTGAGTAGCTTTTTCTCCTGCAGCATCATGATCCAGGAAGAGCAATACTTCCCGGTAGTATGGAATAAGTTCTTCAATGTCTTTAAGGAAAGAAAGGGAATTAAGCACCATAACATCTGAAGCCATGACCAGTTCCTCATTTAAAACAGCAAGGGAAAGAAAATCAAAAATGCCTTCTGTTACGAGCAGTCGATCTGAAGAATGATCGATAAAACTGTATGATTTAGGAGAAGAGGAGTTCTTATAATATTTATTCCGAAGCTCCCATCCTCCCAGGCTGTTCTCTAATCCTATGGCAAAGTATTCCCTGTTGTTCAACCGGTACCAGATTTCTTTACAGTACAGCCGGGCAATTTCAAGAGGAATGTTCCTGGAGCGTAAATAGGCTTTTAAAGCAAAATGTTTTAAAGTTCCTATACCTATGACTTCAATTTTGTTTTCAGAATGCAATTGTGGCTTAGGCACATGAAAACAAGGAATAATAGTATCTGCCTTTAGAAATTCCATTGCTTCCTTTACAGAACAGGATTTCATTTCCATGATCAGATCGATAACAGAACCTCCTTTTCCAATTCCGAAGTCATACCATAAATTCTTCATTAAAGAGACGTTGAAAGAGGCTTGGGTTTCTGACCGAAGGGGACTCAGAAACCAAGCTTCTTTTTCCGTTGTCTTGCTGGGGAAGTGCCCTAATTTTGCCAGCGTTTTTACGATGCAAAGATTACGGGCGCTTTCACAGCTCATTGCTACTGTTCTTTCTGTTTTCATTATTGATTTTTCTATTTTCTGAATTAAATGCCATCCAATCCCCCATTCCCACTTCATCATTATTTTTTGATGAAAAAACGATGAGGAAAACGATGAGGCGGAAAACCCTTGCTATCACTGGTCTTATTTATATTTTCTCATCATTCATCAAAAAAAAAGAAATAACCTAAAGATGTTTCCCAGTGTGGTGCGCTCTAAATGACCCGGAATGATGCTGATCTGATGGAAAAACCTTTACATACAGGCTTCCCCAGGCGTATCAATTTTGCATCATCTCAGTATTTTTCTGTTCTTCCCCAAAGCGCTGCAGTAAAAATGATTTTGTAACAGTATAGTACCGTCCCTTTGCAGGTGTTAATCCAAGGCCACCCTCCAGCCACATGATCATCTTCTGATAGCTTAGGGAGTTGTCCTGGTTGGTTAGCTTCCATTCCTTTTTTAGGATCTGCCGCAATTGCGTTAAATCGGTTTTAATCCGAGTTCGGTTTAAAACATACAAAGCATCCATGGGGCAAATAGCTACTTCGTCTACTTCACAAGTTTCCATAAGGCTTAAGAGAATACTGGCCAGTTCCTTTTCGACACGGTTCCGGTTATTTTGCATCAAATTCGCCAAAGCATTAGTGCGCACCTCTTCCGGAGTAAACCACATTCGTGTTCTATGTGTAGTCGTTAATTTTCGGTGTTCCAGGTAGTAGAGAAAAGCCGGAATTTCTGCTTTAAGATCTTCTAAAAAATGTGTTTCTTCTTTTTCCAGGGAAGGGATTTTCAACACCCAAAATCGCGTTTCCTCAGTGTCGATCTTAATGAAGTTATCTTCATTGTTGCTGCAGAGAATAAATTTGCTAAAGAATTCCACCTCCCGCTTGTCTTTGCCTTTAGCTTCGAGCTTGTTAAAATCGGTGGTGCTTAGGTATTTGATGCGTTCGGTAAGTTCTTCCTTATTAAACAGCACTTCATCAATACAAATCAGAAGTTTATTTGCCCAATCGGCATTAAACTGGCTGCTGAAATTATCATTGGTAAGGTAAGTCAGGTTGTTATCAAAAATGGCTTTTAACCATTTAAGGAAAGTTGTTTTCCCGGTAACTCTTTCTTTAGATACCAAACAAAGTATAGGTAACATCTGCAGCGGTTTTAAATATAACAGTTGCAGGTAATCAAATCCCAGCTCTACCTGGCTCCCGAAGATATGATTCATAAAGCGCAGGGAGATCTCAATTTTACCTGCCTGGGGAGTATGAGGCAAAGGAGAATAGGTGTTGTAAAACCCATGGAATTCCTGTTTAAAATCCGTATGACTGGGAAGACATGCAAAACCATCATATCTTTTAATGGCGCCGATAAAAGCTTTACCGTGATCATTACGTAGCGTTTCGATATTCCATGGAACCAGGGTTTCATTAAAACTCCCGGTAATGGTGGGCAGCTGTACTATTTTATAATAGCAGGTACCCACCCTGATGTAGGATAACTTTTTCATCTTTAAAAGTTTTTGAAATTAGTAAAGGCTAAACCTACTTCCGGTTTTTTAGCAGCTTCTGGTTGAACTGTTGTTCCAGGAATTCATCAGAAAGCTCAGGTTCTCCCAGTAGCCAGGCATCTATCTTATCCTTGTCAAAAAACTTTTGACGGATATTGGGGTTGTTCCCCATAGGGATAAGCCGCAGATGCGTAAGCTTATAGATCTTGCTTTTGGAAAGTCCGGTATATTGTGCCAGGTCTTCCACGTTCATTACTTTTTTAGTGTGGGAGAGTAAGACTTTAATTTCTTCCAGTAAACCCACCACTTCTTTTTGCTCATTCATAACGATTAGCATTAAAATTAGAGAATGAGTAAAAGGCCTTTTACATTTTTGCGCAGGACAAACTTAGGAAAGCAAATACCTGTAAAACAATAGGATAATGCAAATAAGAAGGAAATTACGCTATAATTATTCTTTGCCGAGCAGCTGCCGGATGAATTTTCGCTGATTGCGGGAATTAATTTTTTCCTGGTCATTCTTCCAGGTGGAAAAACTGGTCTTTAAGGTGTTTTCTTTTAGCGGCTCATTGTTCATTAAAAAAGAATCCATGAGCAAATTGAAAAAGCTGCGCTTGCGCTCCCCGGTAAGATCCTGGATACCACCAACCACCAGTTCATCAAAAAGAACGAAGAGAATACGATGATTGGCGGAGTCCCCGCTTTTATTACCTATGGTAAAATTGATCTTTTTCCTGACTCGTAATCCTTTCATGAGCCGGAGGAATTGCTCTTTTGACTCCTTGTCGAGATGCAGTAACTCAAACCTCACCTGGAATTTCTTTATAGAAACTATCTGGAATGGATGTCGCCCTGTTTCCAAATGTTTTTCCGATTCATAGAATATGGCTACCCAAATAAGGATCAAAAGCATTATGCTAAAGAGGATCAGGAAAATAACGTAGTTATCGATAATAGAACGGACGCCGAAGAAAAGGCTGAAACTTAAAATAAAAACAACGAAAGTAGAAAGGAGAAATAGAATAAGATTGGTGGAACTGCGCTGTACTTTCTCCTCCAGGAAATAATTTATTCCTGACCGCCATCTGGCCAGCACCTTTCCGGCATTGAGAATAAACTTTTCCATGGCAACAGGTTCAACCTAATAAATATAGCCAAAAGAAACTTTAGGAAGAAGTACCAAAATGCACCAAGTGATAATAATCTAAATGGATTAGGCAACGGAGCGGCAGAACTTGATAATTTGAACGATGTATTTTTAGAATATATTACAACATTTTAATTCAAAAAATCTCTAAAATTATCTCTATTAATAATAGTGACTCTCGCATCATAGGTTTCTGAAAACTTCTTTGGTATTTTTATTTTGTTTTTTTGTTTCCAATTGATCTCAAAGCCTTTCAGTATCGCAGCTTCTTCTTCAACGTAGTCTATTTCCTGTTGTTGCACGGTTCTCCAAAAATATCCTTTAGAAAGGGAACTGTTGTAAGCCCTAAATTTTAAACGTTCAGCTATTAAGAAGTTTTCCCACAGATTTCCTTTATCCTGTCTATTGTCCATAGGCGTTAGATCACCAATTATCATATTTCTAACACCGGTATCGTAGAAGAAGATTTTTTGATTGGTTTTAATTTCGTTCCGTAGGTTCCTACTGAAGCTTGGGAGCTTGAATATTACAAAAGCTTGGCAGAGCAGGTCAATGTAGGCTGCGACCGTTTTTTTGTCAATCCCCAACAATTGGGATAATTCGTTATAACTCACCTCACTGCCAATTTGAAAGGCAAGGGCTCTTAATAATTTCTCCAGTACTTCTGGTTTTCGAATTCCTCCATAACTCAGGATGTCTTTATATAAATAGCTATCGGTAAGTTGTTTCAGAATATCTTTTTCTTCTCCAAAGTTATTAATCACATCGGGATACATTCCGTAGACTATCCTTAATTCTAATTGTTGCTCAGCTTTAAGAAATCCTATATGTGATTCAAATTCTCCCCAGGAAATAGGATACAGCTGATATTCCCATTTTCTACCTGTAAGCGGCTCTTGAGTCTGGTCGTTTAATTCGAAGGCTGAAGAACCACTAACCAGGAGTTGAACCGAATTTAATTGATCTGTAATTAATTTGAGAGTGAGCCCTATATTATCTATGCGTTGGGCTTCGTCTACAAATACTATTTGGTGAGTTCCAATTATATTTTTGAGTTGTTCTAAGTTAGGATTGGAAAGTAATCTTCTAACTGTGGGATCATCTCCATTTAAAAAAAGATATTCTTTCCCTTCCAGTAATTTGTTGAAAAGAGTTGTCTTACCAACTTGTCTGGGGCCAATTAAAAGAATTGCCTTACCGGTCCCAAAGCGTTTTTCAATTTTATTCTCTAATGCTCTTTTTATTATATTCAGAGATTGTATTCCCTAAATATAATAATATTTAGGGATTATATTCCCCAAATATTATATTTAAGTATCATTTTTCTGAAGGAAAAATAGCTTATTCAATATGAATGCTATTAATTAAAGTTAATTGAATTTAGAAAAGCGAGTAAGAAAAGGAACTTAGACAAATTCTAAGATCCTCAAAAAAGTGAATATGATGGAAGCTCGTCGAAGAAGAAATTGATAAAGTCTCAACTAACGATAAAAAGAAATATGAAAAAATTTGTTGTACCTATGTTGTACCCATCAAAAAAACAAAGCCTTTCGATTTCTCAAAAGGCTTCATTTTGCTCCCCCTCTTGGGCTCGAACCAAGGACCCTTTGATTAACAGTCAAATGCTCTAACCAACTGAGCTAAGGAGGAATTTCAGTATGTCCAGAATTTTTAAAAAAAGCTTTCTGTTGCTCTTTGCTCCTCCTCTTGGGCTCGAACCAAGGACCCTCTGATTAACAGTCAGATGCTCTAACCAACTGAGCTAAGGAGGAATGTCGCAACCATTTTTGCGGTTGCAAATATAATGTAATTTTTGATTTTCGCTAAATTTTCAGATAAAAAAGTAAATAAAAATCACTTCTTTTTTTGCCATTTTTGAACCCATAGCACAACTAAATTATTTACCTGCTGCTGCGTTCGCAATTTCCATAATTAATTTCAGACTGGTATTGCTCCAGGTAGTCTATTATGTATTCTGCAGTTGTCTTTTCATAGGTTCTAACGGGAGTACCAAAATAAACCTGGTAAACGTTTGATATATAATCATTAAGAGCCACGGTAAGGAGCGTACCATCTGCCAGAATCTTTCCCGAGGAATCTCGAAAAACGGTATTTCCATTACGCGTTTCCATCTTCACCCCGGAATATGCCAGCGCAGGTGCATCACCTGAATCAAAGAATGCTTTAAGTTCGCCTACAGTCATTTCAAAAGTGTCCAGTCCGTTTCCAAAAGGGTCTATGGTATAGATATCAAAAGGAGTGATGGCTCCATAATCCAGCCCGGCTCTTATTCCGCCGTAATTCTGAAATACAAGATCTGCACCGGTGATAGTTCTAAGTGCATCGGTGTAAAAACAACCTGTTTCAGCAGAAGTATGGTCCTGAAGAGAAGTTCCTATCTCCACAAAAAGCTCTGGAATATTGTTATATTCTGAAATTTCTTGCTGTAAAGCTTCATCAAGAATATCTATCTCGTTGAGATCAATCAGCTCGTATTCATAGTCAACAACTTCCCCATCCTTAACATCTAAAGACAATTTGGTTAGATATTTTAGATCAGACCCCGATTGTACCATGTACCGGCCCGCCACTTTCTCGCTGTAGACCATATGGTTATGACCGCCAATTACCAGGTCAATAAAATCGTGTTGCTGAAGGATTTGCCGGTCACCATATTGCCCGTAGTGCGTTAAAGCTACCACTAAATCGGCATTTTTGACATTTTCATTATTCTCGTAGGCTCCCACAGCTTCCACTCCTTCAGAAAATTCAAGTCCGGTGACCTTTTTTGGATGGGTAAGCGGAGTATGATCTGGTGAGCCGGTTTCCACAACTCCAATAAAAGCTATATTAAAACCGTCTTTTTCGATATTCACCTGTCCCTGCGGCATATTCAGCGCTCCGGAACCTTTGCTCACATTAGCTAAAAGAAATGGAAAAGAAGCCTGTTCCATGCGGTTATTTAGAATTTCCTGGCCATAATCAAATTCATGATTTCCTATGACACTCACATCCATTCCTGCTTTTCCCATAAGATCTACAATAGGAGAACCTTTCTCGGGATGGTAATCTACGATTGGATTTCCGGAGAAAATATCTCCGCCACAAACGAAAAACACCTGTGATTCGGTTTCTTTCTCCTTTTCAATAAGTGCTTTTATTCGTGCAAAATTGTTGATCTTTCCGTGTGGATCATTAATAGAATAAATTACAATAGATTCTGTAGCAGACTTTTCAAAAACAGCTGTATTTTTTTTATTCGCATTGAAAACTATTTCTGCAGGATTATCATTTCCGGAAAGATCTCCCTGCCAGGAAACAAACCTGTAACCGCTGGCAGGTTGAGCATGTAATTCCACAATTTCTCCGGATTCATAATTCCCTTCGGAAGGTAAAATTACGCCACCTTCTGCCGGCTGTACTTCTGTAGTTAAACTAAACTGGTCTTTAACCGAAGGCTCATCCTCTGAACATGAAATCAAAAAAAGGACAATAAAAAGGGCTTGAAAATATTTCATAACAGTTCTTATAAAAGAAAGCTGAAAACGAAAAAGTTTTCAGCTTTGGCATTATTTGTTTTTATTCAGTGTTTATTCAAACAACCAGCGGTAAAGATCATTTCCGTTTGCAAACAGTACCAGGGCAATTAAAATGAAAAAACCTACCATTTGCGCATATTCCATGAATTTATCATTTGGCTTTCTTCCTGTGATCATTTCATACAGAAGGAAAGTCACATGCCCTCCATCTAAAGCAGGTATAGGAAGTATGTTCATGAATGCGAGAATAATGGAAATAAAAGCCGTAGTTCCCCAAAACGACTGCCAGTTCCAGGAGTCGGGGAAAAGGCCGCCAATGGCTCCAAAACCACCCACCTGAGTAGCTCCTTTTTTGGTAAACACATATTTAAACTGCGCTACATAATCATGTAAGGTCCAGTACCCGTAACTGAATCCTTTCTCTATACTTTCCCCTAAACTGTAAGTTTCAAATTTTGGAGTAATTTCACGGTCTATAAAAAAACCAAGATTCCCTTCTTCATTAGGAGTGATATCCATAGTCTGGAATTCACCACCTTCCAAATTTCCTTCAGGATTAACAGGAATACTCTCAAACTGTCCTTCTCTTCTTATTACCAGTCTAACCGGCCCATCAGTGGTGTTTTGCACTTCTCTTGTAAGTTCGTGCCAATAACCAATTTCAATTTCATTGACAGAAACAACTTCATCGCCCGGCTGCAATCCGGCAAGCTCGGCGGGGCTACCGGGCTGTATTGAATCTAAAACAGGTCGTTCAATTGGAACAAAAGGCTGCATCACGCCTTGCTGAAACATTTTTGATCCTATATCTTCCGGAATGGAAATGGTTTCCTCCTCCCCGTTTTGATGACGCACGGTAATTGTTTCAACGTCCCGCAGGAATAGATGCTTGTTGATATCTAAACTGTTCCTGAATTCCTTATCATTTACCTCAACTATCCGGTCACCGTCTTCAAAGCCGTATTCCTTAAAAGTATCTGCCACGGCAAAACCGTTTGGCATATCTTCGGCACTTACATAACCGCTTCCCCAAACGAAAAGGATCATCATATAAATTACAAATCCCAAAAC
>JACLAD010008404.1_pt1 | contig 20478 bp, 15 predicted proteins | sample 8027901 | NCBI WGS metagenome assembly JACLAD01 (sample SAMN15725071, study PRJNA655200) | protist metagenome | isolation source: fluorescence activated cell sorting (FACS) single amplified genomes of... | place: Spain: Blaines Bay Microbial Observatory, Mediterranean Sea | collected 2016-07-05 | reverse complement strand
TCCGCAGCGCTCGTGGGCGGTGCGGCCTGGGGTTTGTGGGGCAAGCTGCCCGTGCGCTGGGAAGGCTTCCTGATCGCGCTCGCAGGCGGCGCGCTCATCGTGTCGTCGATGGAGGAGCTGGTCCGCCCCGCCCTGCGAAGCGCAGGCATCGCGCTCGCTCTCGGCTCCGTCGGCGCAGGCGCGGCGATCTTCACGCTCGCCGACTGGCTGATCGACGAGAAATGGAATTCGAGCGGCGGCGGCGGCCTCCTCGCCTCGATCACCTTTGACGGCGTGCCCGAGAACCTCGCTCTGGGCGTCGCCCTGATCGGCGCGGGGCCGATGCAGATCGCGGCCCTCGCGGGGTCGATCTTCCTGTCGAACCTGCCGGAGGCGGCCGGCGGCGCCAAGCAGATGGGAGAGCAGGGAAACTCCAAGAAAAAGGTGCTGCTGTTATGGACCGGCGCGGCCGCCCTGCTCTCCGCCGCTGCGATCGCGGGCCATGTCCTGCTGTCGGGAGCGCCGGAGGCGCTGCTGGGCGCGATCCGGTGCCTGGCGGCTGGCGCCGTGGTCGCCTCGCTCGCGACGGAGGTCTTCCCGCAGGCCTATAGCGAAGACCGCCACCTGTCGGGCATCGCCACCGCCCTCGGCCTGTGTCTCGCCGCCGCATTGGCGCAGCTCGGAGGCGGCTGACGGCTTCCGGGCGCCAGCGTTCGGCTCGTCACTCGATGCTCGTCAGCCCATCCTGCGCCTCGACCTCGTTCAGCCCGAGCCGGTCGAGATCCAGCACCGCGGCGTCATAGGTCGCCCGCGCGCTGGCGAGGGCATAGAGGCTTCTCGCATAGCGGGTGCGCGCATCCGCGAGCGCTTCCTCCCGCAGATTGATCAGGAAGAAGTCACTGGCACCCTCCTCGAATCGGCGCTGCTCGGCCTGGCGGATGCGTTCGGCCTGCTCGACCTCCTGACGGGCGAGCCGCAGCAGGTTCTCGGCGGCTTCGAGCTCCAGGACGATCTCCCTCAGCTCGATGCCGATGCGGTCCTGGGCGAGGCGGCGTTCCGCTTCGAGCGCCCTTACCTCGGCCCTGGCCGCGGCGAGCTCGCCTCTGGCTGCGCGGCGGCCGAGCGGAATTTCGAATTCCACGCCGAGAATGGCTTCGGCGTCGTTCCGGCTCGGGCCGCCCTCGGCCACCGGGCCGATGTCCTTCGCCGCGCTCACCCCGACATCGAGGCGCGGCTTCAACGTGTTCTCGGCCAGAGCGACCCGGCCCCGCGCCCGCTCGGCCGCGGTCCTGAGGAGAGCCAGTTCGGGGCGGCGGGCGAGGATCGCGGGCAGCGCCGCATCGGCGAGCGTCGGCAGCTCGACCGCCTCCGGCGCAGGAAGGCGTGACGGAGCGGGCACGGCCGGCTCGCCGAGCGGGCCGCGCAGATAGAGCGAGAGGGCGTTCGCGGCGAGGCGGAAATCGCGCCGCGCCTGCTCGACGAGAACGCGCCGCCGCGTCACGGTCTGTGCGTTTTCGGTCAGGTAGATGGCGGCGCGGGCGCCGCGCTCCACCTCGGCCTCCAGACCCTCGGTCCGCGTCTGCGCGAGACGCAGGAGGTCTTCGTAGACTTCGAGCTGTCTGCCCGCCGCGACCCAGCGCCAATAGGCGAGCAGAGCCTGTTGCTGCACGCCGACCCGGGTCAGGAGGACTTCGAGATCCGCCTCCCGCAAAGCGAGCCGCGCGTCGCGGACACCGAAGCGGTTCTCGTCGATGGCCCGGTCGCGCAGGAGGGAGAAGAGGATGCCGAGGCTCAGCTCGCCGGCCTGATCGGTGTAGTAATAATCCTCATAGGTCGGGAAATCCCCCTCGGAGATCCGGTAGCCGCCATAGACCCGCGCGCCCATCGGCCCCAGCGCCCGGCTGACTTCCGCCTTGGCGTATTGGCCGTCGTAATAGCCCGCGAGGCGCGACTGCCCTTCGGCGGAAAAGACGGTGTCGAAGGCGCCCCGCGCGGCCAGCAGCTCGCCGGCCGCACCGCGCCGCTCGGCGAGCGCCGCGACGACCTGAGGATAATGCGCGGCGGCCGAGGCGGCGACATCGCGCGGCAGAAGGGGCGGAGCTGCCTCGTCCTGCGCGAATGCCGCGCCGAGCGCCGCCGCGGCGCAGGCCGCAAAAGCCATCAGCATACGCATCATCAGATCCTCGCATCCTGCGCGGCCGCCGCCGAAGCGGGAACGTAGCGGGGCGGGAAATTGTTCAGCTGGCGCCAGAGTTCGTAGCCGACCGGCACGGTTTCGAGCAGCACCCAGCCGCGCGCCGTCGCGCCGATGCGGACGAAATTGCGGCCCGGCCAAGGCTCGCCTGCGTCCTCGTCCTCGGAGACGAGGACGCGGAATGTGCCGTCCGGCTGGGCGGACGGATCGACCGCGACCACCTCGCCTGCGAACGTGCCCACGGCGACGGACGGCCAGCCCGAGAACTGAACCGCCGGCCAGCCTTCGAAGAGGAGGCGAACTTCCGATCCCGGATGGACCAGAGCGATGTCGCGCCCGTCGATGAAGAGCTCCACCGCCCGCTCGGCATTCGCGGGCAGGAAGGTCGCCACCGTCTGCCCGGCCGAGACGACAGTGGCGCTGTCCCCCGCATTGACCTGAAGGATGGTTCCGTCGCGCGGCGCCCGAACGAGCTGCGCGGATTGCCGGGAAATGTCGACGTCGAGCCGGGAAAGCGCGGCATTCGCCTCGGCGACGCGGGCCCGCAGCTCCTCGACCCGGATCTGCGCCTGCTCGAAGTCCCGCCGCGCGGCGAGGCCGTCCTCGAACAGGCTGCGCGTGCGTTCGAGATCGAGCTGCGCGGTCTCCAGAGCGGTCTCCGCCGCCTCGCGCTGGGCGACGAACTGCTCCCGCTCTGCGGCCAGCCGCTCCAAAAGCTGGGGATCGTTGTCGATGATGCGGAGGATGGGGTCTCCCTCCTCCACACGGCTGCCGTCGCGCACGAACCAGCGATCGATTCGGCCCGGAACGAGCGCGTTGATGTCCTGCACGCGGTCATTGGGGTCGAGCGCGGTCACCTGCCCCGGCCCCGACGCCGTCTGCACCCAGGGCGTGAAGGTGAGGAAGAGGACGGCGGTGACGAGGGCGACGATGAGCATCCAAGCGACGACGCGCATGATCCGCGGAACCTTGATCGCGGCGAGCGTGCGGAAGTGGCCGATATGGCGGTCACGGAAGGGCATGGATCTCCTCAGCGATCATCCGTGAGCGCGAGCCGCGGCTCCTCGGGCAGGTGGTCGGGTGCGCCTCCTTTTCCGTAGGCCGCATCGGCGAAGTTCTCATAGCTGCGGAAGAGGCGCTGACGCTTCGCCTCGAGAAAGAGGTAGCCGTCCAGCTCCAGATCCTGATGGCGGTTGGTGAAGACGACGGCGGTCGTCCCCGCCTCGGCCTGCAGGCTGCGCAGGGCGGCGCAGAGCCGATCCTGCGGCATCATGTCGAAGAGCTGGTTCAGGACCAGCACGCGCGGCCGGGACAGAAGAGCGCCGGCGAGCTTCAGCTGCATCGCCTCGGCGATCGAGAGCGGCCAGCCGGTCGAGGCGAGCTTCGTATCGAGCCCTTCCTCGAGCTGGTCGACGACGCTGCGCAGGCCGACCGCGCGCAGCACATGCAGCATTTCGGCGGAGGTCACGCCTTCGCGGCTCAGGGTCAGATATTGCCGGAGAGGCATCTCGACGAGGCTGGGGCGGTCGAGGACCATGACCTCCCGGCGAAGCACATGCACCTCGGTCGCGGTGATGTCGTCGCCGCCCAAAGTGAGTGTGCCGCCCTGAGGCTCGACGAAGCGTTTGAGGAGGTTGGTGAACAGCCTCTGCACGCCATGCGCTTCGGCGGCGGCCTGGACCAGCATGCCGCCCGGAATCCGCAGGTCGAACTGCGCCGGGATGCCGCGCGCGTCGCCCTTGACCTGTTCGAAGCCCAGGGTCGCGCTGCGCCGCTCGGGCAGCTCCTGCCCGGTCGGGGCCTCCTGCTGGATGCTCCAGAACAAGGAGAGTTCCTCGGCCGAAGCGGTGAGGTCGTAGAAGTAGTTCAGATAGGTGCCGAGCTGCGAGATCCCGTAGAAGGCGGCCGAAAGGACCAGTTCGGCGGCGACGAGCTGACCGAGGGTCAGCTGGCCCTGGATGACGAGCCAGCCCCCGAGCCCCAGCAGCGTGGCGCTCGCGGCGGCGTAGAGAAGCAGGAAGGCGACCGTCTGCGCGAAATGGCGCCGGAAATGCGCCTTGTGCTGGGTGATGTACCGCTCGGTGATCCCGTCCGTGCGCTCCAGCGCGTAGGCGACGTGGTGCTCGGACTTGAAGTAGCCGTTCGAAGCGGCGAGCCCTTCTAGCCACATCGCCGACTCATGCTTGCGCTGGGACAGGCCGACGGCGGTCCGCATCGCGCTCGCGCCCCAGATCGACCAGATCATCCACATCAGGAACAGGACGATCAGATTGAAGGCGAGGAAGAGCGGGTGGTAGAACGAGACCAGGAGGAAGCCGACCAGAACCTGAAGGATCACGGTGAAGCCGCCGATGATCAGGATCGGGATGCTCTTCTGGACGCCGAGAATATCGAAATAGCGGTTGAACAACGGCCCTCGCCCGTCATCGGCGAAGAACGGGTTCTGCGCATAGAGCGTCCTCAGGGCGATCTCGGACACCATGCGGGCATAGAAGCGGCGCGTGAAGATTTCCATGAGGTGCACGCGGAGCGCATTGAGCAGGCCCGACGCCAGCAGGAGGCCGAACAGCGACAGCGACAGCACGACGAGCGGCGCGGTCAGCCCGGTATAGGCAACGGTGTTGATGAGAACCTGCACCGCGATCGGCGTCGCGAGCGACAACAGGCTGATGCCGACGCCGTAGATGGCCGCGAGCATGAGGAAACTGCGTTCCGGCCCGATGATGCGTCCGATAATACGGAACAGCTGCCCGGCGCTCAACGGCGCGGCATGCTCTGAACTGCCCAAGAGTGCCCCTCTTCGAAGACTGTGACCGGCCCGAGGCCAATGCGAAACGCAGACGGGAACCTAGGTGCGGCATTCCGTGCCGCAAGCGCTGCTGCCGCAGCTCCTTCCGTTTTGCGGAGGCAGGCTCGTACCGGTCTTACGGAGCGGCAGCGACCGGACCCTCCCGCCGATCCGCCGGCCTTCCTCCCCAGCAGCTCCGCCGGCGGCAGCTAAGGTGCTGCAGCCACCCTAGAATTCGCCGCCAAGCTTCCCACTCTGTGTGGTCAGCAAACAGTGAGACCTCGACCATGCCGTCATTTCTGTCGGGAGAGCCGCACCGGGCCCTTTCCGCCATCGCCGCTCTGACCGCCACTTGCGGGATCCTGCTGGCGTTCCCTGCCCATGCCGATTCGCCGGCTGGTTCGCGCGCCTCTCCGCGTCACGCCATCTCCGCGCCCGAGGCCGCACCGGTCCCTTGCGAGGAGGTGCAGCCGCGCGCCGAAGCGGCGCAGGCACGCCCCTTCCCGCGCGGCCCTCAGCATCACCCCTTCCGTCGGCAGAAGGCGGACGCAGCCCGCAGCGACCACGTGACCAGCTCTCCGGCCGAATGCTCCGCTGACGCCGAAAGCGCCTGAACCGGCCCGGACAGGGCGAGCCGGAACAGGGCGAGGCGATGACGCCGCGAGGTCCCGCACCGCCCGCTCCCTCTCGGGCTGGCCGGAGAGCCTCACGCGCAGCCAGCCGGTCGCAGGATGGCTCTTCTGGCCGGTGTGGCGCCGCGGCAACAAGTAAATGATTTTTTTATGCTTGCGGCCGAAGCACTCCGACTCGTTCCCCATTGTCTTTACTGTCACCTTCGCATGCTGCACTGCACACACGCGGCGCGCCACATGATTTCGCTGTAGCCATGACTTTCAGATAATGTTAGCGGTAGCACGATGGAGTGACAGGCCCTCGAGAGAAACCAAGCCGGAACAGGCTAGCTCGAAAGGCCGAACGGGGGGCGCAGCAGCAAGGCTCGCAAGAAGCCGGCGCTCCGCACAGGGACGAAACTGACTTCAAGAGAGGGAACGACCATCATGACCAAGCGCCCTGCCGACCTGACGAGGACGGTGCTACTCGCCAGCGCATCTTCCGTTGTCCTTGCTGCATCCGCCAATGCCTATGCGCAGGAGAACGTACCGGACACGCAATCGGCGGAAGACAATGCCGAAGCGCTTCGCGACAATGCCGCCGTCGAGCGCGAGACCGACGCTACCGGCGACACGATCATCGTCACCGGCGTGCGCGCCTCTCTCGAGCGCGCGATGGACGTCAAGCGGAACGCGAACGGCGTCGTTGACGCGATCAGCGCCGAGGATATCGGCAAGTTCCCGGACACCAACCTCGCCGAGTCGCTGCAGCGGATCACCGGCGTCTCAATCGACCGCGTGAACGGTGAAGGCTCCGGCATCACGGTCCGCGGCTTCGGTCCCGGCTTCAACCTCATCACGCTGAACGGGCGGACGCTTCCGACGGCCGAAGTCGGCGCCGTGGGACAGCGCGGCAACTTCGCCTCCGGCGGCTCGCGCAGCTTCGACTTCTCGAACCTCGCCTCCGAGGGCGTCAGCGGCCTCGAGGTCTACAAGACCGGTCAGTCCATCCTTCCTTCGGGCGGCCTCGGCGCGACGGTGAACATCCTCACCCGCAAGCCGATCGATACGGACGGCTTCGACGCCTCGCTCCAGGCCAAGGCCATGCACGACACGAGCGTCGACATGGGCAATGACGTGACGCCGGAACTCTCGGGCCTCGTCAGCTGGGCGGATTACGAGAACCGCTTCGGCGTCGGTCTGTTCGGCTCCTACTCCAAGCGGGATTCGGGCGCGCCGACCCAGCAGATCAACGACTGGATCATTTCCCGCTCCGAAGACGGATCGATCGCCGACAGCTATACGCGCGGTGACGGCTCGACGACGATCGAGAACCCGCCCGCCGCCGGTCAGCTCTACGGCATCGCCCAGGACAGCCGCTACGATTTCTCTGACATCGAGCGCGAGCGCTTTAACGGCCAGGCCGTGCTGCAGTTCCGTCCGGTCGACACCCTGACCATGACGGCGGACTACACCTACGCGCAGAACAAGACCTCCGAACTCCGCTACGAGCAGACGAACTGGTTCGCGACGCCGCTGGACCAGATCATCTTCAACAATGACGGCCCTGTCGCGACAGCGGTCTTCATGCAGGAGAATAATAACGGCTCGAAGGATATCGGCTTCGAGCAGACCAACCGCGCCACCAAGGACGTGCTGCAGTCGATCGGCTTCAACGCGGAATGGGAAGTCAACGACGCGATCTCGTTCATCTTCGATGCGCACCACTCCGACGCGGAATCGGGCGGCGACAACCCGCTCGGCCATACCGCAACCTTCGTGACGTTCGGTGCGCCGGTCATCCTCCAGCACTCGGTGGACTATCGCTCGGGCTATCCGATCCAGAGCTACACGATCGACGACAGCGTCCGCGGCAACGGGAACGGCGTCCTCGATGTCGGCGACCTCGGCTCGCAGGTGGCGCGCGCGAACATCTCCAAGAACGACTCCGAAGTCGACGAGATCGATCTGCGCTTCCTCTGGGAAGCCGACCGGAGCAAGCTCACCGCCGGCGTGAACTATCGCAACACCGATGTTCTCGTTACTCAGACCACGACCCAGCAGGACCTCGGCAGCTGGGGCATCAGCAACCCCGGCGACATCGAGCAGATCGCGCCCGGCCTGATCGAGAATTTCTGCCTCGAATGCCTCTATGACGATCTGCCGGTCGGGCAGGCCGACAACGCGTTCCGGGCGGACGCCACCGAACTCTTCGGGCCGCTGACCGACTTCTATGCCGCACAAGGCAATTCGGTCACCGTTTCGCCGAGCCGCAATGCGGTCTCCGAGGAAATCTTCTCCCTGTTCGCCCAATTCGAGGCGGAGAGCGAGTTCCTCGGCAAGCGTGCACGGATCAATGCCGGCCTGCGCTACGAGGATACGACCGTCGATGCGGCGACCGATCAATCCGTGCCTTCGGCCATTCTCTGGACGGCCGACAACGACTTCCTCGTCCAGCAGAGCGGCGAGATCCAGACAGTCACGGGCGAAGGGTCCTACGACTATATCCTGCCGAACGCGGACTTCCGCCTGAACCTGACCGACGACCTCGTCGCTCGGGCCTCGTGGAGCAAGACGCTCGGCCGCGTGCCCTACGGCAACCTCTTCGCATCGACGACGGCCGCCGCGCCGAACCGTCCGACCGTGCTCGGCGGTCAGGTGACGGGGGCTTCGCAGAACCCGGCCCTCCTGCCCTACGAGTCCGACAACCTCGATCTCGCGGTCGAATGGTATTACGACGAGGCGAGCTACGCCTCCGTCACCTATTTCGACAAACGGGTGAGCAACTTCCTCGGCACTGGCGTCGTGGACCGGAACCTGTTCGGCCTGCGCGACCAGACGTCGGGGGCACCGGGCACGCGCTCGGGCGATGCGCTCGACATCATCGACGATCTCGGCATCGACCAGTCCGAAGCCAACCTGTTCACGCTGGTTGCGCTGATCGATGCGAATAACGGCGACGTCTCCGCCGCGCGCGCCGAGTTCGAGGCCAATCTCGAGGACGGCGCCCTGCCCCAGTCCTATGTCGACCAGATCCTGGCCGACTTCGACGTCCTGCCGAATGCGGACGATCCGCTCCTGACCTTCGCCGTCGAGCAGCCGGTCAACCTTCAGACCGGGAACATCAATGGCTGGGAATTCGCGATCCAGCACTTCTTCGGCGACACCGGCTTCGGCATCCAGGCGAACTACACGATCGTCGACGGCGACGTGCCTCTCGATCCCGCCGCGGATCCGAGCGAGAACCAGTTCGCGCTGACCGGCCTGTCGGACACGGCCAACGTCGTCGGCATCTACGAGAACGACAAGGTCTCCGTCCGCCTCGCCTATAACTGGCGCGACGAGTTCCTGCTGGCCGCGAACCAGACCGGCGACCGCTCGGGCGTCTATGTCGAGGCCTATGAGCAGCTCGACCTCAGCGCGAGCTACAACTTCACCGACCAGCTCGCGGTCACCTTCGAGGGCATCAACCTCACCGGCGAGGACCAGCGCCAGTACCACCGCGTGCCGGAGCAGGTCTACTTCGCCTACGAACTGTCGCCGCGTTACGCCCTCGGCCTGCGCTACTCCTGGTAGTCTGGGCGGCAACCCCGCAGATCAAGTCGAAGGGGCCGCTCACCCGGGCGGCCCCTTCGGCAACTCGACAAGCCGGTTGAGCAGGAGGCGCAGTTTCGGCACCCTGCCTTCAAGAGCCAAGGGGAGGATGCACCATCTCAGAGACCGTGCTGCTCCGTGATGACCTGCATCACGACCTGAAAGTCCGCGCCATGCACGGCGCCGAATTTGGCGACGCCGTGAACGTGATGCGGCTGTTCCCGACAGAACTCGTCGAAGCGCAGCGGCATTTCCCGATCCTGTTCCAGCGCGATGCGCAGGAAGGGTGGATGGCCGTCGCCCTTCTCGGCTTCGCCAAGGGCGAGAACCTCTTTCTCGAAAATGGCGGGTGGACCTGCGACTACATTCCCGCGATCCAGCGCCGCGGCCCCTTCGCCATCGGCCTGCAAAGGGATGAGGGCGGGGCGGCCGAGCCGACCCTGCGCATCGATATGAACGACTCGCGGGTCGGAACATCCGATGGCTATCCCCTCTTCCTCGAGAATGGCGGCAACGCCCCCTATCTCGACTATGTCTCGGCGGCGCTTCGCACCGTCCATGAGGGGCTGGCGCTGACAGAGCCGATGTTCAAAGCATTCGAAGAGGCCGGGCTTCTGGAACCGGTTACCCTCGAGATCAAGCTGTCGGACGAGACCGAGTACAAGGCGCACGACTTTCATGCGATCGGCGCCGAACGGCTCAACGGACTCGGCGCCGATGCCTTGGACCGCCTTCACCGCAAAGGCCTGCTTGCGCTCGCCTTCGCCGGCGCGATGTCGCTATCCAATGTGAACCGGCTGATCGAGCGTTGGCGAAAGCGCAATCCGGGGGCCTGAGGGGAAGCCATGCCCGCTGTCCAGCGACGGACCAGAGAAGTCGAAGGCGTAGAGCCCCGCGCGATCCCCTATGACGAGCTGATCGATGCGGGCTCTCCGGTCATCCTTCGGGGCCTGGTCCGGGACTGGCCATCGGTCCGGGCGGGGCTGCGGTCGGACCGCGCGCTCATGGACTATCTCGGCGGGTTCGATGCGGGGCGGCCGGTCGTCACCTATACGGCGGAGGCGGCAGCTCGGGGCCGCTTCTTCTACGACGAGACGATGACGCGGCTGAACTTCTCCGCGGCGCGGCGCCCGCTCGGTGCGGTGTTGGACGATATCGAAGCTGTAGGCGGGCGCCACGACGAGCCCTGCCATTATGTCGGCTCCACCGACCTTCAGGCCTTCCTTCCGGGTTTCGCCGAAGAGAACGCGCTGCCCCTCGACCACCCGACATTCGCGCATGCGGCGCCGCTGCAGAGCATCTGGTTTGGCAACCGGACGATCGCGACAGCCCATTTCGACATGTCGAACAACATCGCCTGCTGCGTCGCGGGCCGGCGCCGCTTCACCCTGTTCCCGCCGGATCAGGTGGACAACCTCTACCCGGGGCCCCTGGAGCCGACGCCGGGCGGGCAGGTCGTCAGCATGGTCGATTTCGCGGAACCCGATCTTAAGCGCTTTCCGCGCTTCGCCGATGCCCTGGCCACAGGCGAAGTCGCCGAACTCGAACCCGGAGATGCCCTCCTCTATCCGGCTTTGTGGTGGCACCATGTCGAGGGGCTCGAACCCTTCAACGTGCTGGTCAACACGTGGTGGAACCGCGTCCCCGCTCATGTGGATACGCCGTGGACGACCCTCCTCCACGGCCTCCTCAGCCTGCGCAGCCGTCCGCAGGCGGAAAGAGAGGCCTGGCGCGCCCTGTTCGACCACTATGTCTTCGGGCCGCCCGAGGCCGCCGCAGAGCATCTGCCGCCGGCAGCGCGGGGGCCGCTCGGCGAGCTCGATCCCGCGACGGCCCGGGCGCTTCGCCGCATGATCCTGAACAAGCTGAACCGGTAAGGCGGTGGCCATGAACTCACAGGTGCGCAAAGTCGTCATCGCGGGCGGCGGGACCAGCGGCTGGATCACGGCCGCGGCGCTCGCAAAACAGCTCGGCCCGCTCCTCGACATCACGCTCGTCGAGTCCGAAACGATCGGTACGATCGGCGTGGGCGAAGCGACGATCCCGACGCAGCGGACCTTTCACCAGCTGATCGGTCTCGACGAAGCCGAGTTCATGCGGGCGACGCAGGCGACGTTCAAGCTGGGCATCGCCTTCGAGAACTGGGCGCGGGAGGGGGATCGCTACATCCACTCCTTCGGCGCCATCGGCCGCTCGCCCTGGATGACGCATTTCCTCGCGGTCTGGCTCGAGGCGCGCGCGCGCGGCATGGGCCGCGACCTCGACGCCTATTGCGCCGAGTTGCTCGCGGCCGAGGCCGGGCTCTTCTCGACCGAGGGCAAGTCGCCTCTCAACTACGCCTACCACCTCGATGCCACGGCTTATGCGGCCCATCTGCGGGCGCTTTGCGAAGCAGCCGGGGTCAAGCGGCGCGAAGGCCTGATCGAGTCCGTCGAGCGGGAACCGGGTTCAGGAGATATCGCAGCCCTGCTGCTGGACGATGGGGAGCGGATCGAGGGCGACCTCTTCATCGACTGCACCGGTTTCAGGGCCCTGCTGATCGAGGGTGCGCTCGGCACGGGTTTCGAGGACTGGGGGCACTGGCTGCCGACCGACCGCGCGATCGCGATGCAGACCAGCGCAACGGACGACCCGCTGCCCTATACGAGAGCCATCGCGCACGATGCGGGCTGGCGGTGGCGCATACCGCTGCAGCGGCGCGTCGGAAACGGGATCGTCTACAGCAGCGATCATCTCGCCGACGACGAGGCGGAGCAGCGCCTGCGCGACGCCGTCGAGGGAGACCCGCTCACCGAGCCGAGGCGCATACGCTACGCGACGGGGCGACGGCAGGCGGCCTGGGCGCACAACTGCATCGCGCTCGGGCTTTCGAGCGGTTTCGTGGAGCCGCTGGAATCGACCAGCATCCACCTCGTCCAGATCGCGGTCACCCGCCTGATCAAGCTCTTCCCCTTCGGCGGGATCACGCCGGCGATCAGGGCGCGATACAACGACATGGCGCGGGTCGAGCTCGAACGCATCCGGGACTTCATCATCCTGCACTACAAGCTGACCGAGCGGGACGGTTCGCCGTTCTGGCGGGACCGGCGCGACATGGACGTGCCCGACAGCCTGAAAGAACGCATCGCGCTCTTCCGGGAGCATGGCCATGCCTATCAGGGCCCCGAAGACCTGTTCCAGCCCGACTCCTGGATCCAGGTCATGCTGGGCCAGCGACTCGCCCCGGAGAGCCGTCACCGGATCGGCGGCATGATGAGCGACGACCAGCTTCGCGGCGTCCTGTCCGGCCTCGAGCGCCGCACAGCCGCCGCCGTCAGCTCCCTCCCCACCCACGCGGCATTTCTGGACCGCTATTGCAGAACCGACGGCTAGGACTGAAAGCAGCCAGGGTGGGCCTGAGAGCAAGACGCTCTGCCGTGGTCCGGGCTGACCGCAGCTATGGAACTAGCGCGAGGGCGCGACGACGGTCTCGAGGCTCTGCGGTTTCACGACGAGCACGTCTGTTTCCACCTGATCGATCACCGCTTCGGCGGTGTTGCCCAGGAAGACGCCGGCCAGCCCCGTTCGGTTGGCGCTTCCGATGACAAGGAGGCTGGGGTCGAGTTTCCGGATCGCCTCCGGCACGACCGTCGCCGCTTCGCCCATCACAAAATGCCCGATGAAGCGAACTGCGTTACCATAGCGGTGGCCGGCGTTTCTGACCGTTTCATCCAGCCATCGCCGATGTTCGCCTTCCCATTCTTCCACGTAAGACTGCACCGCGGAGGCGGACAGACCGGACCGGGGATGCTCGAGCAATGGGAGTCCGACCACGGACCACGCGTGGATGAGAACGATTTCCTCCGTTCCCAGGCGTTGCGCCATATCCAACGCGCTGCGGATCAGAGCCTCCCGCAGTCCGGCCGCTTCGAGATTCTTCTCTCCACGCTCTGGCCAATCCAGAGCGACCACGACGCGACCTCGTCCCGTCGCCCGCCGGACGAGGAGAACGGTCGCCGGACATCTGCGGACGAGCTTCTTATCGGTCGATGAGAAGAGCGGGGCACGGACGCCGCTCGGCCTGTCGGCGCCCTTGACGACGAGATCAGATCTCCACTCGTCAGCGAATTTCATGATCTCATCGGCGGGCCGTCCCACCGTGACATGCTTCACCGGCGCGGAACCGACGGTGCTTGCGAGGCTGTCGAGCTTGCCCCGAATCTCTTCGTCGAGAAGGACCTCGAGGTGACGGCGGACGTCCGCCGACGGAGCCCTCAACCCCTTCGGCACTTCCGAAGCGATTGCTAGCAGGCGGACGTCGTCGCCAGGCCAGGAGAAATATCGGTCGATAGCGCGCTCGAGGAGGTCGAGTTCGTCGTCCTGATCAATCGCGACCAGGATAGGTTGATCGCGGTTCATTCGCTGTACTCCTTCCTATGAACGTTTCGATCATCGCGACTCGGGACGAGAAGCAGGTCGCAGGGAGGATCGTAGACGAGATCGCTTGCGACCGATCCGAGAAGCGCCTGCAGCGAGCCGGTTTCGCTCTGCCTTCCGAGGATGATCAGGCGCGCGTCATACTCGCTCGCGAGGTTTCGCAGGATCTGGCGAGGAAGGCCGACGCGCACGACGACGGAGACCTCGGCCAGCCCCGCAGCCAGACAGAGCTGCCGAAGTCGCTTCATTCGCGACGCGACCTTCTTCCGGGTGGGCGCGCGGCCAAGGCAGTTCTCGGCCAACCCAGCCTCGATGACATGCACGAGGACAACGGGCCCTGCGTTCGCGACGAGGGGCAAGGCACGAAGAACGGCTCCGCCCAAGTCCGGAGTGGCGAGGGCAACGAGGACGCTCCCCTCATCCGCATTGCCGAGGCCGGTCGCCATGTAGACTGGACGATCGCAATCTCTGAGCACTCTCTCAGCCACTGTTCCTTCGAGGGCGAAAAGCCCTCGTTTGCGGGGCTTCCCGGTGACGACGATGCTTGCATCCTGCCGCCGCGACTGTTCGCAGATCGCGTGGGCTCGTCCGGCATCGTCACTTTCGTAGAAGCCCGGAAACGGCAGGACGATCGAACCGGCAGCCATGCGGCGGAACTCGGCCTTCGGCAGACGAGTCTCGCATTCCCGCGGCGTTTCTTCGAACTCCGCGACCGTGCACACCGTCGCCGGCGCACCGATCGCGCTGGCGAGCCTCGATCCCGTCCGCAGGACGAGGGGCGTCGAGGCGCCGCCATCGACGGCCAAGAGGACGGCTCGTTCTGTCGCCTTTCGCATTGCCACCTCCTTCGAGGCAGAACTTTATCTGCTCGCACCATCGAGTAAATTGCTCCTGGTACAAACTGACCTATTCTATGGAGGCGTTAGGCGTCCCCTATCGCTGTGGCGGCGCCCCCCGCCCTAGCCTTTCCGGAGTGATCGCCGGGAGATCGGCAGTGACGGCCGCTATCGCATCGCCCAAAGCCTCGTAGGCAGCGTGGAGTCCTGATGCCCGACGCCAGGCGAGGCCGATCGATCTGTGCAGCCCCGTCTTCGCAGGCTTCAGCACACAGACGTCTCCCTCGCCGCGGACTTCTGAAGCCACATAGAGCGCCGGCAGAAAGGTGACGCCAAGCCCCATGCCGACCATTTGGCGAAGCGCGTCGAGGCTCGTCCCCTCATAGTCCCGCCGCAACGTCGCGCCGTGCCCTTCGCAGAGCCTCAGGACCTGATCGTGAAGGTGATAGCGGGGGCTGAGCGTCAGAACGTCGAGACCGCGAAGATCCGAAGGCTCGAAATGCGTCTTCCGGCTCAACGGATGATCGCTTGCAACCGCGAGGAAAAGGGGTTCACGGAACAGCCTGATGCTGTCCACCTCCGCCGAAGCAATCGGAAGCTGGGCGAGGATGACGTCGTGGACACCCGTCACGAGCTCGCGCTCGAGGTCGACAGGTGGGGCCTCGCTGACAAAGAGCCTGAGATCCGCATGGGTCGCGTGCAGCTGGCGGACGACGTGGGGCATCAGATAGGGTCCAAGCGTGGCCTTCACGCCGAGCCTGATGATGCCGGTGAGCGGTCCGCCGCTCGCAATCACCCGCAGAGCCTCCACGCGGTCGAGTATCTCGACCGCCTTCGCCGCCACGTCCCGTCCGGTCGGGGTCATCGCGACCGTGCCGGCACCGCGCTCGACCAGGCGGGCGCCGAGCGCCTCTTCGAGCGCCTTCAGCTGGGCCGACAAAGAAGGCTGGCTTATGCCGCACCGCTCCGCCGCCCTCCGAAAGTTCAAGCACGAGGCGAGTTCGACGAGATAGCGAAGCTGCCGCAGCGTCGGTTCCGTTCCCATGCCCGTGGATATAGTGCAGGCGCAGCGATCGGCCGAGACACGATAGGATAAAACTATCGCCAAAGGAGCCGCGCCCGTGATGCCGAGGCGCGCGCGCCTTCCCAGTTTTCGTCGAAGCGACCCGAAAGGAGCCTTCGATGACGACTGCCTTCCATGACCGCTATCTGGCCGCGAACGAGTTGCGGCACCGCGAGCTCGACCGCCTGATCTCCGAAGAAGCGCGCCGGCCGCTGCCCGACACGCTGCTCCTGCAGACGCTGAAGCGACGGAAGCTGCATCTCAAGCAGCGCTGCGTGGATCTGCGGTCGGCCAGTTTGCGGACCGGCGGGTGAGGCTGCGGATGACGTCCTCCGAAGGCCCCTCCCGCCCCGCCGTCCTGCTGCCGCGCTTCAGCGCGGCGGTCAGGGAATTCATTCACCGCGAAAGTTCGGCAGGCATCGTTCTCGCCGGCGCCGCGGCGCTCGCGCTCCTGGCGGCGAACAGCGCGCTCGCTCCTCTTTACGAGGAGCTTCTGCTGACGCATGCCAGTATCGCAATTGGCGCACTCGCCATAGACAAGCCGCTCCTTCTCTGGATCAATGATGGCCTGATGGCCGTATTCTTCTTTCTCGTCGGTCTGGAAATCAAACGGGAAGTTCTTCGTGGCGAGCTGTCGAGCCTCGACAAGGCCGTCCTTCCCGTGCTCGCAGCGATCGGCGGCATGGCGGTCCCGGCTGCCTTTTACGTCGGCGTGAACTGGGGGGATACGCAGGCTCTGCGCGGCTGGGCGATCCCCGCTGCGACCGATATCGCCTTCGCACTGGGCGTTCTGGCCATCTTGGGGCGGCGGGTGCCGGTGGCCCTGAAAGTGTTCCTCCTCGCCGTAGCGATCATCGACGATCTCGGCGCGATCGTGATCATCGCGCTGTTCTACACGGCCGATCTCAGCCTCCAGGCTCTGAGCCTCGGCGCCCTCGGCCTCTGCGCGCTCGTCGCACTCAATGTCGCGGGAGTTCGCAAGATCGCGCCTTACGTCCTGATCGGCATTCTGATGTGGGTCTGCGTCCTCAAATCGGGCGTTCACGCGACGCTGGCAGGAGTCCTCGTCGCCCTGACGATCCCGCTGCGAGGGCATACGGACGATGCTCCCGCCCCGCTGCGGCGGCTCGAGCACGACCTGCACCCTTGGGTGGCGTTCGGCATCCTGCCGGTCTTCGCCTTCGCGAATGCCGGGATCGGCTTCGCGGGCATGGCGTTCGCCGATCTTGTCGCGCCCGTGCCGCTCGGGATCGCCCTCGGTCTTGTCCTCGGCAAGCAGGTCGGCGTCTTCGGCATGATCGCTCTGGCCGTTAAGACCGGTATCGCGCGAATGCCCGAAGGCGTGACCTGGCGGCATGCCTATGGCGTGGCCTGCCTGACGGGCATCGGCTTCACGATGAGCTTGTTCATCGGCGCTCTGGCGTTCGACAATGCCGAGACGCTCAACGCAGTGAGGCTCGGCGTCGTCGGCGGTTCTCTCGTGTCCGGCGTCCTCGGCTATATCGTTCTGAGGGGCGCGAAGGTGCGGGCGCCCAGAGCGGCACCGCTCCCCGCATCCGCCTGAGCGGCCTTCCCTCGCAAGCCGAAGGGCTCGGCGGAAACGCCGGGCCCTTTCTTCGTTGCCGAAGAAGCCGACCCCATAGGACCGGCCTAATGGGCCAAGTGGTTTTGCGAATACCTATTCTATCAGATCAATTGGTCTCTAAATTCCATCTGCTGAGCGCCCAGCCAGAACGGACGATCGGACGGCGAGGCTCTCTCCCGTCGCCCCACCCGGAAGAGAAGGATTTATAAACCTGAAGCACGATCAACCTGCTGATCGGGTTTTCGCCCTAGGTGCCGGGCTACCTCCGTTCAAAAGGCGATCCACCGGGGGGAGCGATGGCGACCGCGCTGGCCACGAATGAAGCGCAATACCGGTCAGCATTTCGTGTCCTCGAAACGCTGGCGGAAGATCCCTGAGCGCTCGTTGCCGCATCCTTCGCTCTGCTCATCGCGGAGATGGACGCGCGGTGCGCGCGAGATCGGCCGGGTCTGGACCTGCGTCGCGACGCTATAACCACTCCGCGACCGCGCTTGGTCCGAGCGCGATAGTGGAGCGGCGCTGAGCGGCTGCGTCTCACCACTCGATCCGATCTCGGCGAGCCGGCGAATGGCCCTGTCGCGTGCTCGGGGGTAGATCGTCTCGAGGAGGTGCTGAAACGTCCGGTCCCAGCCGAAATGCTCGAGCGCATGCTCGCGAGCGGCCATACCCAGCACCGTGGCCAGTCCGCCGCGCCAGACCTCCTGGATATGCTGCGCGAGCCCTGCTGCATCGCCGGGCCGGGCGAGCCGGCCTGTGGAGGGCGATACCCGATCGACCATCGCGCCTCCCGCGACGCCGATCACCGGCAGCGCGCAAGACTGCGCCTCGATGATCGAGATACCGAACGTCTCATGCGCCATGGCGGACACATAGAGATCGGCCGACGCCAAGTGCTTCGCGAGTTCCCCCCGCTCGGTAATGAATCCCGGCAGGTGGATGGCCAGTCCCTCTGCCCGAGCTCGCGACTGGATCTCGTTCACGAGATTGCCCTGTCCGAGCAGAACCAGCACGGCCGCCATTTCCTTTGGCAGTCGCGCAAAGGCATCAACGACGAGATCGGCCCGCTTCTCCCGGTCCAGGCGCCCGACACTGATCAGGAGCGGCGCGTCCGGAGCGACGCCGAAACGCTCTCGCAACGCCGTACTGCGTGCGTCCGGGCGGAAGGTAGCTGCGTCGACGCCGAGCGGCATCTGCTCCACTGGCCGCCTTGTCAGATCGCTCAGCCTTGCAGCCATCCGATGGCTCAGGGCGTAGATGCCGTCGAAGCGGCGGTAGAGGTCGGCTACATACCGATAGCCAAGACTCGTCGCCGACGCCGCGGCGAGGCGCCCGAAGGGTTTCGCGATCGGCGCCCCGAGATATACCGCGGGGAAATCGGTCCTGTAGCCTGCGACTAGGACCGTCTTCGGCCGCTCCTTCCGATAGGCGAGAGCCGCCCAGGGCAGATTATAGGCGTCGAGGCATTCGATCACGTCGGGCCGAAAGTTCCGTAGTGCACGGATCACTGCCTTATTGCGGAGCAGCAGCTTGTATGCAGGGCTGCCGGGCACCGCCGGCGATCGGATCTCGACGGTCACGTGCCGGCCATCGGCGTTGATGCGATCGGTTTCCCCGGGCACGATCAGGACCTGCCGGTGTGGAGTGTTGCGCGTCAGCCAAGCCCGTTTCTCTGCCAGATAGGTGCGGATGCCGCCGCCGGTCGAAGACCATGACTGTGTGAGATCGCAGATCGTCAGCTGCTTCTGGGCCAAGAGAAATCCTCTGCGCACTTCCTCGAAGCCTCGGCCTAACCGCTGCGTGCGACGGTTTCGTCTCATGCGGTCGCTCAGGCGGTGTCGCCAAAGTGTAGGAAAGCGGTCATCCGTCTGTCGCCTGACCGCAATACAAACGGCCATGCAGCAGACGGGTTGAGTTCTCGGCCAATGCGACCAGAACTGCGCGTAGCCCTGTTTTCGGGCAATTACTGCTATCACCCCGATGGCGCGAACAAGGCGCTCAATCGCCTAGTCGCGCACCTCGAACGCCGAGGGGGCCCGACACTGGTCTTCTCGCCAACGGCGCGGACACCGGCCTTCCAGCACGAAGGAACACTGATCTCTATTCCGTCCGTCTCTCTTCCCGGACGGCGTGAATACAGGCTGGGCCTGCCGCTATCGGCCGATCGCCAAGCAGATCTGAATGCGTTCTCGCCTACGCTGGTCCACCTCTCCGCGCCGGATTGGCTGAACCATTCGGCACTCAGCTACGCCGAACGCATGGGCATCCCGGCCGTCGCCTCGTTCCACACCCGTTTCGACACATATCTCGAATATTACGGCCTCGGACGGCTCGTGCCCCAGTGCAAAGCGGTCATGTCCGCATTCTACGACCGCTGCGACGAAGTGTTCGTGCCCAGCACCTCCATGGCAGATACGTTGTGGCGGGACGGAATCGTGAGAAGGCAGACGCGCAGCTGGAGCCGCGGCGTCGAGCGGAAGCAATTCTCGCCGCGCTTTCGCGACGAAGAGTGGCGGCGGGCGCAGGGCTTCGAGCCGGACGATGTCGTCGTCGCCTTTGTCGGGCGGCTCGTCCGTGAAAAGGGCCTCGCTCCGTTCGCTGATATGATCGACGCGCTGAAGGGCCGCGGATTGCCAATTCGATCGCTGATCGTCGGGGACGGACCAGAGAGAAAGGCGATCGCCCGGCGCCTGCCCGATGCCGTGATGACCGGATATCTGGACGGCTCCCACCTCGCGCGCGCCTATGCGTCGAGCGACCTCTTCGTGAACCCGAGCCTGACCGAGACTTTCGGCAATGTGACGCTCGAGGCGATGGCGAGCGGGACGGTGCCGATCTGCGTGAACGCGACAGGCAGCGCGTGTCTGGTAGAGCATGAGCGTACGGGCCTCCTCGTCGAACAGGCCGATGGCCGCGTGCTGGCAGATGCCGCCGCTTCTCTGATCGCGGACCCCGGCAGGCAGGCAAGGCTGGCGGCGGCGGCCCGGACCGCGAGCGCCGCTTATGGCTGGGACGAGATCCTAGACGGCGTGCTCGACACCTATCGGGAGGTTCTCGCGCGCGCCGAAGACCGAGCGATCGCGCTGACGCGGAAAGCTGGGTGAAGCACCTCGAAAAACTCCGCCTGCTTCTGTTCGGGCTAGTTCTCGCCTATCTGAGCCAACGAGTTCTCCAGTTGTCCTGGCAGGACGTAGCGGCGTCGTTACCGGCGAACCCGCTGTTCTACGTGCTGACGCCGCTTCTGTTCGGCGTCCTGCCTTTCACGGAGCGCCGCGCCTTCTGCCGCCTCCTGCCGGATGAGGGGCCGGTGCCGCTCTCCATCCTCGTACGGAAGCGCGTTCTCAATGAGGGGGTGCTGGCGTATTCGGGCGAAGCATATCTGCTGGACCAGCTCTCGCAGCGCACTGTCCCCAAG
>JACLAD010009773.1_pt1 | contig 20508 bp, 16 predicted proteins | sample 8027901 | NCBI WGS metagenome assembly JACLAD01 (sample SAMN15725071, study PRJNA655200) | protist metagenome | isolation source: fluorescence activated cell sorting (FACS) single amplified genomes of... | place: Spain: Blaines Bay Microbial Observatory, Mediterranean Sea | collected 2016-07-05 | reverse complement strand
AACAATAATCACATCTTTATAAATATAAGATATGGCTCTGTTACAACACTGTGGAACGAATTAGTAAAAGATGAAATCACGCTTATGTTAGGAGCAGAACCTAATTATCAAAAACTCCAAAAACCTATACGCTATCGTGGATTGCTTCCACTTTCACAAATTCTTTACGCTCATAAGTCTCATCCCATTTTCAAAAGTGAAAAACCCGTTAAGGACTTAACAAAGTATCAGTGGATTTCATGGGGCAACGAGACTTACGACAATAACGGTGTCAAAGAATTTTGCATAAGAAATCAAATTCAAAATCCAGTATATGCTTTGGAAACTACATCAATCTATTTAGGTATTCAATTGACAGTTCAGGGCGAATATATCATCAGGCTACCTTCGATGATGAAAAAGATTTTGCAGGGCCATGAAATTTATCCTGTTAAGGTTGAACCTCTAATAAGTTATACAACCGGGGTTCTATTTAAAGAATCAACATTAACAAATCGTAGTGTGGCTCACCTCTACGAAAATATCGTCTCTTCTGCCGAACAATTGAGAGATTCAGATCTGTAGTCTAGTAAAGGCTTCTGGTGGTGCTTGATTCCATTTCATCAATTGAGAAATATACTCAGTCATCATTGATTCAGCTTTAGAATCCTTGATCATTGTCTGCTGTTTTGGATCATCAATAATATTATAAAGTCTTGTGTCATTCTCTATCATACAGCCAGGACCATAATACTGATGTATTGGGGAACGCTGAACTACAGGAACTTTCAGTAGGGGTACTCCTTTGGAGAAGTCAAATGGCTCGTTCAACATTGCATGCTGTAACTCATCAACTGAAAAATGTTGACGAATATGAGTTGGCATTAGGGTGTATTGATAAATTTCCTGTTGCATCAAGTCAAATGGATATCTGTGGTAGGTATACTCGCCATTAGTTACATTCACAGCGCCACCAAAATATCCATAAATCAGAGCTTCTCTATGATTGAACTCAGCAGTATTAACTCTAAGTAAAGATTGACCCTGGCATTCTAATGGAGGATCAATCCCAAAAAAGTCCAAAATCGTAGGACAGATATCAATCGTCTGGGTCAGTGAATTACATTCTTGTGATTGATTTTGATTTGGATGGTAGAGGAAGAAAGGAATGTTGACGATTTCCTGGTACATATTCATTCTGTTTTTAGCCCAGAAATCGTGCTCACCCAGTAAAAATCCATGGTCTGTAGTAACCACTAAGCCCGTGTCAGCCCAAAGATCATTTTGATCAAAATAATCTAACACACGACCAAGTTGCTCATCACATAATTCAAGGAGTGCAAAATAATTTGATCTTAGCTCGTTGTATTCGTCTTCGAGTTCCTCAACTCTTCCATATTTTGGCCAATCCCTGATTCCCCCTTTCCAATTGGTTTTGTAATTATTCCGAAAACGCATTGGGGCGGTGAAAGGTTCATGTGGGTCGAATGTTTCAATCTGCAGTAGCCAGTTGTCTGCTTCATGATTGTTTTCTAGAAATTCAATTCCATGATTAAAGCATTGAACACATGGGTAGTCTTCATCTGTGAGTAAATACTCTCTATTGATGATATTGTTTCTGAAGTAATTCCTATTCTCCGTGGATAATTGGTTGGAGTCATATTTCTCTTTCAGGCGTTCCCAAGGTGGCTGTACCATTGCCTTCCATGCATCACCCTCCTGGCCCCTAATGAATTCATAACTGTCATAGCGATTATGATAGGTAAGGCCACCATCTTCCCAGTAGTGATAATGATCACTTACTAGATGGCTATAGACGTTATTTTTAAAAAGAATTTCAGGAAAGGAGTTATCAAATGGCTCCAATGGGCCCCAACTTCTGTGTAAGAAGCTTAGCCGTCCAGTATGCATATCTCGGCGAGCTGGCATACAAGGTAAACTTCCAACATAGTGTTTGTTGAATGTCTGAGACTTCTCTGAAAACCGTTTAAAATTTGGGGTGTTAATTTGCCCACCATAGGGAGAAAGAAGATGACGATTAAGTGAATCAAATAAGATGAAGACAAGTTTCATTGGCTATCCTTTGGATTGAAAATCATATTTATTTCACAGATCCCGCTGTTATCCCTCTCACAATATAACGATTAGCGAAGATCGTAAGTAGTAGCCCGGGAACAAGTGAAACGAGTGATCCTGCAGCCATTTCTCCGTATCTTACTTCGTACTGTTGAGCATATGTAGCTACTGACACAGGGACAGTCTGTGTTGCTTTTGCAGAGAGGTTGATCGATACCATGAAGTCGTTCCAACTGAAGAGAAAAATAATTATTCCCGCTGTGAACAAACCCGGTATCAGCAAGGGTAAAAAAATTTTAAAATAAGTTTGATAATTAGATGCACCATCAATTACTGCAGCTTCTTGAATTTCATTAGGAATTTCTTTCATGTAGTTAGTGATGATAAAAAGCCCTAATGGTAAATTTATTGTGGCGTGAGCAATGATGAGTGCACTGTAGGAATTAAACAAACCTAGTGAGTTTGCTAAAACAAACCAGGATCCAATGAATGTAATGGGTGGAATCATATGGAACACTAACACCCAACCAAAAATAATCATTCCTAACCACTTTTCGATTTTTAATCTCGTCAGTGTAAATGACGCGAGTGAGCATACAATCAGCACAATGAGTGTAGAACTCAAACCAACAAATAAAGAATTTAAGATATCATTACTAAATGTAGATTCTTTCGATGCAAACAATTTAATGAAATTTCCGTAACTAATCGGTGAAATAATATTAGTCATGAGAATATCAATTTGGCGTTTAAACGCTAGGCTGGCAATCCAACCAAAGGGAAGCAAGAAAATGAATGAAAGAATCACTAATAGTGAGTGTGATAAGAATCTAGTCATGCGCGTTCAATCTCAACTTTATATAAATTTTTTGAACTGCATACATGATAAGAATAATCAATATCAGAGTGGTTACAGACATTGCCGAACCCAGACCAATGTTGTCAGACTCAAAATATGTTTCATAAATAGAGAAACTGACAACTTCTGTAGCAGTTCCAGGCCCACCTTGAGTTAGTAAATAAATTTCATCGAAAACTTTGAACGACATTATAAATCTAAAAAGACTCGCTACAATAATTGTAGGCATAATCAATGGAGTGATTAAATAGTAAGCCTCTTTCAGGAAGTTGGTGCCATCAACTAAACCTGCTTCAAGTATGTCTTTCGGAATTCCTTCAATGGCCGTAATTAATAAAATTACTGAGAAAGGAGTCCAATGCCAAATATCCAGAATAACAATGGAGATGAAAGCCATTTTAGGATCCCCTAACCAATCAATTGGCATTACTCCAAGATAAGAAAGCAAATAATTAAAAAGCCCAAAATCAAAACCATACATCAGGCGCCATATTGAGCCAATTACAATTGGAGGTAAAAGTATTGGCAGCATAAAAATAGATAAATAGATAACCCTATATTTAATTTTATTGAGAACGATTGCAATTGCGTAAGCAATTACAACCTGAATTATGACTGTGATTAGAGCAAAAAGAATAGTGTTTTTAACACCTGGAATGTAAAATTTATTCTCAACTAAATCGAAGAAGTTTTGAAAACCAATTCCTTCATATAAATAGCCGCCATCCCATGTGACTTTGAAGAATGATGTGTAAATGAGGCTGAGCAGCGGAATGATTGTCAGAAAAAACAGCAGTAAGCATAGTGGTGCTAGAGATAAGACATTCCAGTACCTGTCTGTTTCTTTTAAACGATTTTCCATAGTTTGACTCAAAGGGCGGGTGAACCGCCCTTTTATATTTTCCTATTTAAGCTTGGGCAGCATTCCAGTCTTCATACCGTTATCGACAGTGATTTTGTGTAACTCTTCGGCAGCCTGATTCAAGCCATCAACTATTGATATCTCACCCGCAACAATCTTATTCAGATAAAGATTCGTAATCGCTGTAGATTCTACTGCAGTTACTGTTGGGGCAATAAACTTAGCAACCTCAGAGTTCTGTCCAAGAGCTTCAATGAATCTAAATCGATCTTCTTTCGCTATTGGAGAGTAAATCAGATCACATCTCACAGGTACTGCACCATTTTCTGTGTATTTGATCTGATTTTCTTTTGTTACAAGCCATTTAAGAAATTTAAGAGCTGCCTTTTGATGTTCTGGCTTCACGTTCTTTGGAATGTGTGCCTCCCAGTGTCCAAGGCTGCTTGCGCTCCCATTAGGCCCACTTGGAATCAAAGCCGCACCCATCTTGCCAATTACAGCCGATTTTTCTTCGTCATCCATTCCTCCCCAAGCTGCGATAACAGCGATTGCATGAGCTGCTTTACCCGTTCGCAAGTACTGTATCATCTCTCCTTGACCAATTGAGTGCGCATTGGGATGGCCAACCTTGTCTCGGATTTCCAGATACTTCTCCAAGGCTTTTCTATTGTTTTCACTGTTGAAAACGATACTAAAATCTCCATTCTGAGGGTCCTTGTAAACGGCACCACCGTGGCTAAACATATATGGACCAAAATTGTAGGTTACAGCTCCACGTTCCGATCTTTGAATCATTCCATACATTCTTGGAGGATTGTGAAATTCAGCTGCGTTTTTGATCAAATCATCCCATGTCTTTGGTGGTTGTAGTCCTTTCTCTTCATACAAGTCCCTTCTGTAGTATAGAACCTGAACATTCCCATTTACTGGAATTCCAATAAACTCACCATTCTTTGCATCAAATGATCTGGTTTCATAATTCCAATAGCTAGTATCTTGGTATCCACAAATTCCACTATCCAATTTGAAATCTGGATCGATATCGTTGAAATTTACGAATTCACCACTATTCGCATAAGTAGCCATAAATTCTGTCGAAGTAATGACAATATCGTAGATGGCTTCTGGTGATCTAATACTATTCCTTATTTTTTCAGACATACCTGGATAGGGTGTAACATCGAGTTCAATAGTTTCTCCGGTTTCCTCCTCATACATGACAAGTGTTTTACGAAATCCATCAAACCATGGCGACTGATTAATCAGCATATTTAATTTTGCAGCAGTTGCAGTAGAAGCCAACAGGCAGACTACTAAAAGTGAAACAAGTCTCTTCATGACCTTCTCCTTTCATTGATTAAAAAATCAGTTAAACAACGAAATACCACTAAAATGGCTTTGCGTTGTTTAATTCCACCGCGCTTTTTATCATCTATCAGATGCTTTGTATTATATTTTATTCTTATAGCGTTATAATTAAATAATAAATAATTAAATTATTTTTATGACAAAAATAGATAAAATTTCTGTCGCTCGTTACTAAATTAGCTCTTACGATCAATTTAAGATTAACTTTGCTTTGTTATTGGTTTATTTAAAGGATTATGTTCTTTAAATTTTCATAAACTCTTGAAACTCCTCTTCAGACTAATTTCTTTTGTAACTAAATGCTTTGAATTCAGTGGTTCCATCATGATTTGAATGAAACAAAAATAAATTTATGTTAGCTCTCGAAAAAATCCACTTCTCCGCTTTCAAGAGAGTACTCGGCTCCAACAATCCAAAGAGAACCACTATCATGAATTTCTTCCAAGAAAGAAGATCCATGTCGTAACTGATTAACAGACATTCTTATGTTGGAGCGGATTGCCCGTTCAAGCAGTTGTTCGGGAGTGAGATCAGTCCGAATTTCTGACAAGGGTTCCACTGCGGGACGAATACGCTCCACAATCGAACGCAGGTGCTGAGAGCGACTGGCCTGGGGTTGACGAATTTGATTCAACGTTGCTGCGACAGCTCCACAGCGTGTATGCCCTAGCACGACGACTAAGGGAGTCTGAAAGGTCTCTACCGCAAACTCAATACTACCTATCTGGGAAGGGGCAACAATATTTCCAGCGATTCGAATCACAAATAGATCCCCAAGTCCCTGATCGAAGACAATCTCGGCGGGAACTCTTGAATCTGAGCAACCTAAAATGATAGCAAAGGGCGTTTGACCATCCACTAATTCATTTCGGCGCCGTGTATCATTGGTATTATAAGTCGATTTTCCTTCCACAAAACGCTTGTTGCCTTCCTGCAACCGTGTCAGCGCCTCTTGGGCTGTAAGCATATGAATTTCCTTTCATTCAAGTGTAGATGATTGAGATCCGTTTGACTAGCTTTGCCAGATCTGGCTGTAACCGTCAAATGAGTTCTTTTCTATTCGAGCCTGCGGTGTTTTTTGATGACTAACTGGGTGCAACCAGTCCAAGCTCTGAAAATCTTACTCTTAACATTAAGCCGAAAACACGATGAGCATTTGGAGGGAGATTATTCGCGGACGAGCTTCTACCTTGACGGAAGAAAAATTTATCGCAAAAAGTGGTAGTGTGGAAGCACAGGTTGATGTGCTCCCACTTTTTTGGAGGAATATTTCAGTCGACCAAGGACCACTTGGCTTTCAGTTCCTCAAAGAAGCCGCGTTCATTTTGCAAGCGAATCCAGTGATTGACAAAGTTAATCCACTGTTGATCGCCACGAGGAACCAACATAGCAATGGGGGTTGGGTTCTTTGCAGTTGTGACAGGTACTACACTTAACTCAGGATACTGTGAAGCCAAGTTACCAGCTTCTGTATTGCTCGTCATTGAAGCATCTGCTCTGCCTGAGATAACCTCCTGCCAGTCTCGAGCAGGCTCTTCGACCTTGCGAATAGTCGCATTGGGGAAGAGTGCTGCAGCGCGTTGTTCCTGAACGGTGCCCAGAGTTACCGCAATCGTCACACCTGCTTTATTAAGATCATCCCAATCCTTGAATTTGTCGACATTCCGCTGGCTGACCAAGGGCACATCAGCAACTCGGAAGTAAGGATTCGTGTAACCAGCAACCAACGCACGCGCTGGACTGAGAGAAGCGCTTGTCGAAATGTCGTATTTGTCCGCAACGGCGATTGCGATGCTTTTCCAGTCTGTGGGTACAAATTCTACTTTGACTCCCATGTCTTCGGCTAACTTAGTCACCAAATCCACATCAAATCCTACGTATTGATTTGAAGCAGGATCTCGAAAACTCATTGGCTTCCAATTCCCAGGTGTTCCCACGCGAAGAACTCCGTCTGCCTTGATACTATCCAGGCGTGACTGTTGTGCCTGAAGGGGCGAAGCCAACAGGAACAGGCAACTTAGGGCAATCAGTGCCCTGGAAATATGCTTCTTCATCCGATCTCTCCAAGTAAGGTCTCTGCGGCTTGCAGGTCTCCGCAATTGAAAGCTAAAGTACTTAAGTGTCGATACAGCCTTTCTGAAACGACTACTTCACTCTAGAAGCTCGATCCCACAAGGTCAAATCGCAGTGAATTCCCTCCTGATAAATTATTCCTCTTCTTAGGAAATCATCTGATTGTGAAACGAATTTTTTGTTTAGGATTGTTGGGCATCGTTCTGCTCAACCTGACTGGATGTAGTAGTAGCTACACCTGGGCTTGGTATGTCATCTCGCCTACTCATCCTCAAGGACAGACCAACTTACTTTTTTTACTGAGTGGCCTTGCGGACACGATGCTGTTAGCAGTCAGTTCAATTGTTTTGTCAATTATACTGGGCTTGATCGTTGTTTTGCCAGGACTCTCAAAGCGTCCCTGGGCCCGAGCGATCAATCGCACCTATGTCGAAGCTCTACGCTCAGTTCCGGTACTGGTAATGATTCTTTGGGTCTACTATGGGTTACCGGTAATGAGTGGCATCTCACTCAATACTTTCTGGGCAGGCATGCTGGCCCTCGCTTTCTGTGATAGCGCCTTTGAAGCGGAAATCTTTCGAGCTGGGATTCAATCCATCGAGAAAGGACAACACGACGCTGCGGAGTCATTGGGACTGCGCTACAGTTCAAAAATGCGCCTGATCATTTTGCCTCAAGCCTTGCGAAGGGTGCTGCCAGCAATTGGCAATCAATTTGTGTACATGATCAAGATGTCTTCATTGGTCTCTGTGATTGGCATGACTGAACTGACACGACGCGCAAATGAATTGGTTGTAAGCCAGTACCGGCCTCTGGAAATCTACACGTTTTTGGTGCTTGAGTACTTTGTGTTGATTGTTTTGGTTTCAATGGGGGTTCGTTGGCTGGAACGCAGGCTTAGTAAATCTGAGGCTGTGTGAATGTGCTAGCAATTCAGGCTGATCCCCGGAGCCGAGGGATGTTTTTTCTGTTGGTCGCGATTTTTGCTACGGGTTGTTTTCCTCTACCTTACGCCAAGGCCATGCAGTCGATCACCCCGATGGTAGCCGTCGTAGGAATCTTCTTCTGGGCACTGCTCTTCTCAATTCCTGGAGCCTGGCATTTACGCAGAAAAGCTAATTTCCGACCGAAAAATATCATTGTGATTATTGCTGTGGCTTTCCTGGGAGTGGTGGCAAATTACTCCATCTGTCAGGCAATTGCAGGCAGTTCAGCAACAATGTTCAATGTCATTTCTAGAGTTGAGATCATCATTGCGATGATTCTAGGCTGGGTCTTTCTGCATGAACCTGTAGGACTCCGTGTTTGGATGGCAGTAGCGGTTGTGTTGAGCGGCATTCTGTTAATGCGCGGTGACGCCCTGACGATCAATTTAGATGATTGGGAGACCGTACTCTGGGCGTTGTCTACTGCTGGCTGTTTCGCTTCAATCCAGGTTCTCTCGAAGTCAATCATTCAGGAGGTAGATCCCCAGGTACTCAACGTGCTCCGACTGAGCTTGGCTGTTCTGATCTTACTGACTTTACCGGGACTGGCTGTGGAAGTCAGTTTGCTCACTTTAGAGGGCTGGGTTTGGTTAGGAATGGCAGCTTTCTTCGGACCGTTTCTAGGACGGATGGCTTATACCTATTCCCTACGTTATTTTACTATCGCCAAAGCAATGACCGCGATCACCTTTAGCCCAGTCTTGACACTGATTTTTGAATTTCTGATCTTCGGTCGCATGTTGAGTGCTTTTGAATTAACTGGAGGTGCTTTGGTCATGATTGGAATCTTGATCGCTTTTCGTCAGACAGGAACATCGCATTAAGCTTTCTGCTACTAGGGTTGGCAAAATATTTTCCAGCTTCTTCGATAGTTTTGAGGCATTCCTCCAACCTCACTTCGTATCCTTCGATCTTCAAATGATAAGCTTCTTTCAATATACATCCCAATGGTGTGTCATTGATCTGGGTCTGAACTTCTGGTTTGATCCTGCTCTGCTTGGCGATCTGGGGATATGACGCTACCCGTTGAAATCTGGCCCGCAAAGGAGTCTGAGAAGTTCTTATTTTCCTTAAGTTGTGAAGCTTTCCCTTTTGGGATGGCAAGAATGTGGCGGCCAAAAGAGATGGTTCGATCAAGTGGAATGAAAGCACGCCGAACCAGCACATAGGTTCTCGTAGCCGTTGGCTCAGAGATCCTTAGCAGGAGTAAGAGACTCGGGACTCTCAGCATAGCACTGAGAAAAAAGAGGATTTGATAGTTATTGAAGAGTAAACCGTTCCATTCGAAATGAACTGACGCCAGCCAGAGAGCGAGAATCCCTCCAAGGCCTGAAGCCAGGAAGTTCATGAAGCCATTCAAAGTAGCCTGGACTGCCAAGAATCCGGCTTTGCCTTCCTGAGGAGTTGTTTCCAGCAACAACCCAAACATTGCGAGGTTCAACCCCGGCCAGAATGCTCCTGCCAGCAAGGCATTCGCAAAAAACGGCCAGTACAGATCGTAAGGCCCAAAAGCATAATAGATGGGTAGGTGAGTGATTCCGATTGTACAAAGAATCAAAACTGGTCGATGTCCATGTCGATCAACCAATTTCCCCCAGATTGGCTCCACAATCAGCGAGACAATCGAAGTCCCAATGGAAGTTGCTGCAACTAGACGGAAATCCCATTCAAGGACCTTGATCAGGTGTGCAGAGAAGTAAGGAGCTGAAATTCCAACTGGAAAGAGAAGCGCCAAGTAAAAAGCGAGAATTCTGCGGTAGTTCTTGTTCTGAAAAGGCCTGCTGAGATAGGTGCTAAGAGGGGGTAGTGGCTGTGGATCTGCTTGAGGGGGTTCCGGCTGTTTCCCTAGAAAGAAAAAAGCAGCTAGTCCTGCGGTACAGGCCAACAGAAAAAGCACAAGATAGCCATCATAGGCAGAGTCCTTCTCTCGGAAAAAATCCAGAACGATTCCGCCCAACAAACTCACACCAATAGCAAACCCACCTGCAAAGCGATTTCTTTGACTGAAATAGCGCCCACGAATTTGCCTTGGAACTAGGTCTGCCATCCAAGTAATCCACCCAGGAACTCCCAGCTGCATCAATAGATGCGCTAGTGTGAAGAGCACCAGAAAAAACCGATGTGTGGCCAGTCAGGAAGCAGAAGTGGCAACAATACCATCGGTAGCCAAAGCAGACGCGAAATTCCAGCGCCCCAGCGAGTCAGGGTTTTCCGGTGTCCGGAACGTTCGATAAAATAGGCTCCGGGAAGTTGCATGCCCTGCATCAGCATCGGCAGAGCCAGGAGCAATGACAGTTCAAAGTCATTGGCTCCCAGCAAGAGGGCATATCCAGTAAGGAATGCCCCAGAAGTCAGCGTCATATGAACAGACGCTGAGGCCCCTTCCCATAGAGAGAACTTCAGGCCTCGTCTTGTGATGGTTTCCATGAAATCGTCGAGGTAGAACAAACAGAAAAGGTGAGATGTTAATTCTCTCGCACAACTCGACGAAAAAATCCTGCTTTGTCTATTAGGTTTTTGAAATTAAAATTCTACGCTGATGAATTTGCTGATCAGAATACTATGCAACTACATCTAAGTATTTGAATTTAAATTTCTTTACAGTTTCATCCGAAGTGGATAGCTATGACTAAGAGGGAGCTTTTCTTAAGGTAGGAGATAGGGTGTGGGTTCAGCATTGTGGACGTGCCAAAGTTTCCCCAAAACTGGCTTTGGATGATCTTCGTCATCCATTGGTCCTTGCCAAGTCATCGTACTGCTCTCGTTCTTTTCGATGAAGAGAATATGGTGACGCAATTCTCCATCCATGACAAACCACTCTTCCCAGGGAATTGTCGCTGACTGATTGAGGGGAGGAATTGCATTGATCACCGTCCCGACCACTGAATTCTCAAAAACAACCCATTGATGACCTGCATAGTGTTGAGACATCACCTCAGTATCAAAGATTGTGGAATCTAGTCCGATTCGTTTAGCAGCTTCCAAAACACCTTCTTCGATAATTGACTGATGGTAATCAAGATAGCTTGACATCCAAGGGCTCCAATTCAATAGTGAAGTTCAATTATGAAAATAATTCCATGTTAGCTAAAACAGATATTCTCAATCAGTAATTCATACAGATCAGAATAAGTTGTCATGAATAATCAATTAAGAATTCTACTAATAATTATCGTTTCTATATTTTTACTTGGTGTTGAGAGAGGCACTCTGAATCTAACTGAACAGCAACTTAGAGATAAACAAAGAAGAATTCAGGAAATAATTCTTCTATCTCAACAAACGAATAAGCAACCAAAACCGATTCGAGATCAACGCGAAGCAAGAATGCAGCAGAATCGCTATACACCTGTCAATCTTACGGTTTATCCTAGAACTGTCTATCGAGAACTACCAAACGTTCCAAAACAGAGGAGATTCCATAACTAATCGTTACTTACTGACCAGCCCCTCAAACAAACCTAACTCTGAGATTTATTGAAATAACGAGAGACAATCAGAGTTGATAAACTGATTTTGCAGTCCCACTAAAAATTTGATCTTTCTCAACTTCACTCAGCTTCAAATTATGGGCAATTTTCTTAAAGAAGTTCCAGATCGTTCTGTAGGAAACACACTCTTTATCAACCGGGAAATTGCTTTCAAACATACATCTTTCAATTCCAAATAATTCAATCGCCTGCACATAATGTTTCTCCAACCGCTCACAGAGTTCATCAGAGCTAATCGGCCGTGGTCGCTGGTTTCTGTGAAAAGTAGGCTCCCAATCATTCACTCGCTGTTGCGCTCCGCCAAGTTTCAAAAAAACATTTTTTTGTTTGGAGACCTTTTCGAGGCATTCTCTCCACGCTTGCTCATTCAGATCAATCCGGCCACCCAAGTGATTTACAATAATGGTCACTTCTGGATTCATCGCTGCCAATTCAGCCAATTTGGGCAGCCGTTTATAGTCCGGTGAGTAATTGTCATAAGTGAGCCTCATTTCTCCCAAGACTTTGAATCCGTCCAGAAATTCCGAATTCAAATCACTAGGAAAGGGACTTCGGATGCCCCGAAAATTTGGAGAAGCCATTTGTAAAGATTCCAGGACGCTTTTAACCTTCTTACCCAAACTCAAATCAGCATAACTGAAAATTCCAGCACAGATCTGGGTATCCCCATAGAGTCCTGAAGCACTCATTGCCGCAACACCATTCGCAAATTCAACCTCTCCAACAGCTTTCAACTCTTCTGGGCCTTCTTTTCTGTAGAAAGCAGCACACTGCGCAAACACTGTGTGGGTGATTTTATGGCCAGATGTCAGAATTTCATTGGCAAATTCTTCAGTCAGATACACCTTCTGTAAAAAATCTCTGTGTGGTTGGAAGGTGATTTTACGCAGATCCCAAAGATGATGATGAGGATCAACAATTGGTAATTCTGGATCCAATACGTCTTCTGGCTCTTCTTGAGCCAGCCATTCTTCCAAATAACGATCATTCAAAATCTTCGTCATGAATCCCCTTACTCAGATCAATTTACTCATGTGCCTGGAGCAATCAAAAATACAGATTAGTAATCAACGCTTGTATACTGTAACCGCTCAATGATCTGAGCTGCGGCATTAACTCGAGCACCAATGTCTTTCCCTTCTTCTGTTTTAAAATACGCTTCCCAGTTATCTAAAGCCGCAAAGCTTTCAAACCACACCTCTGCAACATACAACTTCCAATTTGAGCGATCCTGCCAAAGGGTCATATCTGACGCCCCAGCTTTGCGAAGATGTTGATCATAGATTTCTCTGTGCAGGCTCAAGAATTCCTCGAGATCATTAGGTTCCCAAAAATAGCGTTCAACTACAGCCATAAGACCTCCTTTAAAATTGGATAAATGGTAATTGAAACTCAAACTTATCAATCCAGTGGTAGTTACAGTCAAGAGATTCCAAGTAGTATCTTGAAGGAAACTACCTTCCTATTTTTGATCTGGATTCCATGATCAATTACGTTTTACTTGGTGGAGATGACTGTAATTTTAGATGATGGTCTACTCTGACTTTGAGCTGTTAGCAAAAAAACTGAGTCCAGCTAAACACCATACTGAATTCGCAGCCTGAGCGGTGATTCTGGGAAGAGCATTGGGGATCCTCGTTCAGAGAGGGATTCGAGTGACTCAATTCCATGAAATTAGGAGCCACATCAGTCTAGGTAGGATATCGATACGCTACTGTACCCAAATGAAGATCTGTTTGGAAGCAGAGAAGTATCTGACCAAGTGTAAAATTCAGATTTTGGAAAGAGAGTGTGTGCGCTGTGAGGCTTACTATGATTAATGTAGATTTTTAAAACCGTTTTAGGAGTACATCTTGGTAATCACTGCTACCTTACTGTTTCATGTCCACAAGATTGACACCATGTCCAAACCACTCAGCGCGCTCTTGTTCGGGTAAAGTAGAGACCCTGAGAATTTCTTCAGCTATATCTTCTCGACTGATGGTGGTTTCGCTTTTCGAAGAGGTAGAGTCTCATTGTCCAGGCCTGTGGTGTTGAAGCAGTAGCCATATGATCGCTTGACAGGACCATTGGTAAGCCATGCAGGGCGAAATACAACGAATTTCATTCCAGAGCCTGCTGCCTCCGCTAGAAGCCCTTCACTCTTGAAGCAGTCCTGTGCTGCAGGCAGATTAAGTCCTAGGTTGAGAAGCCATTGCGGCCAAAAATTAGCTGGTAGCTGTGGGATATTTCTCCAGGAGGTCCTGCACTTCCCCGACCATGGTAATAGAATTCCACCCATCGACTACTGCGCATACCTGCAATGAGTGCTTTGATAGTGCTGGAATAGAGCCTGGATCTTCGGTTCAGCATTTGCCGTAAGCTTGTAGCTCCGACAAAGCAACATACTCGTTTGATCGAAGGGTCTTCATTGAGAAGCTGATGATATGTTTCAGTCTCCAATATATCTTGGTTTTATGCTCGAAGATTACCTGGGATATCAGCTAATGTAATGCCATCCTCGGTGAGTTTAGTTTTGACCAAAAGTTCCTGCATTCGAACTAACGCCGCAGCATCGTCCTTGGCTCTAAATAGAGTGGTCACAGAATGGCCTTGTTGAAGGGCTTTTTTGATGAATAATCGTGCACCTCGAGATGCTACAGCGATCACCAAAAAAGTGATGCTTGTGGCTGGGATAGTCCATACAGTTTCTGGAACTTATTAGATTTTCAAGGATATTGCATTTATTGTTTTTCCCAATAGTAATCAAAATTGATTTCTGTTACAGGATCATCAACTCCACTAAAGCCACCTCCATCAGCCAGATACAGGATATCCCCATCTAGATAATAATATCTCCTCCAGGTGATTGGTGACCCAACGCTATATGGATATGATTGAGTTGTTATTAATTCAGGGGTGTCAATAGCATCAATTCTGATCAATTCTTTACCATCAAAATTAAGCCCATTCTCCTTAACTTTTATGGGACCTCCTCTAACCTCGATGTTCGTCCCATCACCCTTACAGAATTCACCTTGAGCGTCTTGTCCAAGCAGCGGATCCACTTCTTCGTATCTCCGAGTAACACTACTGAAATTCTTGTCCTCGAAAGTTAATGTTTCTCTAAGATAATAGTTTTTCCCATTCACCTCGTCTGATTGACATATACTCAACTATTTACCTTGTAGAATATGAGCAGGTGGAACGTAACACCCAAACAGCATTATTATGCCAGCGATCATTAATAATTGTTGTAACATAGAATCTCATCAATGAATTGCGTCCCCAAATGCCCAAGTCTAATCGGAGCGTTTGTATTGTAGCGAATCATCTACAATATTTGTTCCCAGAATTTCAAAAATTGAATTTGAATTGCACAAACTAAAGAAACTGCGCGCTCTATTGAATTTTACTCAAGCACTACAACTTTTCTAAAACTTCTGATTCCTATTTCGTTTTCCTAATCTGACTCCCCTACCATCAGATCCCATCCAAAGGATTAGAAGTGACTGATACTTTCGAGCTATTTGAAAAAATCGGTATTGGAGCTTAAGGGTTGTTTAGTTTATGTATGAGCAGTTTCAAAGAAACTTCCAACATCGTTTTTGATTTGCTGTTGCAAAGCGTTTTACGATAGAGCCTGGCAAAATAATGCCTGATTCTGCAGTTGAGTGAATCAATTTGTATGGTGAAGGTCTTTCCAGCGTAATGCTTGGCCTGTGGAATTGAATTCTCGTATGCCATCAGCAAGCCCATGCCAGCCCATCGTCAACAAGTGATTGATCTGCTCCCAACGGATCCTTGCAATCGAAATTAAACTTCTGGACCGGTAAGTTGATTGCGTTAAAATATAATTTTTTCTTCGAAGTTCTATCTCTATTTATCTAGTAAATAATGCTGTGAATTTTGATTGTCTTCTCCAGGCTAAATAAAGCAAGCATGCAACTAAAATTATTGCTTCGACAATACCTCTCTGATCTAAAAATAAATTATATAAGAATATATTTATTACTATCGGTGAAGCTAAAACAATAGCAAGTGTAGTATAAAAATTAAAAAGGATCATACCACCTATAATGAACTCAGAAATTTTTACAAATGGGAACATATATCCTGTTGCATCCAATCCACTCATAAATAATGAACAAGGCTCGCAATCGAATTTTTGACCACCAGGCACAAAGTCAAATAAGCCATTTAGGCCGCCAACAATCATAAAGATTGACCCAAACAGCACTCTTGAGAGAATTTCAGCATATAGCTGCTTATCATTAACTATTTTCTTATCATGAACCAAGGAGTTATAGAGTATCCCATATGCAATACAAGCGAAGATTCCGGCAAGAATATAGAACGCGGAGCCATCTTTGAGATAGTCAATAAAACTACTAAGGACGGACGAAGTAAAATATGAATCGTTCATTGAAACCTTAAAAAATTAGTTGATCAAATGTTTATCCACTGCTGTCATTTCTGTCAGCTACAAACTGGATCCGCTTTTATCACTCATGTCTTTATCGAAACCGAGCATATTGAGTTCAGTTCGGGAACTCTCAAACTATACGAGGGAGAAACTGGATCTTGAAAGCTACACCAGGTTGAGTGCTGTGAGAAATGCTCAGTCGCGACCAGAAGCTTCTATCATGGACATAAAGGATTCTACCTCGTCAAAAGGGAAATACTAGACAATCTATCCCCAATTTAACCGAATTTACATCTACTCACCAAGAACAAAGTTCCTTGGGTTGAGATCCCTAGTGGAGTCAAGGTCTTTGAAGGAGATGACAATGCAAAGAGGTATGGTCAGAATGAAGCTTGGGAAGACTAATGAAAGCTATCAGTTGATTAAATTATTTCTGGCTAGAAGCTGTGCGAGTAGTTGGCGAAAAGGCAAAGGAAATTTCTAAGAATTTGGTGGGCAATAGGTGGGGCGGTAATAAAAAATCAACGCCAGAATATAGGTAATTCTTTGTTATCAATGGAGAGGAAGGTGGAGCGAGAAACGGGGTTCGAACCCGCGACCTCAACCTTGGCAAGGTTGCGCTCTACCAGCTGAGCTATTCTCGCTTTGGTCGCAAATTGCTGGTGCCGAGAGCCGGAATCGAACCGGCACGGGGTCACCCCCACTGGATTTTGAATCCAGCGTGTCTACCAGTTTCACCACCTCGGCAAGGAGTTGAAGATCCCCATCCAGCGTTTGAGTTTGGCATCGACCGACTCTCCCACCGAGTAACCTCGGCAGTACCATAGGCGTTCAGGGTCTTAACTACTGTGTTCGGGATGGTAACAGGTGTCACCCCCTGGCTATAGACACCAAACTCAAGCGCTGGACGAGAGAAGAGGGTTGAGGACACGAAGAAGGAAGGGGGAAGTCAAATCGCACGGTCGCTTAGTACTGGTCAACTGCGCATGTTGCCATGCTTCCATTTCCAGCCTATCAAACAGATCGTCTTTCTGTGACCTTAAGGGGCATAAATGCCCGGGAGATCTCTCTTGAGGCGAGTTTCCCGCTTAGATGCTTTCAGCGGTTATCTCTTCCGAACGTAGCTACCCGGCGGTGCCGCTGGCGCGACAACCGGAACACTAGAGGTTCGTCCACTCCGGTCCTCTCGTACTAAGAGCAGCTCCTCTCAAATCTCCTGCGCCCACAACAGATAGGGACCGAACTGTCTCACGACGTTCTGAACCCAGCTCGCGTACCGCTTTAAATGGCGAACAGCCATACCCTTGGGACCTGCTTCAGCCCCAGGATGCGATGAGCCGACATCGAGGTGCCAAACCGCGCCGTCGATATGAACTCTTGGGCGCGATTAGCCTGTTATCCCCGGAGTACCTTTTATCCGTTGAGCGATGGCCCTTCCACACGGGACCACCGGATCACTAAGACCGACTTTCGTCCCTGCTTGAGATGTCTCTCTTGCAGTCAGGCTCCCTTATGCCTTTACGCTCTGCGAACGGTTTCCAATCGTTCTGAGGGAACCTTTGCGCGCCTCCGTTACGCTTTAGGAGGCGACCGCCCCAGTCAAACTACCCACCAGACAGGGTCCCCGATCCAGCTAATGGATCCGGGTTAGAAGCCCAGACAAGCCAGGGTGGTATTTCAAGGGCGACTCCAGACCAACTAGCGTTGGTCCTTCAAAGTCTACCACCTATCCTACACAAGCTCATCCGAGATTCACTGCCAAGCTATAGTAAAGGTTCACGGGGTCTTTCCGTCTTGCTGCGGGTTAACGGTATCTTCACCGCTGTTTCAATTTCACTGAGTATCACGTTGAGACAGTGCCCAGATCGTTACGCCATTCGTGCAGGTCGGAACTTACCCGACAAGGAATTTCGCTACCTTAGGACCGTTATAGTTACGGCCGCCGTTTACCGGGGCTTCGATTCGCAGCTTCGCTTGCGCTGACTCCTCCTCTTAACCTTCCGGCACCGGGCAGGCGTCACACCCTATACGTCATCTTGCGATTTAGCAGAGTGCTATGTTTTTGCTAAACAGTCGCCTGGGCCCTTTCACTGCGGCCTCTGTCTGCTCTTGGGGCGAGCCCATTCACATACTGGAGGCACTCCTTCTACCGAAGATACGGAGCTATTTTGCAGAGTTCCTTAACGTGATATCACTCAAGCGCCTTGGTATTCTCTACCAGTCCACCTGTGTCGGTTTGGGGTACGGTTGAAAGTTACTATACTTAGAAGCTTTTCTTGGCAGTGTGGAATCAATCACTTTGTGAGGCGAACCTCTCGTCATCAGCTCTCGTCGTTGCCTGCCCGGATTTACCTAAGCAGACCGACTACGACCTTAAACCGGGATATCCGTCACCCGGCTGACCTATCCTGCTGCGTCCCTCCATCGCGCGCAACTTTCAGTACAGGAATATTAGCCTGTTTCCCATCGACTACGCCTTTCGGCCTCGCCTTAGGGGCCGACTAACCCCGGGCTGATTAACATGGCCACGGGAACCCTTGGACTTTCGGCGTGCGGGTTTCTCGCCCGCATTTTCGTTACTCATGCCAACATCCTCACTTCCCTGCGCTCCACTGGCCCTTACGATCCAGCTTCACCGCCCAGGGAAAGCTCCCCTACCAATCATATTGATTCCGCAGCTTCGGCGATCAGTTTGAGCCCCGTTATATTTTCGGCGCAGGTTCGCTTGACCAGTGAGCTATTACGCTTTCTTTAAAAGGTAGCTGCTTCTAAGCTAACTTCCTGGTTGTCTGGGCGCTCCCACATCCTTTCACACTTAACTGATACTTGGGGGCCTTAGCTGGCGGTCTGGGTTGTTTCCCTTTCGACGACGAAAGTTAGCTCACGCCGTCTGACTCCCGAGAAATGACTTGCCGGCATTCGGAGTTTGACTGGGTTTGGTAGGCTGGTGGGCCCCCTAGTCCAATCAGTGCTCTACCTCCGGCAGCCTGTCTCGAGGCTATACCTAAATATATTTCGGGGAGAACCAGCTATTTCCGAGTTTGATTAGCCTTTCACTCCTAACCCCACCTCATCCAAATACGTTTTAAGGTATACTGGTTCGGTCCTTCACTTGGTCTTACCCAAGCTTCAACCTGGACGGGGCTAGATCACTCGGTTTCGGGTCTAAGGCCAGCGACTCGACGCCCTATTCAGACTCGCTTTCGCTTCGGCTCCGTTAATAACTTAACCTCGCCACTGACCTTAACTCGTTGGCTCATTATGCAAAAGGCACGCGGTCGCTCACATGAGGAGCTTCCACTGCTTGTAGACACAGGGTTTCAGGATCTATTTCACTCCCCTCATCGGGGTTCTTTTCACCTTTCCCTCACGGTACTGGTTCGCTATCGGTCTCCAGGGAATATTTAGCCTTGGAGGGTGGTCCCCCCAGCTTCGAACAGGATTTCACGTGTCCCGTCCTACTCAGGTGCCATCGGGCGGCTCACGGTTTTCGCCTACGGGGCTCTAACCCTCTCTGGCGCACTTTCCCAAGTGCTTCCGCTAACCCTTTGCCTGCCCGTGTGATGGTCCTACAACCCCACCCGGCGCACCGGATGGTTTGGGCTCTTCCCCGTTCGCTCGCCGCTACTGAGGGAATCTCGTTTGATTTTTTTTCCTCCGGGTACTTAGATGTTTCAGTTCCCCGGGTTCGCTTCACTGACCTATGAATTCAGCCAGCGATGCCTGAGAAACTCAGGCGGGTTTCCCCATTCGGAAATCCCCGGATCAAAGAATGTTTGCTTCTCCCCGAGGCTTATCGCAGCTTGCCACGTCCTTCATCGCTTCCTGGAGCCAAGGCATCCGCCCTGTGCCCTTTCCATTTGACTTCTTCTCTATCTTCTCCGTGGAATCCTCAACGCTCTGCTCTAGATCCACTTCTGTTCTCCAAAGGACCTGCCCCAAATAAAGACCTGGGCAGACTCTGGCTAAATTTTCAAAAGAACTAATTTTTTTGGCGAAAGTATAGTGAGAAAGTAACCTGGTGGAGGATAGCGGGATCGAACCGCTGACCTCCTGCGTGCAAAGCAGGCGCTCTCCCAGCTGAGCTAATCCCCCGTGGTGGGCCTGGGTGGACTTGAACCACCGACCTCACCCTTATCAGGGGTGCGCTCTAACCAGCTGAGCTACAGGCCCTTTGGTGGTTGATGTGAAGAGGCGACTTTTCAGGAATGCTTCGACTTACCTTGGACTTAAGTTAGCTCCACACCAAAGTGCTTTGCCACTGCTGGCCAAGGATTCCTTAGAAAGGAGGTGATCCAGCCGCAGGTTCTCCTACGGCTACCTTGTTACGACTTCACCCCAGTCATCGACAAGAGCTTGGACGTCTGCCTCCTTGCGGTTAGCTCAACGTCTTCTGCCCCTGTCAACTC
>JACLAD010005094.1_pt1 | contig 20513 bp, 11 predicted proteins | sample 8027901 | NCBI WGS metagenome assembly JACLAD01 (sample SAMN15725071, study PRJNA655200) | protist metagenome | isolation source: fluorescence activated cell sorting (FACS) single amplified genomes of... | place: Spain: Blaines Bay Microbial Observatory, Mediterranean Sea | collected 2016-07-05 | reverse complement strand
TAATAAAAGTAAGTATAAGTAAGTAAGAAGGTGAGTACCCCATCATATATCACTACCTACTTACTCTTTTTGTACGTACGGTACGACGACGAGACGAGATCGATTATTATCGCTCGTTTCTATGTTTGTGTCATACGAGCAGAAAAAAGAGACACAACATGTCAGCCATCCTCATTCTCAGCACAAATAAGACAGTAGAAGGTATAGATCTTCATCCAAGAGCAGCAAAGGGATTAGGAGAAGTTCACTTGTGTGGTTTACCCGATACTAACTCCTTCGTCGTTTACGTACATATCCTGATAGCCTGTACCTACCATCTCACTGACTACTTCCTAGGAAGTGTATACTTTCGATAGATATGGGTGGAGGCGCGAGTTCGAATCCAATACTTGGAGAGGCTAGGAAAAAAGAAGGTAATTTTCATGCGTAGACTATCAATCTACCTACCAACCTGCCTACCTACCTACCTCTAGTACCTACATTTTGTAGGCGGTAGAGATACCCAGTGATAGTATGTAGGTAGTCTAGTACCTACTTACTTACAAGTAGGTATTTAGGTATTCTGAGGCAACCGCAACAGTTCGGGTTGAGTCAACCTACCTACCTTTCTACCGCTAGTAAGTACAAGATGGATACTAACAACCATCACAAGTATCTATTTGGATGTGATTGTGGATTAGATTGATAACCCTGTTGGCAGCTTTTCTCTATTGGATATTCGCCAGGTTGGACTCAACATCACTGATTACCTTACCTTACCTTGCACAGTGTTACAATAGTTGGTTTTGTAAGGTAACGTAACTGAGTTGTGATTTTTAACAGTCTTGTAGATAAGATTTGTTTAACTTAAACTCGCCCGCTGGAACTTCGATAGTTACAAAAAAATTTCAGTTGCCGGGCTTAACAGCCAGCTGTTCAGGATACAAAACCTACGCCCGCCAGTTGTCTGTCATTGAAGAAAGAAAGATGTCTTCATCTGGAAGAGGTAAGAATAAGAAGAAGGACAAGAACAATAATAATAATAATAATAATAATAATGATAGCGATAACAATCAAAAAAATAAAAGTGATGAACAGCAGTTGATTATTCCCACTGGGGATGATCTAGTCAATAATAGTCCTTATATTAATAATGGAGTTTCAGAGCTTTTAACTATGGCTAATTCTGTCCATAATGAAGTGAATGACTTGTTAAAAACAAATGAAGAAGATGAAAAGAGAAACGACAAAATGAATCATGACAGCGAAGAGGGAGATCTTCGTCCACAGCTACAAGAACCAGAGGTAGAAATTGACATTAATACTCTATCTTTGGCATTACAGCATCAGCAACAGTCAGATCCCGTACCTGCTCCTCATACTCATGATACTTCAGAAATTAGATCAAATATTACTTCACCGACATTTTCATCAAAGGATTCTAATCAGAAGTACAGTGAAGAGAATTTTCCTTCAGTTGATGAAACCGCCGATACGACAGTAGGTAGTCTGTACATGAATCAAGCATTGGCTGAGAAATTGTTCAAAAAGATTAATAAAAATGATGATGGTCATATTTCACTCCTACAATTAACAGTAATTGCACGCGATAATTCATCTGAAGAAGGTAAAATGCTTCATGATTTGTTGGGATTACCTGATCATGTCCGTCAAGAGGATGGTACTAAAGATATGATTGTCAAGTTGTTCGCGGATATGCATGCTGATAAAGATCCTGATGCAGTAACCTTTGATTTATTCTGGAAATATCTTGAATCTCATAATGTAAAAGAGACGAAGGGATCTTCATCATCTGATGAATTCGGAACAAATATATCATCAAACTCTTCTCCTTCTATGAAATTATGGAAGAATGCAGACGAGGAGGAAGAAGATGGCGACAGTAACCAAGAACATGAAAAATGGAAAAAAATATTAAAAAGTGATCAGGATATTGTTTATGGGAAGAGGAGTAGCCTGTCAGGGGGGGACCAATGTCGCAAAGCTACTGTTACTCCTACTAATGTAGGTGATGGCGCTGTCTCCGATCATCATTCAATTCATAAGTCCACAAAGAGAAGAGTCAGTTTTCCAAATGATATCGATAATAGCAATCATAATAATGATGAACATAAAAAATTTGTACATGAAGAAACTCTTCATGAAATTTCTGGTAACCTTGATTTTGATACACGTAACTATATGACTGAACTACATGCAGAAGAGTTAAATATAATCAAACAAAAATTACGCGCGAATTCTTATACTGCACATGGTTCTGATTTAAGGCTTTTATTTAAAAAAATGGATAAAGATGGTAGTGGTTTTATTGATACTCAAGAGCTTCTTGCTGTTGTACGTAAATTACTACCCAACGTCACTGATGAAGCTATTAATTCTCTAATGAGTGCTGTTGACTTGGATGGCTCTGGTACCATAGATGAACAAGAATTTATTGAATTCATAGGTGATGGTAAAACTGGTATAAGTCGTGAAGAAAAAAAACGACATAAAAGAGTGTCTATTGTAGGAGAGCAAAAGCAAAAACATCAGGTCGCAATGGTTGACAGTGTCATGATAAAACAAGTTAGAAATAAGCTAAAGGCTGCATCTTATTCTAGTACAGGGACAGATTTATCAGCACTTTTTGACAAATTAGATGTTGATCATAGCGGTGAAATTGATATGGTTGAACTTCAGAAAGCATTAAAAAAGCTACTTCCAGCAATATCTAATCGTGAGTTGAAGTTGCTAATGAATGTGGCTGACGCTGATAAAAACGGTGTCTTAGATAAGAACGAATTCATTGCATTCATCACTGATACTCCATTAGTGACTACAACATCATCATCGTCATCATCATCATTATCACTATCACTGTCTGGGAGTGCCAATAAAAGTCCCACAGGCAATATGAACCCGTCTTCGGTAAGAAATTGCGATAGCAGTAGTGTTGGTGGCGGAAATGACAGCGAAATAGGAAAGGTAAGAAGTCCCAAAGCAATCGCTCTTGAAAAGACCATTGAGGACCTTGAAAAACAGTTGAAAGAAAAGAGAAATGAATTACAAGAAGTTTACGAGGAGCAAGGTCCTGAATCAAATGAGAGGAACGTCGTGGGAACAACGATGAAACGGGCAGAAGGGAGGCAAAGAAAGATCAACAGCGATAGCGGCCAATCATTATCTCCAGATAGTAAGCATTCACCATCTTCTCAATTTCCACAAGGATTCTCGCGTAAGGATACTTCCAAGTATGGTATACACAAAGAAACATGGAAATCTTCTTCACAAAGACCAAAATTATTTCAAGAGAAGCATCAACCGATATTCATAGAGGATCACCAAGTATATAAAGAGCGAGCAAAATCACTACCAAAAAGAAAATCTATGTCAGAATGTATAAATAAGAGCTCTTTGCAACTTGATGAAACTTTGAAGAGGAAAGTAGTAGATAGTATAAGAAACAGAAAATTAGGACTTAGTGAGAAATCAAAACATATAGACGTTCGAACTTTAAAATCAAGAGCCAATGGTACAGAAATAAGAAAGGCACCAAAAATTGTTGTTGGGAAATCAAAATGTTTAGAATTACATGCTGGAAATATTGTGTCTCATATAAAAACACATCAAATAACAAAAAATTCGAAGGGAACAGGAGAAAACGAAGTGAGTTCACAGATAGGATCAGAAAAGAATCTTAGTCCACTGAGGACACCATCTCCTATGAAGAGGAGAAGGAGTATACTTACCATCAGAGCTAATAATTATGATACTGCATCGTTGGGGAGAAAGGGGTTCACCATGGATGGAAGTTTGGCTGCCAATGTCACTACAGGGGCCCGTACTGTATGAAGTAGTGAGCAGAGCGCTTAACGATAGCTAAACATTATGTACCAGCTATGTAAAAAAACTATGATTACCATTAACAAGTTAAATGAAACTCTCAATTTAAGCGATGATGAAGTGAAACTTGTGATGGATCATTTTAAGAAGAAACTTATTCCTCAATCATGCTTTTCCTCCAAAATGTCGATAAAAGCGTGATTGAGGAATAAGTTTCTTTTTAAAACGATCCATCGCAAGTTTCACTTCGTCATCGCTTAAATTGAGAGTTTCGTTTAACTTGTTAATGGTAATCATAGTTTTTGAAATCTCTTCTTGGTTTGTTCCTTCAAATTTGATCTTTGCAAATTTCTCTATGTTAGACGTTTGATCATCTTTCACTTTCACATACATGTAGTTATTTCTTAACGTTTTAATTATCTTGTCTTCTTCCTGTAACGCTAACGCTAACGCTAATTATAATAATTTTTGAGCTAGCTAGCTAGCTAAGGTTAAGCGTCCTACAACTTCGTCGTTCGACCGCTACCGCTTCTTCTACTAGCCACTAGACGCGCTACTGCTACTACTACTACTACTACTACTACTACTACTACTACCGCTACTATTACTATTGCTACGCTACTACCTAGGCGCTACGCGCTACTAGCTACTAGCTACTACTTCTAGCTACTAGCTACTAGCTACTAGCTACTAGCTACTAGCAACTAGAAGCTAGAAGCTAGAAGCTAGAAGCGCTACTGTCGCTATCGCTATCGCTATTCCTATATTGATATAATATATACATATATAGACTAATAAGCCAGCTACTTAAGCGTCCTACAACCTACTACAACTTCATAGCTTGCACAATATTAATGTTAAATATTAGCGCTTGAGCCGACTTTACATGGACGCTCATATATGTATTCGAAGTTTATAGCCACGACGAGGAAGGTCAACATATATTTCGATCGCTTAGTCCTGACTAAGCGGCGCGCCGGTGGCCGGTAGACCTTTACGTTTACGCTTTTAGAGCTTTTAGTTGTTAGCTTTTACTTTTAGCTTTTAGAGCGTCTTCAAGCATGCACTTCTCCTTCTACTAGCTACTAGCTTCTAGCTTCTAGCTACGTTATTATTATTATTATTATTATTATTGTTTGATTCGTTGTCTTACGTTCGCGTAGCTATCATACACATTCTATTATAATATTATTATTATTATTAAGTAGCTAGCTCAGTATATTATTATTATTATTACATCTATCAACGAGGTAGGCCAACATGTATTTCAATTGCTTAGTCCCGACTAAGCGGCGACCAGTAGGCCTTAACGCTTTTAGCTTTTTAGCGATATGGAGCGTTTAAGGATGTAGCTTCGTAGCTAGGAATTATTACTAATTTCTTATTAGGTACTGGGTAGAAGGATTTAGGTAAGTATCAAATTCCAAAAAAAGGGGGGTAAATTCCAAAATTATCGCGTGTGATTTCCAAAAATAACGAATACAAATGTGGATTTTGTAGACTTTTCCTTAAATGGTCCGGTTTCGACCCAATTTAATAATGATTTTGCAACAGCTTTGAAAAATTCCTGCACTTGAAGGAAATATCGTATCAAAATTCTGAAAACCGTATGCAATAGGTATTGTTATGATCTAGTGCATATGGTTCCGATTTCCCATATATAACACAGGGCCGGTGAAAAAAAATTTCGAAACAAAATCCAAAAAAATCCATTGATAAATCTCCTATTGTAGAGATGATTTCGACAGCATCTATCTAATGCTATACATCCCCAGCGAAATGAATTGGCACTGTGAGCGCCGATTTAATGCTATATATCCCTAGCGAAATGAATTGGCACTGTGAGTGCCAATTTGACGACAGCATCTAATAAAAGTATGAATTATGAAAGTTTTAATTCGTACTTTTATTAGATGCAAATTCTTTCAAATTTTTATATTTACTAAAACCACGAATTTTAAAACGAATTATGAATTTCATAATTCGTAGTTTTATTAGATAAAAAAATTTGAAAGGATTTGCATCTTATTACCTGTTGTGGTTCAACTTCTCACTTTTCCCATGACACTCAGGGTCATATCCCTGACCTTTTTTCAATTAGGGCAAAAAAAAAAACCTACATTGCGATGTAAATCTACATTGATCGTACGTACAAAAAAAATCACGAGGAGAAGAAAGAAGTCTCGTACGACCTCACATATATCACTACTTGGTTAATATTAGTGCAGTACCCAGGAGAAACCACTGCTGTGTATGTACAATTATAGTTGCATTATTCAGTGTAAGCGTGGGTACATGCGTTGAGGCCTCCTATAGTGGGCGACTTTATTATTGCTTATCGTATCATCTTTGCGTCTTGATAACGCACGCTGTAAAATCAAAACCTACCTGGTTCAGTTGGGAAAAAGTCCATAACGACAGAAAATGATTGTCAATAAACAATTTTTTATTGTTTTATTTTATTATGTCTACTGTCTTCTTTCCGTTTGTACTGGAGAAATGGTGGCCTACACCACTGGAGAAAATTGTATAAGCCCTACGTGCGTCGCTGGATTGCAGTTACATGATATATCTTCTCTAGTTGAGACTGAACCGTGTAGACAAATGCCAGATTCTCCGTTGCAATTAGTAAATACACAATGTGGGTTTGATACGAATCAAATAAGTACTCAAGGAGCTCACGTGTATTGTCAATTTACAATTGAACATGCTATTCAACAAATGGAAAATATTACATTTTTTGCTATGGGAAAATTATATAATAGCGTGCGCACAGATAAATATCGTCTCGGCAAAGGAGAATTTCCTCTGTATAAATTCAATGTAAGCATGAATACTCCATCGCCTATGACCTACGAGGTCCAAGGATATGTTCCAGAAATTTATTGGAAATACGACTCTTTTCGACTGAAAATAAAACTAGGCAAACGCCAAAGAGCAGTGTGCATGAAATTCAAAAAGGCATGGGTCACAGATGAATATGGACGCAACCAGGGGGATTCAACTCAGCAGTCGAATGCTATAGCTGCTTCTACTGGAACTACTGTCGAACCTGTTACAGTTGTGCCTCCTAAGAAAGAGAGTAGCTACAGGCGTCGTCTGAATTCTTCACCCGGCGCTTCCGCTACCTTTCAGCGTCTTACCCAACTCATGTCACCAGCCAGTCGTTTAAGTGGTAAAAATAAGCATCGACTGAAAATTCAAAGCGCTGAAGCTACAGACCCCGACGCGTTGTCGTTACTTTCAGACTATATGATGCTGCCTGAGCCTTACTATTACGTTAGAGACCCTTCAGCTGAAGTCGCCAATATGGTGAATCAAATCAGTTGTTACGTTAATCAATTGCGTGGCAAGGAAGTTGGTCTTAGTCTTGAGGAAGGCGATCCTAATCCTGATAAATTACCATATGTCGCCCTTGTAGACACATCCATGTGCGAGGAAGATAGCAGCCAAACATCGTTGCAAGAATGGTTTGTCCAAGCCACTGGACCTGAAGCAGGGGGCGATGGTCTCTACATTACTCAATTTATGTTTGAAATGTATCCAGGAACACCATTATATGGGCAACTTTCAAGAAACATTTCAGCTGGCGAAGCTGTAAAGTCTCACCTGGTTTACAATGCCGGCGATGGGTACCTGAGAGGAGGCATTACAATCGACAGAACCGACCCATCATCAACCAGGATCAAGTATTTGGCTTTGGAATGGAGTATGCAATCAGGTGGAGGCAGTAATATGGCGAAGCGCTTAAAAAAGTCTCGTTCATTAGCTCCCAAATCTACCGGCTCTCAACCTACCTCTCACATTGTTCTTAAGACCAAAACCGAAAAACAAACGAAGGAACTTCAAAGAAAGGCATCCAAAAAGCTTGCCAAGGCAAAGAAAACAAACTCTGGGCTTAGGAATCAAAATGAAATGATTTCAAGAAGACTTCAATCGTATGATGAAACGTATTTAAGCGTTGAATTTGATCCAACTAGTCGACAGGGTCAAGCCATTACCCATGATGGCGATCATGAGTATAAGATTGCGTTTACAGACACTGCTATTCTTCGTGTGGACGATATGAACAATGGGGCATGTCTTGATTATCGACCTGAAAACGCCATAAATATTCATTTAGATTACATTTTGTTTAACGCCAACGATGGGAGTAAATCTTTATTCAGCTCGGGTACTGTCATCGAAAAGGAAGACACAGGTAACACTTATGGAGCATACATCTCCAACTGGGGCGCCTACATTTTCGAACAGTACGATCCAGATACTCAACAGAAAATTTCACAGCCAAATTGGCTTGTCGATGGTGCAACTGTCAACAAGATGGGGTATTCATCCTCTGGCGACGAAGAGCATACCCTTAGAGTTGCGCCTGGAAGATTGACAAATGTGAAGAATCTGAAAGTTCCTCTCAAGGATATCAAAGATGTGCCATTGTCTGTTTATAAAGGAGGCTCTATTGATCGCAAAATTGCATGGGATGGCACCAGCCTAAAAACAGTCGAGAGTCTGGTTACTCAGTGTGTCCAGTGGGATGAAAGCTGGGACTCATATTCTATCATTTCAACTGACCCTGATAGCGAAATGTTTTGCTATTGCTACGAAAACGATGGCTCTACTGTTCGCACATCAGGCAACTTTAACTGGGAAGCTAAGCTCGAATCCAACCAGAAGCGCACTGTGTTGAACCCTTCTGTAGCATTCAATCCTACGAGAGATGAATTTTCCAATGGCATCGAAATTCAAACAGATGCATTGTGGGGAAAACTTAACTTGAAATATGAAAAGGTTCAAAGACTATGGATGTGGCCACCTGCAACTTATACCGCTGGTGATACTGTGACTCAGGCATCTACCGGAGCATCAGGAACTGTTTATGCTTCAACCCCTACTATCGTCAAGGGTTGGAGTTGCGCTGGTTACGCTTGTCTCACTTATTCTTATACAGGGATGCACGATTGTGGAGGCTTTTATGAGGAGGCGAATACATGGCATGGTCTTTTTCCTGGTTTGATTCTGACACAATCTGGAGCTGTCGCTAAAGTGGTGACCGAGTCCTGGAGCCTGGAATATGATGGCGTTGGCGTTGAATTTACCACAGGAACTGCATTTAATTCTAACGAAGATATTGTCGTGTCTTACCCTACGACACCTGCCTCAGGAAGATTAAGCCATTATTCCAATGTGGTTGGTACTCTCACGAAGCCATCATCAATTGAGTTGAACCCTTACGATGTGTATATAACCCAGGGCGATGGTTGCAGCGCAAATAGTATTGTCGATGGAATTCCAGTAAAGAATGATGCCACAGCTATTACGGGTGCAAACATTGAAATTTATTTTGATGATAATGGTGAAGCCCATGGTAGGTTTAATGATCCAGCGAGTGGTCAAACATGTGACCCATCTACTGTCAACGTCTTGGAAGCGGACATCGCTACTGCCCTATCTGGCGCAAGCATCAGTTGCACAATCAATCCAAATATTACTGTGCTTTGCACAACTTCTCATGCAGCCATTTCTAGCCAGCTTACTGTAAAGTTGGATAGTGGAAGCGCCAAATTTGCTCGCGAAAACACATGGCCACCTCCAGATAACACTAAGCTCGAAATTGGTGGTAGCACTTTCAATGCTCCTGGATGGGTTGAAAGTATGAGTGGCGAAGTACAACCAATTACTGAAGACACAACCGTCACATTCAGAATTGAAAAAACTGTGAATCCTGGAGCTACTGTTCCTGAACTTCTTTGTTATGAAAATTGTCCTGATCCTAACTCTCAATCTGGTAATAATATGGCAAGCTGCAAAGAGAATGATCCAACTAATGATTGCTATTATCCAAGACCAACTATCTTGGGTGACCGCGCTGAAAGAAGCACGGAAGGTAGTTGTACGTCTACTAATAATGGTCTTGTCGCCGCCGGTACTTTACCCACTGGAACATTTGCTAATATTCAAGGTGCAGAAGCCACTATCACTTGGGAAATGTCGGAAGATGGTGGCGGTAACTACTGGTATACTCCTGAGGTTGAGATCACTAATCGTGGATACGATTGTACCAGTGATAATCCACCAACCTTTACTCTTAGCGATGACAACAGCGTTTGCGGCGGTGGGGCTACTATGGCTACATTTTCATTGTCTTGTGAAGAAGGCTCTGATACCAGCAGCTTTACTCAAGCACGCTTGTATGATTTCGATTCTACAAGCGGAGCGCTTACTGACAAGGTTGCTGATCGATCTGCTGCTATTGGGACCTCCAATAGCGAATACTACTCTAATAACCCGAGCGAACACAAATCGTTTGCTCATTTTGGTCCCTTTGTACCTAACCTGTCCGCTGATAAAGAAAAGCTTTTATGCGAGTGGAATGATCAGCTTGTGTGCATCTGGCAGGCTTTTGAGCAGTTAGATAATATTTACTTCTACCAGAGTGGGCAGCAGGGAAGAAGATTTACGCTTACTGCATCAGATGGCAAAAGCGTACATTTCCAGAGCTCTCTCAACTTGATTTATACTCACTCTGGAACTACTTCTAACTCTGGAAAGAGTTATGATGGATCCAAATCTTTATTGAGTTACGAAGGTCCCGGACACATGACTGGATTGCCAACTTTTTGTTTGGATGAAAGGACAGGTCTACTTGCTGATGAGTGTATTCCTGAGGGTCACGCTACCTCTACCGTTAATGGTTTTGACATCAACATTGATCCTACTGCTGTGTTAGTAGATGCTGATGGAAACAAATACTACGCTAAATCGCAAAGTGTCGCGGAAATCTATCCAAAAGTTGGTGATCAAAACCACGCTTTTTGTAGTGGATTGATTCTTCCTAGCGATTCTGGCGAAGTTGCAAAGCCTTCGATGGCAGAGGTTTATGAAGATCCTGGTCACTTGGGTGAACCTCTACCCACCAGAGCGGATCTTAACTCCCCTGGCGCCTATTTATTTGGAGGTGAACCTGCTGTCATTTCTGGATTAACTCTCAAGGAGTTACGAGAAGCCGCCATAGCACTTGAAGCTGCATAGATAAAGCATGAAGCGGTTGACACATATGTATATATATGCACATTTTATTTATTTTAGTTTGGTTCAGTTTTTATTTTTATTATTTTAATTTTGTTGCTTACTAATAAAATACCTAAACTTATTTGTGGAGGTATTAGTAGAAGTAATTATTTCATATTGTATATTGTATTCATACCTATTAGTATTAGCTATTAGGCTAACCACCACGGTAAATTTTCAAAAGCAACGCGCGTAGCTAAATATAGCCTCCATACTCCATAGATAGACTAAGACTACCTATGTAAGACTAAGCTTACGATTCAAATACCTATTCAAATTAAATTAATATTAATCTATATGCTATAATCTATAATTAATTATATCAAGTATAAGTATAAGTGTATAAGTATAATGATATCGAGCTTCTACTTCTACTTCTACTTCTAGCTTCTAGCTTCTAAGCTTCTAGCTTCTAGCTTCTAGCTTCTAGCTCTAGGCAGTATACTTCTACTTCTAGCTTCTACTTCTAGGTACTTCTACTTCTACTTGTACTTCTACTTGTACTTGTACTTGTACTTGTACCTTGTGCCTTGTACTTGTTTTATTGTTACTGTTACTGTTAACTGTTACTGTTACTGTTACTGTTACTTGTACACAAGTTGTAGTTGCAGTTGTAGTTGTACATAGGTTGTACGTTGTACATAGGTACCTAGTTGTAGTTGTACGTTGTACTTGTACTTGTACCTTGTACATCCTTTTTAGGGTATTAATATATTAATTTATTAATGATTGAGCTAGCTAATCGAAAGACAGCGAAAGAAACAAATGAATCAAAGTCTAACTTTGATTATTAAAATCATAAAGTCGCGCATTACTAATTTTTGAAGAATTCGGCGATTTGAGGCCTAAGTACTTCTACTTTTAATTACTCTTCCTAGTAGTACCAGAAGCTAGAAGCTACAAGCTAAAAGCTACTTCAATTTTTGTCCTGCTTTGCTACTGCTGCTATCAACAGAAGGAGTAAAATCCAAGTAGCTATCTTTGTATTCAGATGATGTGCTTAGATACACCAATAATTCGTCAAGGATAGTATTGACCCTCTTTCTGTTCACTCCCAGATCAGAACCACCGTATATCGAGTACGAGTGCAATGCTATCGTCGATAAGGGTGCTTTCGAGCACTTTTCACTTCTTTCAGGTTGACATAGATCAAAGTTTTTATCTACTGGTATTGTTTTAAATGTTAATACATCAGGAAATCTAAAAATGGGTGTCCTCTGAACATATTCCTTCCGACCCGTTTCTGAGTCTGTGGCAATGTATGTCATTCGAGGTTGTCTCTCAATTACCTTTGTTAAGGCCTTTTCAAGTTCAACGTAGTTAATATCATAAAATTTTGATTCATGATTGATACGAAGATTAGAGCTATATCCACGGGGTGTTGTTATGTATTCATTGGCCAGCTCTCCCCCCGGACGATTTGTAAGAGTATCAAAATCAGTCATAGACCCGAAAGGCCCAAAACCTATCCCATAAATAGGGGCAAGAGCAAGTGCAAACCATCCCAACAAGGGGGCAATAGGTTTCACCAAATCTAACTTCTTTTGAATAACATTTTGCACTGGTGAGTCGAAAAGTTTGCTACTACTACTACTACTACTACTACCAACTCTACGTCGAGTATCCTGCGGAAACAAGTAACCCTCATTAAGCACCAGGCAAAACAACAACACAAGGAGTTGAAGAAGCATTCCTTTTATCAGCTAGCGACCCCCAACCTGCACCAGGTATGATCAATGACTGCATGCAGAACACTTGACACGCCCTGCTCTTACTTTGAAACCTAGCTGGCGATGATGAATCATTGCTTCTTTCGAATTCATCTACTCTACTAGATACCTACCCGATCGTCATACCTACTTAGCACTTTCAGCAGAAAGTGCTAAGAGCTTTTTGGACATATTATATAATCTAATAAAACTACGAATTCCTCGAAAACTTGGCCCCCTCAAAAACCCCTGCTCTGACATCTGAGGTTTTTTGGATTGATTGCACACAGCAGGCTGCTAATGCTGTCTGATACATCAAATATACATACGCTTCCATTCCATTCTTTCATCATTCTGCCCACCGAAACTTCTTCAACTGGCTACAAACTGTAAGAGAATGAAGTGGTTGATTGCCTTGCTGTGGTCGCAACTAATGTACTTAACTTGTTGTATAGTTCACTTCACTGAGGAGGAAAACACACCACGAGTGCATGCTTTCTACTATCTATGGTATGGAAGTCCAGAGCATGATGGGGGTTGGAAGCACTGGGACCATGAAGTTCTACCACATTGGGAAGATCGAATAAATGAGAAGTTTAAAGAGACTATTGGCACAAGACATGATCCACCAGGTAGATTACATTCTCCTTTCTATCCCCAATTAGGTCCATATAGTAGTAGGGATCCTAAGGTGATCACCGCACACTTTGAAATGATGCAACAAGCAGGAATTAATATTGCTGTAGTATCTTGGTGGGGACAGCAATCAAATCCACAAAGTACAGATACTCAAGGTATATCTACTGATAGTATATTAGGTGAAGTCATGAAAATATTAGATGAAATGGATTCGCCTGTAAAGATCGCTTTTCATCTTGAGCCTTATCCAGGTAGAAGTGTAATCACTATTAAAGACGATATAGATTATATATATAGGACATATGGTCATCATAAATGTATATATAGAACATCACCATCATCATCATCATCATCATCATCTGATGGATTATTTTTGTTTTATATATATGATTCATATCATATAAGTAATGTGGAATGGGCAAGATTACTTCAACCAGATGGCGATCTTACCATTCGTAAAACACCTCAAGATGGTATATTCTTTGGTTTATGGTTAAATCAATATGATGGTAGAGAATTAGTATTAGGAGGTTTTGACGGTATATATACTTACTTTGCATCTTTAGGATTTTCATACGGATCTAGTTCTGAAAATTGGCGTGAGATATGTCGATATTGTCGCACGAACAATATTGACTGTAGTATTAGTGTAGGTCCTGGTTATGATGACGTTGGAATTCGACCATGGAATTTTCATAATAAAAAGAATAGATTAGATGGTAAGTATTATGAACGTATGTGGAATCTAGCAATGACCTCTGGCGCTACCATCGTAAGTATAACATCGTGGAATGAATGGGGGGAAGGAACACAAATCGAACCTGCTGCTGGTAAGGAAGAATCATTGATCTATATAGAACAACAATTTCAAAAAACTGGTAATAGAACAGCTATTAAATATTATGAAGAATATCCTAAAGGAGAACCCTTTTATTACACAAATACAACATTCTATCTCATGAATGATTTTAATGCATATATTGCAAGAGGAAGACAACTACCTGAGAAAATGATTATACCTATTACTGATGCTCCTGATCCATTACAATCTACTGGAGGTTTAAAGGATGTCAAGATCAGAAATAATAATGGTATCCTAGAGTATTTGTAGGATAGGTACATATATGTACTTACTTCCTACCACCTTCTAGAAGTAATACCTACTAACTACTAGAAGTACTACTCTACCTACTACTACATATGTACTGTACCTGCTACCTAACTGTAGCTGCTGTAGTACCTAGATACACGATACATACACCTTCTGTAGTCCGCCAGCAGGTTTGCTGACTTTTTGGAGTATATGTGTAAAAAATACGAATGATTATATAGTCTACCAACCAACCAACCCATTAACAATTAACAATTAACAATTGACACGACTTTTTGAAGTACATACCTGCCTACTTTGCTCCTTCTACTTCTACTTTTTCACTCCTGCTATGGCTATGGCTATGGCTGCTCTCTGACTCTGACTGCTGACGGTCTAGATACTGCACACTCTGCTGCTGTGTGCTGTACCCACACCAAGATACCTAGGAGGACGGACGACGGTGTAGAGACACACAGCAGAGTGCACAGGTTCAGGTTGTCAGTCATCACACACAGCAGCGATGATCAATTAATGCAAGCATCATAGTTTAGCATATATATAGAGATGTAGCTAGCTCAGTATCATTAAGAAATAGTTATATTACTATATATATAGAAATACTTCTAATATTCATATACATAGGTACCTATAGCAGCAGCAGGAGGGCAGCAGCATCATGTGTGAAGTGGCTTTTGCTTTTGTGTAGTAAGTACTACCTACCCACACAGACACTCACCAAAAAGGTTCATTTGAAACCTCTGATTAAAAAACCCAAAAAGTGCCCCTCGTCTAACAAAACTACGAATAATGAATCATAAGATCCTTACTAGTGGTAGACACATCGATGGAAATGATTCATCATTCGTAGTTTTATTAGACGAGGGGCACTTTTTGGTTTTTTTAATTAGAGGTTTCAAATGAACCTTTTTGGTGAGTGTAGTGACAGCAGACAACTGAGAGGTGTACTCATCATGTCACGCTAGAATGGTACCTAGTGTAATAAGTGCACCGCCGACAAGTGCAAAGATACTTCTATTCTTCTAGGTAGATAGATAGATAGATAGATAGCTGGTACTGCTAGTAGGTAGGCTCTACGGTCGCTGCCTGCCGATCATTTCCTGGTTTGTTCATGCCGTTGATGGTGGTTGTTATTATTGTCATATGCTGCTGCTGCTGTATGCAGTATGCGAATTCTCTGACTGCTCCTCCGAGCTTTTCTGTGGCCTCTGAGAAAGTACTTGGCAGCTGGGTTGGAGCGATTACTACTTCTATGTCATCTCCATGCTATAGACAAACAACAGTAGAGGTAGAAGAAGTGATGAGGTCCTGTGGAGGAGCTGTACAAGGCTTTGAAGAAACTCGTCACTCTGCTGACAATGAAGATCCTATTTCTACATATATGAATCGTGCTGACGAGAAATTCACATTTTTCGACTGTGGTTCCTATTGTGTGGGTCCTGTACAACGCGATATGAGCGGGAAAACCATTGAGAAATACCTCTTCGTTCTTAATGAAAATCAAGACACTCGGAGTGTCTTTGTGTTTGAAAGGAATAACAATAAACAGATAGATAATGTGCTTTACTCATATGAAGTACGAGCCTCATGCAAGGACAAGAGCAGAATTGAGCAGCTTTTAACAGGTAGCGATGCAGGAAGTATGAGTCATTCTAATAACAATAATGAAAATAGCAGTCGTTCTGATGATGTACATACGATTAGTGATAAAGTGGAGGAATCATTCATTCAAAGCAGTTTTACAATGCCAATCGGTAGCAAAGAAGTTTGGAATCCTATGAAACTCAAATTTTCGTCAGTATCAAATAGTGCTCTCGATGTTGATGTCGATATGCTTTCACGGTCAAAGTTGAGCCATGTACATGAAGTATATACAAGTCCAGACGGTGGTAGATCAATTGTCATTGATACAAATTCTCATAGCATTGAGTGTTTAGTGCCTAGTGCAAGTATGTGTAGGAAATATAATGACGAAGGATCATTAACTCAAGTTACATTCATGCGGCGCGACCCCTGTGGTTCGTAGGTAAAAAAGACTTACTGCTTACAGTAGACTGTGTAGTATGTAGTGTGTTATGTAGTAGTAGTAGTAGTAGAAGTAGAAGTATATACACTATTAGCTATTACTATTAGTATTTGTCTTGAGTGTTGTACTACGTATAGTATTACTTTACTTTACTTTACTTTATTAAGCTTTAAGAAGTGTCTAGATTCTACTGAAGTAGCAGTAGCAGTAGCAGTAGCAGATTATTTGCTTGTCTTGTAGCTTGTAGGTACTTGTACCTACTTGTACTTGTACTTTGTACTACGTACTACTTCTACTTGTAGACTACTTGTTGTACCATGAAATGCCCCTCGCACATTTCATGGTTCACTTGTGCACTTGTACTTCTATACCTATACGGTTGTAATTGTAAACTGCTATTGCTAGAAGTAGTTGCTAGTGATATACTTCTACTTCTAGCCTATAGCTTCCAATTTCCAAGCAGCTAGACTAGGAGTAGGAGTAGTAGCTACTTCATGAAGTACATCCTGTTAAAGAAGTAATTACTTCTATTATACATAGAACCATGGCAAAAGACTCATCCATAACAGCTGCAAAAGAGGTAATGTAGGGTCTAATCTTCGTTGATTGGGTAGAGCATATCTGTGGCCCCCTAACCCTCCTCCTCCTCCTTGAAAATTAGGGACATTCATACCTAATTGTCTGGCTATTTGTAACAAATCCACATTCATGATCCCTTGTTGTTGAAGCCGTACAATTTCTTGGACTAATGTATTAATGTTAATATCAAATTCATCGATGTCTATGCCAGCATCATCAAAAGCTTCTTCAATTTGTCTGGCAATTTCCCTTTCTCGATTTCTACGATCTCTTCCACCACCAAAAATATTTGGAAATCGAAAATACATAGCTGCATCCCTTGCCAGCAATGCAGGATCCATAAATTGCGCATCGATAGGATGAACATCCGGTGGAAATCTAATAAATTCAGTATAAAAATCTTCAGATTGAGCATTCATATATTTTTCAAGATGACTTTTTCCCGGAATTGATAAATTTGTATATGTTTCCTTACAAGTTCTTATCAAATTTCTTTGTATTTCATCCTCCTTACTCTCCATAGATTTAATAAATTTCATTGCTATCCTTTCAAGTAGACTACCAAGTTCATCGCGTTTCCATAATTCACTGCTAACAATACCATAAATATCACTGATGTGTTCTAAAATACTATTTTTCTCAGGTCTACTTTCACATATATACTTACAACTCAAGATTTTTTTCCACCCAGTTGTTTTATCCACATCAGCATGAGCAGCAATGGAATACAATACAAATGGCCATTTTTCAATTGCCCGGAAAAACGCATTTTCACATTCTTCACTCATCTGATTTTTCCTACTATAATATATACTAAGAGCAAGACTATAATGCCATCCAGGCAAGTGTTGAACATTATACTCAAATCCGTTGTATTGATGGTCATTAGAAACAGGATTATGAAAATGATTGGCATGAGATTTACCGATGGGATACATATTTTCCCACATTTCTTTTAATAAGTCATATTGGCCACTTATAACTAATTGAGAATCAAGTCGTAAAAGAATATACATAGGATCACCTAGTGGATCAAGGGAGAGAATCAATTTACTAATATCTGCAGAAATTTTTGACATTCCATTCATATTTGTAATTTGCATATGTCTATATAAACTCAAATAATAACTCGCATTTTCTTCAATAGTTTTATCTACGCGACAAAAACCATGATATGGCTAATCAGCAAAGCAGTGGAAGCACCATACATACATATATGATATAAACAAAAAAAGACATATATATATATATATATATATATATATATATATGTGTAAGTATCGAGACGAAGAGAGGAAAATTCGAAAATACATAAGAGACCAAAGAGGATAAAAAATGATTAGAGATACACATCTGACGAGAAAGGCAAACAAGCACCATCAGAATTTTTCGTTTATAAGTAAACCAGAAAAACACGCACACATACAAATATATACATATATATATATATATACACATATATATACATACATACATACATATGAAAATTTAAATATACGTATATCATTTACCTTGAATTTCTCTACACACGCACATTCCAAGTAGTATAAAGATCTACGGACTAAATCAGCACATCTATCCATATGTCCAATTTTAGCAAATATCAAAGCAAGTTGAAGTAACCCATCAATGTGATATGGATGTTGTGACAAGAACACCACAAGCAAATTAGCGTCTCCAGAATTAATAATCTGATTGTATCGACCCTGTAATTCTCTGTATTCTGGTGACCATTCAAACTTGAAACATGTACTGTATGGACTCTTATATAGATTTGAATATTTTATACTGCTACTACTTGATGATGATGATGGAAAAAGTATTTTTTCCCTATCATTACTACCATTATTATTATCATTATTATCATTATTATTATCATTATTATTATCATTATTATTGTCATTATTATCTATCTCAGATGTAGACTTTTCAACGATAGACGATGATGATGATAATGATGATGATGGAGAAAGTGATGAAAATGTCGCTACAGGTAGATTAGGAGAAGATACTATAGATAGTCGTATACCACCAGATACGTATGATGGTGGTCGTTGAGGCCATTCTTGTCGAGGATTTCCAAACACTACTTTCCTATTGATTTGATATCTTTGCTGTTGACGTAAATTATTATTTATGATATTAGCTAGACGACCATGGCGACCGTGCTGATTAATACCCCGATTATTAATGGCATTGTTAAACATTGCCGCCATACCATTACCAAATCTTTTTCGTAAGACAGCATCAACATCCAAACCCTTCTGATCAACTGAAAACAAATCATTTATAGTTTTATTGCCTCCTTGTGGTAGTTTTCCTCCTCCTCCTCCTCCTCCTCCTCCTCCTCGTTCTCGTGATCCACCACTATTACTACTACCATCTTGTCCTTCTCCATGGAGAAAAGATTCTTGTTGGATGGATGCTGTAACTTGGTCAGGTGAAATACCTTGTTCTTCTAGAATCGAGTCTAATAATTCCAAATCAGCTTTTTCTTTGGCCTTCATCTCATCAGATCTTCCCAATTCATGACCATTATAATCTCTTTCTTTCTCTTCCATCTGCTGTTGCTGTAACATCCTTCTCTTTTGTCGACGAATATCTCGTTGATGTATACGTCGACTTGGTTGAGGGTTTTCCTCTCCTTCGTCTGAAGAAGACTCATCTTTACTGACTATTACGTTATCAGTATCATCATTATCTGCTCCTAGTTGTGATCTATGTTTCCCTCCTTTGTTGTTTGCAGTGGCTTGAGACTCTTCCGATTCGCCATCTTCTTCTTCTTCTTCTTCTTCCTCTTCTTCTTCGCTACTAGAGCATTGCAAAGCTCTCATCGCTTGCAATCTTAGCCTCGATTTATGAGCCTCTCGCTTCTTTTCTTCGATATCTTCTCCTTCCTCTTCGTCCTCTTCCTCATCATCTGAGCTCCCGTCTTGAGCGATTTTGACGTTGTCAGCGGGAACTTCTACCATTGATCCAGTAGTGGCTTTCTGCAAACGAGCCAAATGTCTAGAGCTCATGCCTCTACCTACCTAACTGCTAGAAGGAAAGAGGAAAAAGCAGCAGCAGCAGGAATCAAGCACTTGCTTATGGGCTTCTAGGATACTCTTACCTAATTCCTTTCTTAACAGGTAAAATGTGTGGCGCTGGTGTGAAGAATGATGATGATGAATCCTACGCTCCGCTCATCGTATCGGCTGCTCTGCTCGATACAGAGGAGACTAGAGCAGCAGCAGACTACTGCGCTGCTGTTGTCACACCACCGCACCCTGAAACTTTTTTTGGTAGTAAGTACCGCCGCTGCTGGGAATACCAGAACATATGTTCTCTATACCAACGGGATATGAGTTGGTTTTTATCATGTTCTCTTTTAATAGTTAATAGCTATTCAAACACCTACCGCTACTGCTACTACTACTACTACTACTACTACCAAACTGCCAGGCTACCGGCGATATGCGTTACGTGTTACTGTGTCACTGTGTTACGTGTTACATGAAAGATGAAAGGATAGTACACTAGAATACTAGAATCTAGAATTAGAATACTTCTACTTGCT